>ERZ773265.216-NODE-216-length-37272-cov-5.887874_pt1 | contig 37272 bp, 32 predicted proteins | sample MGYA00580512_ERZ773265 | MGnify/ENA primary metagenome ERZ773265 (study PRJEB29015, sample SAMEA2738169) | human oral metagenome | biome: human oral; feature: human-associated habitat; material: saliva | place: China | collected 2183 ... | reverse complement strand
TGCAGGTGACGCCCTCCCCTAGGGCTTATCCTTATATATAGAGAGGTAGGGAGTGCTCCATACAGACGGAGACCAAGGCGCAGCGCTGGGGCGCGCCCCCCCTAGCGCCCGCGGCGGCTCAGCAGGCTATTGAGGACGACGCTGAGGCTGCTGAGCATCATCAGCCCGCCCGCTAGCATGGGATCGAGCTGCCGCCCGATGAGGAGATACAGCCCGCCAGCGGCCAGCGGTACAGCCAGAAGGTTGTAGACCGAGGCCCAGAAGAGATTGGCATGAATGGTACGCAGCGTGCGCTGGGCGATGCGGAAGAGCAGGGGCAGCTTCGCCAGATCACTCCCACGCAGCGTCACCTGCGCCGTCTCCAGCGCCAGATCACTCCCCTGCCCCATCGCCAGACTCAGGTCGGCGCGCGCCAGTGCCGCGGCATCGTTGACCCCATCACCGAGCATGGCTACTCTGTGCCCTGCGGCCTGGAGGCTCGCGACATAGTCCGCCTTACCCTCGGGAAGGACGGAGGCCACGACCTCGTCGATCCCGAGCTCGGCCGCCACACGGCGCGCGACGGCCTCATTGTCCCCCGTGAGGAGTACGAGGCGTTTGCCCTGCTGGCGCAGCTCAGCCAGCGCGGAGGCCGCCGAGGGGCGCAGCGTGTCAGAGAGCTGCAGGAGTGCCAGCAGCTCGCCCTCCCGAGCGAAGAAGCTCGTCGTCAGCCCTTCGGCAGCAGCCGCCTCCAGCAGGGGCTGCAGCTCGGGGGCAAGCGTAATGCCCTGCTCCTCTATGTAGCGGCGACTCCCGACGAAGTAGCGCGTCCCTGCGACCGTGCCCTCTAGGCCGCGCCCAGCGCGCTCGCTGACTGCCGTCAGCTGCAGCGGACGCAGCACGAGCCGCGGTAGACTGGGCGCTAGGCCTCGGACGACGGCCGCCCCCAGCGGGTGCGAGGTGCGCGCCTCGAGGGCGGAGAGGATGAGGCGCAGCTGAGGGCTGCCCTGTCCCTCGCCGTCGAGCCAATGGATCTGCCTGAGCTCGGGACGCCCCTCTGTGAGCGTGCCCGTCTTGTCCAGCACGAGGGTGTCAATCTCCAGTGCGGCCTCGAGGGTCTCGGCATCGCGGATCAGCAGGCCCTCCTCAGCTGCATGGCCGATACCGACCATGATAGCCGTAGGCGTAGCCAGCCCTAGGGCGCAGGGGCAGGCGATGATGAGGACGGTGAGTGCCGCCGTGAGGCCGTGCCCCCAGCCCTCCGCGCCGCCGAGGAGGCCCCAGCCAAGGAGCGTCACCAGTGCCAGCAGCACGATGACGGGGACAAAGATGCGGGCCACCCGATCCACCGTCCGCTGGATGGGGGCGCGCGAGGCGCCTGCCTCCTGGACGAGACGCACGATGCGCGCCACGACTGTCTGCCCGCCCACGGCCTCGGCGCGGTAGTCGATGGTGCCCGAGCCGTTGAGCGTACCCGCCCAGACCTGAGCGCCAGGGGCCTTGGTGACGGGCAGCGATTCGCCCGTGATCAGCTGCTCCTCGGCGTAGGACTCACCCGTGAGGACGCGGCCATCGACGGCGAAGAGCGCGTGCGGTGCTGCACGCAGCACCATCCCGGGATGCACTTCGCCCAGCGGTAGGCGGCGCGTGCTGCCATCGGGCAGCACTTCGTCCACCTCCTTGACCCCGCTGCGGATGAGGGCGCGGAGGGCGCGCTGCGTACGCTGCTGGGCGCGGGCCTCGAGGTACTTGCCCAGCAGGACAAAGGCCATGGTCATCGAGGCGGCCTCGAAGTAAAGGTGCTGTAGCGCCTCCTCCTTCCCTCCGAGGAGGGCGAGGGCGAGCTGCACGAGGCTGTAGCTATAGGCCACCCCTGTGCTGAGGGCGACCAGCAGGTCCATCCCCGCAGCTCGGGCACGTAGCTGACGCCAGGCACGGAGGTAGAAGTCCCGCCCCGCATAGCCCAGCACCACGCCCGTAGCCAGTGCGCTCACGAGGGCCTCGGCGCGCCCCATCGGGTGGCCGTGATGGAGCATCATCAGTGTCATCACCAGCAGCGAGAGGAGGACGGCGAGCGCCGTCCGCCGCCTGAGGCTGCGCTGCTCGCGCTCGGCGAGCTCCTCCAGCTGCTCCTCCTCGCTCGGGTCGATACGTAGCTCGTAGCCGACGGCGGCTACAGCCGCCTGCAGCTGCTCGGGCGTGCAGAGCGTCTCGTCGTACTGGATGAGGGCGGAGGCGGTGGGGAGGCTAACGGCGGCACTGGCGACGCCTGGGAGCGCCTCCAGCGCCTTGGTGGCATGGGCGGCGCAGCTGGCGCAGCTCATCCCGAGGAGTGGATAGCTTTGCTTCGTCATAGGAGTATAGGGGATTTGAATGTTTGACTTACCTGTGTCGACAAAGGTAAGGAGACGAGCTAAGCTGTGCCTTACGATATTCGGGAGAATACTTACACCTCATCCAGCGGCCTACGCGGGGAGGCACGCAGCTCACGGAAGGCGCGGGGCGACATGCCCGTGATACGCTTGAACTGGCTACTGAGGTAGGCCGCACTGGAGTAGCCCATGCGGTAGGCGATCTCGCTGATGGAGAGTTCGTCGTAGACGATCAGCTCCTTGACCCGCTCGATACGCTGGAGGATGTAGTAGTGCTCGATGGTGATGCCCTCGACCTCGGAGAAGAGCTTGGACAGGGCACTGTAGTCCGAGGCGAGGCGCTCGCTGAGGTAGCTGGAGAGGCGTAGGGCAGGTAGCCCCTCGGGGCGCTGCACCAGCTCGATGATGGCGGCCTTGATCCGCTCCACGAGACGACTGCGGCGGTCGCTGAGCAGCTCGAAGCCCAGCGCTCCGAGGGCCTCCCCGAGCTTCTCGAGCTGCTCGGGGCTGAGCTCCTCGACGGGCTCGGCCTGCCCCAGACTTAGGCTACGCAGGGCTATACCCTGCTGGCGGAAGACCTCCTCCACGGCCCAGAGGCAGCGGCGACAGACCATATTCTTAATCGTAATCATAGGTTTATCTAGCTTAGGAGCCCCACGCGGGCTCTCCTCAAAGGTAGGCATTCCTCGCCCCACAGCCTCAGCACAGAGGTCGCACGGCTGAGCTTCGCCCCGCCGCTACACCATAGTATATAGGCGCGCGTACGAGGGAAGCCTAGGGTGCGCGTCAAGGCATCCCGCTCCTATGTAGCGGCAATGACGTATCTTTGTCCCAAAGGAATAGCACCCCCAAGCGTAATGATCATCAAGAGCGCCACCTTCGTCATCAGCAACAGCCAGGTACGTAAGTGCCCCGACAGTCGTCTGCCCGAATATGCCTTCATCGGGCGATCCAACGTCGGGAAGTCCTCCCTCATCAACATGCTCACGGGGAAGAAAGGCCTCGCTATGACCTCGCAGAAGCCAGGGAAGACCCAGCTCATCAACCACTTCCTCATCAACGAGGCTTGGCATCTGGTGGACCTCCCCGGCTACGGCTACGCACGCCTCAGCAAGGACGGCCGCGAGGGCCTGAAGCGCATGATCGAGGACTACGTACTGGAGCGCGAGCAGCTCGTCTCGCTCTTCGTCCTCCTAGACTGCCGCCACGAGCCGCAGAAGATCGACCTCGAGTTCGTCTCCTGGCTCGGCGAGCACGGCGTACCCTTCGCCCTGGTCTTCACCAAGGCCGACAAGCTGAGCAAGGGTAGGCTGGCAGCCAATGTGGAGGCCTACAAGGCCAAGCTCCTCGAGCAGTGGGAGGAGCTGCCTCCCCTCTTCGTCACCTCCAGCGAGGAGCGCCTCGGACGCGAGGAGCTGCTGGACTACATCGATAGCATCAACCATACATTACAATAATAGCACACACTACTATGGCAACTAAAGGAACGATCCTCGTCACGGGCGGGACGGGCTACATCGGCTCACACACCAGCGTGGAGCTCATCCAGGCAGGCTACGAAGTCGTCAGCATAGATAACCTATCCAACTCGAGCGCCGACGTCCTCGACGGTATCGAAGCCATTACGGGCGTACGCCCCACCTTCTACGAGGCTGACTGCAACGATGCTGAGGCGATGGAGCGCATCTTCTCGGCGCACCCCAACATCCAGGGCGTCATCCACTTCGCCGCTAGCAAGGCCGTAGGTGAGTCCGTACAGAAGCCGCTACTCTACTATCGCAATAACCTCCTCTCGCTGATCGTCCTCCTGGAGACCATGCAGCGCCACGGCACGCGCGGCATCGTCTTCTCCAGCTCCTGCACCGTCTACGGACAGCCCTCCCCCGAGCACCTGCCCGTCACCGAGGACGCCCCTATCCAGGAAGCCCTCTCGCCCTATGGCAACACCAAGCAGATCAACGAGGAGATCCTGCGCGACGTCGTCTACGCTGGCGCCCCCTACAAGGTCGTACGCCTGCGCTACTTCAACCCCATCGGCGCCCATCCCAGCGCGCTGATCGGTGAGCTCCCCAACGGCGTCCCCCAGAACCTCATCCCCTACCTCACCCAGACGGCAGCAGGCATCCGCCAGGAGCTGAGCGTCTTCGGCGACGACTACAGCACGCCCGACGGCAGCTGCATCCGTGACTACATCAACGTAGTAGACCTGGCCAAGGCCCACGTCTGTGCCGTAGAGCGCATCCTCGACGACAGCAAGGGCAGCGAGCGCCTGGAGACCTTCAACATCGGCACCGGTCGCGGCGTCAGCGTCCTGGAGCTGATCCGCACCTTCGAGGCCGTGACGGGCGTCAAGGTACCACACAAGATCGTAGGCCGCCGCGAGGGCGACATCGAGCAGGTGTGGGCCGACCCCAAGCACGCCAATACCGTCCTCGGCTGGGAGGCCAAGGAGACCCTAGGCGATACGCTGCGCTCGGCATGGGCCTGGCAGCTGCGCCTGGCAGAGAAGAAGTAATAGCCTAACGAACGCATGGACACACGTGGGGATAGGGATGACCTGTCCTCACGTGTGCCGTGTATAGATATACGATAGATGGACAATAAGAAGAACTATAAGCGTACCCTCATCACCGCGGCCCTGCCCTATGCCAACGGCCCCGTACACATCGGGCACCTCGCAGGGGTCTACATCCCTGCCGACATCTACGCCCGCTACCTCAGGCTCAAGGGCGAGGAGGTGCTCTTCGTCTCCGGCAGCGACGAGCACGGCGTGCCCGTGACCATCAAGGCCAAGAAGGAGGGCGTCAGTCCGCAGGACGTCGTCGACCGCTACGACGGCATCATCCGCGACTCCTTCGCCCGCTTCGGGATGACCTTCGACATCTACGGCCGCACCACCAGCGCCACGCACCGCGAGCATGCCTCGGCCTTCTTCCGCAAGCTCTACGACAAGGGCGAGTTCATCGAGGAGGAGAGCGAGCAGTACTACGACCCCGAGGCGCAGCAGTTCCTCGCTGACCGCTACATCACGGGCACTTGCCCCCGCTGCCAGAACGAGCACGCCTACGGCGACCAGTGCGAGCGCTGCGGCTCCACGCTGAGCCCCACCGACCTCATCCAGCCCCGCAGTGCCATCTCGGGAGCCACGCCCGAGCTACGCAAGACCCGCCACTGGTACCTGCCGCTCGACCGGCATGAGGCCTTCCTCAAGGAGTGGATCCTCGAGGGGCACAAGGAGTGGAAGAGCAACGTCTACGGCCAGTGCAAGAGCTGGCTGGACGGCGGCCTGCAGCCCCGCGCCGTGAGCCGCGACCTCGACTGGGGGATCCCCGTGCCCGTAGAGGGCGCCGAGGGCAAGGTGCTCTACGTGTGGTTCGACGCACCCATCGGCTATATCTCCAATACCAAGGAGCTGCTGCCCGAGAGCTGGGAGCAGTGGTGGAAGGATGAGGACACGCGCCTGCTCCACTTCATCGGCAAGGACAACATCGTCTTCCACTGCATCGTCTTCCCCGCTATGCTCCGCGCTGAGGGCAGCTACATCCTGCCCGAGAACGTCCCTGCCAACGAGTTCCTCAACCTCGAGGGAGACAAGATCTCCACGAGTCGCAACTGGGCCGTCTGGCTCAACGAGTACCTCGACGAGCTGCCCGGTAAGGAGGACGTCCTGCGCTACGTGCTGACGGCCAACGCCCCCGAGACGAAGGACAACGACTTCACCTGGCGCGACTACCAGGCACGCAACAACAACGAGCTCGTAGCCGTCTTCGGCAACTTCGTCAACCGTGCCCTCGTGCTGACGGACAAGTACTTCGACGGCAAGGTCCCTGCCCGCGGGATGCTCACCGACTTCGACCGCGAGACGCTCCAAGGCCTCTCCGAGGTCCGCGAGGCCATAGAGCGCGAGCTGGACAGCTTCCACTTCCGCGAGGCCCTCAAGGAGGCCATGAACCTCGCCCGCCTCGGGAACAAGTACCTAGCGGACACCGAGCCATGGAAGCTCGCCAAGACCGACATGGAGCGCGTGGCGACCATCCTCAACATCTCGCTACAGATCACGGCGAACCTCGTCACAGCCTTCGCCCCCTTCCTCCCCCACAGCAGTGCCAAGCTCCGCGACATGCTCCAGATCGAGCAGCCCGAGTGGGCCGAGCTCGGTAGCAGCGAGCTCCTCGCCGTCGGCCACCAGCTGGGACAGGCTAGCCTCCTCTTCGAGAAGATCGAGGACGCCATCATCGAGGCGCAGATCGCCAAGCTGCAGGCCGCCAAGGAGGCCAACGCCGCAGCCGAGGCTGCCGCTACGCCCGCCCCTGCAGTAGCCGAGGACATCAGCTTCGACGACTTCACCAAGCTCGACCTCCGCGTAGGTACCGTGCTGGAGTGCACCAAGGTACCGAAGGCGGACAAGCTCCTGCAGTTCCGCATCGACGACGGTCTCGGTGGTCGCACCATCGTCTCGGGTATCGCCCAGTACTACGCTCCCGAGGAGCTAGTAGGCCGTCAGGTGTGCTTCATCGCCAACCTCCCCCCACGCAAGCTACGTGGCATCGAGTCCCAGGGCATGATCCTCTCCACCGAGGACTATACGACGGGGCAGCTACGCCTCGTCACGCCCGCCGAGCTCGTCGCTCCTGGTAGCCCCATCAAGTAAGTGCTATGATCAAGAGCCTCCATAGCCTCCTCTCCCTCGTTTGCCTGCTCAGCGCCCTCTCCTGGGGCGCTGAGGCCCAGGCCCAGGGACGCCGCACCAGCGGCAGCAAGCCCAGTGTGCACCAGCTGCGCATCATCCACACGACCGACATCCACGGCAACGTCTACCCCTACGACTTCCTCAACGACCGCCCCGGCACGGGCAGCATGGCGCGCCTCTCGACCGTCATGCAGCAGGTACGCCGCGAGTCGCCCGAGGCCCTGCTGCTGGACGCGGGCGACCTCCTGCAAGGCGAGCCCCCCGCCTACTACTACAACTACGTAGACAGCGTGACACCTCACCTCATCGCCACCTCGATGAACTACCTGCACTACGACGCCGTAGCGATGGGCAACCACGACATCGAGCCCGGGCATCAGGTCTTCGATCGCTGGGCGCGCGAGTGCAAGTTCCCTCTCCTCGGTGCCAACATCATCTCGGATCGGACGGGCAAGCCCTACTTCAAGCCCTACCAGATCTTCGAGCGCTCGGGCCTGCGCATCGCCGTCCTCGGCTTCACCACGCCCGCCATCCCGCAGTGGGTCCCCGAGCATCTGTGGAAGGGACTGCACTTCGACGATATCCTCGTCTCGGCACGCTACTGGATCCCGCGCATCCAGCAGTCCGAGCGCCCTGACCTCCTCGTCGTACTCATGCACTCAGGTCTGGAGAATGACAATCCCGACTACCTCGAGAACGCTGGCCGAGCTCTCGGCGAAGGTGTCCCAGGCATAGACCTCCTGCTCGTGGGGCACGACCACCGCAAGGAGCTGACCTGGCTCCACCCCAAGGGCAGTAGCCGCGACTCCGTCCTCCTGATCAACCCTGCCAATCACCTCGACCGCGTCTCCGATATCCAGATCACCGTGCGCAAGCAGGGGGACAAGGTCATCGCCAAGGAGCTCCGCCCCAGCTTCATCTCCCTCGAGGGGGTAGCCCCAGACCCAGCCTTCCTCCAGGCCTTCGCCCGTGAGGAGCGTGCCGTCAAGGACTACCTCGCCAGCGAGGTCGGTACACTGGAGGCCGAGGTACGCGGCGTCGATGCCCTCTTCGGCACCTCGCCCTACATGGACATCATCCACCGCATGCAGCTGGAGACCGTGCAGGCGGAGATCTCCTTCGCCGCGCCGCTCAAGCCGAGTGCCGTGCTGCCTGCAGGCAAGGTCTACATGCGTGACCTGTTCAAGTTCTGCCCCTTCTCCAACTACCTCTACGCCATGGAGTTGACGGGGCGCGAGATCAAGGGCTACCTCGAGCACTCCTACGCAGGCTGGGCCGCAGAGATGCATTCGCCCGAGGATCACCTCATCCGTCTACGTCCTGGGGCGAAGGAGAGCGACCGCTACAAGACAGCTGTCCCGACCTTCAACTACAGTGCTGCTCAGGGCATCGACTACCTCGTCGACCTCACCAAGCCCGAGGGTCAGCGCGTGACCATCCTTAGGCTGACGGGGCACAGCGAGCCCTTCGACCTCGAGCGCCGCTACCGCGTAGCGGTGAACTCCTACCGTGCAGGCGGTGCGGGCGGCATGCTCACCACGGGCGCTGGCATCCCCAAGGAGGAGCTGCCGAAGCGTATCGTCTACGCCACCTCCCACGACCAGGTCTACCACCTGGCGGAGTTCTTCCGCCGCCACCGCAGCGTGCGCCCCGTGAATCCCGAGAACTGGAAGTTCCTCCCCGAGGCTTGGGCTAAGGAGGCCGCCGTACGTGACCGCCGCTTCCTCTTCCCCCGCGAGCAGCACTAGCGAACCATGGCGCTGCTCCTTGGTCTAATCCTCCTGATCCTCCTGCTGCTGGTGCGGCAGCTCGGGACGAGACTAAGGACACAGCAGAGCCTCCGCCAAGAAATGCGATCCCTGAAGCGCAGCCGAGCGGCTGCCGCTTCGGGGATCGTTCGTTTGGTCGCAGCTGAGCTAGCCCCTCCACAGCCCCACTCGGGGGAGGCCCGCTACCTCGTACTGGACACCGAGGCCATGGAGCTGATCGACGAGGAAGATGCGGATGGGGACTTCGTCTCCCCCCTTTTCGCCCTCGGCTGGCAGCTGCTGGATGCGTCGGGGCAGTGCCTCCGTGAGGAGAGCTACATGCTCCAGCAGACGGGGGAGCGCAGCGAGGCGCTTCGCCAGCTGCAGCAGGTCTCCGAGCCCTGCTACCGAGCCGAAGCCATCGCCCCGACCGAAGCCCTCGAGCGGCTGAGCCGCGTGCTGCAGCCTCAGCTCACGCTCGTGGGGCATCACCTAGCCTACCACCTCAGGCAGCTCCAGAGCGAGGCCGAGCTGCAAGGCCTTGCGCTCCCCCTCATCGCCCAGCTGCCGCAGCGCTGCCTCATGCAGGAGGGGCTGCGCATGGGCTTCAAGCGCGGCTACGACGACAGCCCGCGCTACCCATCGGCCGAGGAACTCTTCCGCTACCTGCATCACCTCGGCAGCGAGCCGCCCCTGCCCCCGCTCCGTAAGGCGCTGCGTGACCTTCGGCTGAGCGCCTCCTCCCTGCGCGTCCTCCTCAGCTGGGAGCAGACCAACGACTAAAGCTCCCCACCACTGAGCTACTCCCCCCAAGCATATACTTCGATTAGCCAAGGAAAAGCGGCCGTGCAAGCCCCAGCGGGGCGATCCCATCAAAGCCCAGGGTGCGTAGCCCTGCAAGGGCGACCAAACCCTGGGTAAAAGCATACCAAATACGCAACGAGCCCTACAGGGGCGATCCTCAGGACGACTGGTAAGAAGTCTGTATCGTACGATTACTACGCTACGAAGGTCTTGAGGGTCGCCCCTGCAGGGCTCTGTTCCTTATACCTCTGCCTACCCAGGGTTTGGTCGCCCTTACAGGGCTACGCACCCTGGGCTTTGATGGGGTCGCCCCGCTGAGGCTTATCCTATTCCTCTAAATAAGCCAGCAGGAAAGGTGAACTAAACTCGTCCGCCCTCCCATGGCTGAGGCCAAAGTATGGTGCTCCTTTACCTAGGTTGGATGAGGCCTCAGTTCGGGCAATAGAGCGACGACAGCCCAGCCAAGGCTACAGCTAAGGGAAGGTGCTCCCGAGGGATATCAGTCAGCACGCTGATGGACGTCCATCAGCCATCCGAAGGCTATCCGTCACGAGGCTGAGGGATACCCCTAAGAGAGGTCGGATGAGGCTGTCGCCTCGCTCTGCTTCCGCTTGGCCGCTCCTCGCGAGCTTAGGCTAGCGCTTCGCCAAGGCCAAGACACAAAAACCCATCGGGGCGCGCCGCAAGTAGCCTCCTACCTGCAGCGCGCCCCGATGGGCTTGCTTGCTAAGGGCGTCTTAGGCGCTAGACGATGAAGTCCAGTCCCGCGCCAAAGCGCTCGTGCAGCGCGTCGAAGCGCTCCAGCGCTGCTTCGCCATGCTTTTCGAAGCCCTTACGTACCTTCTCCAAGCTCTTCTGCTGCCCGAGCTTGGTCTTGGAGAAGAACTTGTCCGCATAGCAGATCAGCTGCTCCTCCAGCGTCTCGGGCATATAGCAGCCCTCGGGCAAGGGCAGCGCGTGGGCGGCGATCTCCTCACGGGTCAGGCCGCTGCCCGTATGGCGCTCGGCGACACGCGCGTGGCGCGGCAGACCAAGCGAGCGCAGCAGTTCAGCCCCGAGATAGCCGTGGAGCAGATAGGGTGCCTCCCCCGTGCAATGGATGCCGGGGGCGTCTGTGAGGTAGATGCCGATGTCGTGCAGCATCGCCGCCTCGGCGACGAAGGCTCGGTCTAGGCTTAGCTCGGGATGGGCGTCCACCAGGTGCAGCGCCAGCTGGGTGACGTCCTCACTATGGCGGCGCAGGATCTCCTCCTGCTCGGTGCCAGGGGTGTAGTAACGGTGGATGAGCTCTAGGGTATTCATACGTATGCGTGGGGGCTGGATCAAGGGATAGGGGGAAGGGCCTCGGGCTAAGGTCGTGATTAGGTCTGGGCAGCTGGCCAGGAGGCTCGGGGCTTCGCTGGGAGTAGTCGTGGGGCGTAGGACGGGACTTCTCCCACCCACCGCTAGCGACGGGCGCGGAAGAAGGACTGCATCAGGGCGCGCGCCTCCTCGGCGAGCACCCCACCGCGCACCTTCGTCGATCGCGGGAAGATCTCGGGGGCGTAGCGCTGGTAGCCGAACTTCTCCTCACTCGCCCCATAGATGACCTCCCCGAGGCGCGCCCAGTGCAGGGCACCCGCGCACATCGTGCAGGGCTCGATGGTCACGTAGAGGCGACAATCCCCGAGGAACTTGCTCCCCATGTGCTGCGTGGCAGCCGTCACCGCCAGCACCTCGGCGTGGGCGGTCGGGTCGCTGAGACGCTCGACCTCATTATGCGCCCGAGCGATGACGCGGCCGTCACAGACGACGACCGCCCCGATGGGGATCTCGCCCGACTCATAGGCCAGCTGCGCCTCCTCGAGTGCTAGGCGCATATAGCGCTCATCCTCCTGCTGGCTCATCGCATCTCCTCCTCAGTGAAGAGCGTCGGGGCGTGGAGCATGTGCTCGTGGAAGATCTCCTTCATCAGCGTCAGACGTACCCACTCCGAGCGGCAGGCGACCTTACGCTCGCGGCAATGGTCCTGTATGGCCTTGTACTCCCGCTCGTTGAGCAGGACGGTCAGGCTGCGGGTGCGGCGCAGCCGCTCTTTCTTCGGGGGGCGCATGATGAGGAGGGGAAAGGAGGGGGGAAGAAGCAGGGATAAGGGGAGGGAAAGGGAGAACGTGACTAGGACTGCGGCGGCAGGAGCACCTGAAGGGCGAGCGGCAGTACCTCGACCTCGAGGGTAGCGCCCAGCTCGAAGGGCTCTCCGTCGAGATGCACGGGGCCAGCCGCGCTGCGCTCGATACGGACGCGGCGGGCGCGCAGCGTCTCGTAGTGCTTGTTGCCCTCGAGGCGGCCCAGCATGAGGTCACCGAGCACGACGGCGGCCTCTAGGACGGGGAAGGGTCGTATGATCGCCAGATCAATGAGCCCATCCGACAGGTCAGCCGCGGGAGCGATGTAGGCATTGTTGCCATACTGCGAGGCATTGGCTAGGACGAGGACAAAGGCCTCCGTCTCGAAGGGCTCGCCCTCATCGAGGGTCACACGGTAGCTGTCGGGGCTGAAGCTACGGTACTCGGAGACCATCGTCTGTAGGTAGGTCATCGGCCCACGCCTATCTGCCTCGGCGAAGCTCCAGCTAACGGCAGCGTCGAAGCCCATCCCGCAGGTGCAGAAAAAGGGACGATCCCCCACCTGGCAGGCATCGATGCTGGCACGCTGTGCCCCTACCAGGGCAGTGATCGCTTGCTCGGCATTCATCGGGATGCCCAGCGTGCGCGCCAGCCCGTTGCCTGAGCCCTTGGGGATGATCCCTAGGGCTGTGGAGCTATGCAGCAGGCCGCGTGCGACCTCATTGACCGTGCCGTCTCCACCGACGGCGATGACATGGTCGTAGCCCTCAGCAGCCGCACGGCGCGCCAGCTCCTCGGCATGCCCCGCCTCCCGAGTGTAGGTGAAGAAAAGCTCAAAGGGCGTGTCCTGATAGGCACGCCCTAGGAGCTCGGGGACGGAGCGCTTGGAGCCCGTCCCCGATATAGGATTGATGATTGCTAATGCTCGTTTCATCGCACGGGGTGTGTAGCGAGGCGCTGGGCTGCCAGCTCCTCATACTTCGTCCCTGGCCTACCGTAGTTGCAGTAGGGCAGGATGCTGATGCCGCCGCGTGGCGTGAAGTCCCCCACGATCTCGATGTACCGAGGATCCATCAGCTTGATGAGGTCCTTCATGATGATGTTCACACAGTCCTCGTGGAAGGCGCCGTGGTTACGGAAGCTGAAGAGGTAGAGCTTGAGGCTCTTGCTCTCCACCATACGCACGTCTGGGATGTAGTTGACGTAGATCGTCGCGTAGTCGGGCTGACCCGTGATGGGACAGAGGCTGGTGAACTCGGGACAATGGAAGCGCACCCAGTAGTCGTTCTCCTGATGCTTGTTGGTGAAGGCCTCGAGGACCTCTGGGGCGTAGTCCTGGCTGTAGACCGTGGTCTTGGAGCCGAGGAGCGAGAGTTCGTTCTCGCCGTCACGTATGCTGGCCATAGGATAGGGGCTAGGGGGTTAATAAGCTCGTGCGAAGAGGACGCGCTGCTTGGAGGGCTTGCCCGTGACCATGCAGACGCCGGGGGTCTTGTCGCCCTCGAGGGGGATGCAGCGGATGGTCGCCTTAGTCTCGGCCTTGATGCGCTCCTCGGTCTCGGGCGTGCCGTCCCAATGGGCGAGGATGAAGCCACCCTCCTCGATCTTCTCCTTGAACTCCTCGTAGCTGTCCACCTTGATGGTATGGGACTCGCGGTAGTCGAGGGCCTTCTGGTAGATGTTGTGCTGGATCTCCTCGAGCAGCTGGGCGATGTAGTCGGCGATGCCTTCGAGGGCGTGCGTCTCCTTGGTGAGGGTGTCGCGGCGAGCTACCTCGACGGTGCCCTGCTCTAGGTCACGAGCACCGAGGGCTAGGCGTACGGGTACGCCCTTGAGCTCGTACTCGGAGAACTTCCACCCGGGCTTCTTGTTGTCGGCATCGTCGTACTTGACACGTATGCCCTTGGCCTTGAGCTCGGAGAGCAGGGGCTGGATGTGCGCGGTGATCTCGTCACGCTGCTCGAGGCTCTTATATATAGGTACGATGACGACCTGATGAGGGGCGAGCTTGGGCGGCAGCACGAGGCCGTTGTCGTCCGAGTGTGCCATGATGAGCGCACCCATCAGACGCGTGGAGACCCCCCAGGAGGTAGCCCAGACGAGCTCCTGCTTGCCCTCCTTGGTCGTGAAGGTCACGTCGAAGGCCTTGGCGAAGTTCTGCCCGAGGAAGTGCGAGGTACCGCTCTGCAGCGCCTTACCGTCCTGCATCAGCGCCTCGATGGTATAGGTCTCGACGGCACCAGCGAAGCGCTCGTTGGCACTCTTGACCCCTACGTGCACGGGCACGGCGAGGAAGTCACGGGCGAAGTCAGCATAGACGTTGACCATGCGGATTGCCTCTTCCTCGGCCTCCTCACGCGTGGCATGGGCCGTGTGACCCTCCTGCCAGAGGAACTCCGCGGTACGGAGGAAGAGGCGCGTACGCATCTCCCAGCGCACGACGTTCGCCCACTGATTACAGAGGATGGGCAGGTCGCGATAGGACTGGATCCAGCCCTTGTAGGTATTCCAGATGATGGTCTCGGAGGTGGGGCGTACGATCAGCTCCTCCTCCAGCTTGGCCTCGGGATCGACGACGACCCCACCGTCGGGGCTCGTCTTGAGGCGGTAGTGGGTGACGACCGCGCATTCCTTAGCGAAGCCCTCCACATGGTCGGCCTCGCGGCTGAGGAAGCTCTTGGGGATGAAGAGGGGGAAGTAGGCGTTGTAGTGCCCCGTCTCCTTGAACATATCATCGAGCTGGCGCTGCATGCGCTCCCAGATCGCATAGCCGTAGGGCTTGATGACCATGCAGCCACGTACGGCGCTGCTCTCGGCTAGGTCGGCCTTGATGACGAGATCTTGATACCACTGCGAGTAGTCGACGCTACGCGAGGTGAGTTCTTTGAGTTCTTTTGCCATTATCGGTATTGATGCCTTGTATCGCTATTATCTTGAGGGACAAAGGTACGACTTTTCGGGGAGGCCTAGCGTGCTAGGGCGCTGCAGCGAGCCTCGGGGGAGGGAGGCGAAGGGCGGCTAAGGCCACAGCCTCGGCGCAACTCCAGCCCTAGGCAAAGCAAAAGGGCAAGCGTCATGAGACACTTGCCCTTCTGTGGTGCCACCAGGAATCGAACCGGGGACACAAGGATTTTCAGTCCTTTGCTCTACCAACTGAGCTATGGCACCTTGTAATTCTTAGCCTTCGCTGAGCGGAAGCGACGAGATTCGAACTCGTGGTACGGTTGCCCGTACGGCAGTTTAGCAAACTGCTGGTTTCAGCCACTCACCCACACTTCCATCGCATTCTGCTGCTGAATTGCACTGCAAAGATAATACGCTTTTTCGACTTATGCAAATACTTTGCTCTCAGCCTGCCGACGGACCCGCCAGCCAAGCTCCCTCCCCTAGCTCCGAGCAGCCCCTACTCGGGGATGGAAGCGGCCTCATCAAGCCACGCGGATTGGGATGTGGAGCCCTAGCTGCCCTTCCCCGACACCTAGGGCAAAGCACCCCCGCAAGGCCCACCAGCTCGCCAGCCTCGCGCGCGTACCTTATATATAATCCTAGTCAAAATATATAAGCCTAGTCAAAGCTCAGGCGCATATTCACGAAGTCCAGGGTGAAGCGGCTACCGCAGGCGCGTAAGCCCCCCATCCCGACAACGCCATCCCCCGAGTGCTGCTGATGGATTGAGCTCTGATCGATCTGCAGCGTCAGCCCTGGCTTTATCAGGCGGGGACCATCGGGTAGAATCTGAAAGCTAGCGCCCTTCAGCAGACGCGTCTCCACTCTCTTCGTCTGATGTAGATTCACTTGCAGCTGCCGCAGCTGCTGCAGCGGGGGAAGGGGCAGCTGACTCGGGTGCTGCAACGCAAAGGGCTCAGAGAGAACAACCGATCCGTCCATGCCCGTATCCAGCATCAGCGTGGATCGAACCCCGTTCAGCAGCCCTTGGACGTAGAGCTTATGCTGATTTTCATACATATTAGGAGACAGCTCCGGTCGCTCTGGCGTGACCTCGCGCGAACGAAGGATCAACTGATTCCGCTCCAGGTCCATGGTGACAGCCCCATAGGCCTGCAGCAGTTCAAGTCCGAGCAGAGGCGTATCATAAAACCCTTGGGCGATATGACGCACCGAATCTAGAACCTGCTCGTGTCCGGGTAGCCGCAAGGTATCTAAGAGTGCTGCCCCTGAGACAAAGACAGGTACATTATATATTGTAGCCGCGCCAACACGGATGGAGTCTATCTTAGCTTGCCCCACCGGTACCGTCACACCATTGAGCGTCCCAGGCTTCAGCTCCACCTGCAGCCCGAGACGCCGAGCGACCCATTCATTGAGGAATAGGCAACCTTGCGATCCCGTGTCCACAAAAGCCTGTGTACGGACGCCATTAATTGTGATGGAGACAGTTGGCACACCATGGGGCAGCTGCATCTGTAGGGTGTCCCTGGGGGGCTGGTGCACCAGGTGCATACGCGGCTGTACAAGGGCGGCTAGGCGCTCCTGAGCCACTATTCCAAGTCTCGCAATACGCTCACGTGACAAGGGGCAAGCATCCTCGGGGGCTTGAGCATAGGCCGACAGCGTCCTCTGTAGCCAGCGCAAGCCCGAGCTATCCCCCGCGAGCAGGCTCAGGTTAGCTATCTCTACGAGGCAGGAGTCAATCAGATCAGCAGAGCAGACATCAGCGTACTGCTCTACCAGCTTCTGAAAGCTCCTACAGCTGGCCTGCTTCCTCCCCAAGGCTCGATGAATCAACCCTTGATAGAGGAGCTCGGCCACTGGATGCAGCTCCCCCTTTAGATCACGATGGGCCGCCATGGCATCTAGATAGCGACCTGAGTTGAGGTAGACAGCGACGATTGAATCCTTAGAGGGTGACTCAGCTGCCTTCTGCGCTGAGAGCGAGCAGATCGATAGGAGCAGCGCTAGCAGCGTAATCGTAAGTTGCTTCATCGCAAAACAGTTGACGTGGATACTCATCGACTATTACCCTCAGCTTCTCTTGTGACCCCAAGACGAGCACGCGCAGCGGCAACCTGCTGCTGGCGGCGCTGTATCCGTTCCTCCAGGAGCTCGGCATTCCGCTGTCGTGTCCAACCATAGCGCTGCATCTCGGCGGCAGAGGGCGCTCGCCCTTGGAGGAAGAAGAGGCCATCGGCTCGCGTCCACATATTCATTGCGAAGAAGCTACGGGGGAGCTGGTAGAAGCCCGAAAAACGCACCTCGTGCAGTCGATCCAGTGCGGCGGTCACAGGTAGATAGATCAATTCGGAGCCGTGCTGCCCTAGGTAGTGCTCTAGACTCGCCTCACTGCTGGGCAGTAAGGGCGTGAGGAAGGTCCCTCGCCCAAAGAGATCATCCGTAATAAGCTGCCCCCCGTCGGTCAGCAGCGCCAGGACGGCATAGCTTCCGCCATAGCGAGTTCGCAGATAGCTGCCGAGCGAACGCCTCGCATAGGGGTAAGAGATTCCCTCCTTTGCCAGATGGCTCAGATGCCCCTGTAGGAGGATTGGACGCTTAGCCTCAGGCGAGAGCATCTGGATGAGGAACTGCGCATTGAGCGCCATCACCGAGTCACGCAGCTGCTCACGCTCATGAAGGACACTGCCGCAGGACTCGGAGAGGGGGAGGATATGCTGGATAATCGCCAGCTCCTCGGGACGTAGCGTCTGAAGCAGCTCGGCACGTGCCTCTTCGAGGTAGCGCAGCACGGAGTCCGCGCTGCCGTCCTGGAGCAGAACGACGAGGCGATCCAATGCCCGTAGCCGCCCCCACTCCTTGAGCCCAACCACAAAGTCCACAATCCGCCCCCTAGTATATTCATGCCGCCCTTGCATATACACATAATCCATACCGAGGACACGAACCTTATCCTCCTCCCTACGTCCCGTATTCAACGCTCGTATACGGCGCAGCTGGTCAAGGCTATAGGGATAGAGCTCCAGTGTATCTAGCTGATAGGTCGTATCACACACATATCTATTGTATCGAAGGCTAGCCTCTAAGGATTCTTCCCTTAGGATAAGGCGGCAGTCACGCTGGTGAATCAGGCTGTCGATGATCTGCCCTTGGAGGCGCTGAAGGCCGAGATGGCCATGCACCGTCTCCGCAAGGCCTATGAGCCGTGCTTGATGCAGCGGCTGCACTCGCCCTAGACCTTCAGGCTGCACAGGGCTTAGAGCCAAAGCCTGCGACAGATCAAGCTCCGGCTTAGGGAGCTGCCGCAGAGCTTGCTCCCCGAGCTCCTGCCCATCCAGGACGATACGACAGCCGACAAAGGATATCTTGGTCTGATCTAGCACAGGCTGACGAGAGAGCCCCAAGACTGAGAGCTGCAGCAGCTCCGTTCGCTTATCCTTGATGACTTCCCTCAGCTCATAGACCTTCCCTTCGCTTGCCTGGAGCGTAGCCGCCCCCACAGCGATTGTGTCCCGACCGAGGAAGCGCTCCCTTCGATCAAAACGATGCACCACCAAGGCTGCACTATCCAGCCGCTGAGGGATGATACTCAGACTGATTACGAGCTCGCGAGCAGGCGCATGAGGCAGCAAGAGCTCCTGCTGTAGCAGACTCGCTTGGAAGCGCCCCTGTCGCGGAGAGTGTGCATTGTAGCCCATTGTCAGGTAGCGACGATAGTCACTAGCATCTGGATTAAGCGGCTCAGGCATATGGCCGGACCCATAGATACCGCTGATCCAGCCTCCTGGGGCTATGGGGTTGAGGAAATCGAAGCTATAATACTCCGCGTAGGTCCTCGCAGGACGCTGAGCCATGAGTTGCTGGAGTTGCTCGGGCAGCTGCGCTGAGAGCTGGAGGCTGATCGTCAGTGCGATCAGCAGAAGGAACTTTCTTAACATCTCTTTCCATGTGGGATCACTTCTCCATGCTCCACAGCTGTCGGGCATGGAGAGGTGATAATTGGTTGATACTTCTGATTACGGAGCCCATCAAAACAGCCAGATATAAGCCCTGCATTATACACGGTCATAACTGACCCTCCTTCAGCACTATGGGCTGCAGGCGATAGAACTCGTGATTACTCGGCCTTCGCTGGGCGAACTCACATAGGTCATCGAGCAGAGCCTTGACCTCGACCTCCGTCCATCGATAAGCTCTCTGATAGCTGGGGATGTAGAAAGCTCGGCCCATGAGCTCATCTACTGATACTAGTGCCATATATCTGTCAGGGGTAGGCTTAGGTGATCATACCGCTGCAGGGGTGCCGCAGCGAACGTAGTCCCTAAGTCTGAATGCTGTGTAGTTATTGCTTCGTCGAATATCATGATACCGCTTCGCACCCTCGTGACGTCCGAAGAGATGCTCCTCCCCTATCCCAAGGTCTATGCTCGTAGTACTGTACTGCGCAAAGATAGAGATATTCTAGCATCCCACTTCCCCCTCTTGACGCATCGCTCCCCCTTACCCATTCCCCCGCACTAGGCGAGCCGAACCAGGACGCATCGTGTAGCCGTACGGCCGCGAGGCTAAGGGGGAAGCAAGCCCCTAGAACAGTAAACCTCAGCCTCGCGCGCGTACCTCATATATATGTCCTGTATGGTCGAGACGAGGGCGGAGGCTAGCGGCAGCAAGCGCTGAGCTAAGGGGCCGCACGCTCTGAGCAAGGGGGCGGGAGAGGGAGACCTAAGGGGGAGCGGGATTTATTATATTACTTCTCGTCGTCCCCCTTACCCCTCAGCGCGCTGAGGGATAAGGGGGACAGCCGATTATTATATTACTTTTATTGGGGAGACTTGGGTTTCAGCGCGGGCAGCCTTGGCGGGGAGCTCTTTCTGAGGAGGATCGCGGCGCGGGGAGGCTTAGCAGACAAGGCTACATGAGGAGGACAAGAGCGCGGGCGGCCTTGGCGGGGAGCTCTGGCTGAGGAGGGGGGCTATCGCGTGGCAACTTGGTCAGCAAGGGCGGAGGAGCGGGGTGTGACTTCGGGGCAAGAGGCTCATATCTTCGGCGCAGGAAGGCACGCGGCTTCGTCCTTGAGCCTTAGTGGCTGCGTCCCGACTTGTCCCCTAGCTCACCACGAACTGAGGAGGGAGCTTGATCCGCCTTAGTAGGCGATTTTGAGGAGCTTAGGACGAAACTAATCTCAGGGGCAAGGGAGGGCAGCGGGAAGCCTAGAGGGAGAACGGAGGGGCGCCTAGCGGGAGGACAAGGCTGACTCAAAAGGGAGGACGGAGGGCAGGGACTAGGGAGAGCGGAGCGCTCGGACAAAGGTCCCCACGCTCCTGCCTATAACTTTTGTATCTTTGTATAAATAAGGAAAAGTAGTACTGCGTATGAACTTATATTTTATCGGTATAGGAGGAATAGGGATGAGCAACCTCGCCCGCTACTTCCTCAGCAAGGGCGACGCCATCGCCGGCTACGACTTGACCCCCTCACCGCTCACAGCGGCCCTCGAGCAGGAGGGCGCAGCCATACACTACGAGGACAGCGTGGAGCTGATCCCCGAGGCTTGGCGCGGGCGGGACACCCTCGTCGTCTACACCCCAGCCATACCGCAGGATCATAGCGAGCTGTGCTACTACCGCGCTCAGGGCAACCGCGTGATCAAGCGCGCCGAACTACTGGGCGAGCTCACCCGCCGCGAGCGCGGACTCTGCGTCGCGGGCACACATGGCAAGACGACGACCTCCACCATGCTGGCGCACCTGCTGCACCAGAGCCACGTGGGCTGTCACGCCTTCCTCGGCGGTATCTCCAACAACTACCGCACCAACCTCCTGATCAGCGACCACAGCGACTACGCCGTCATCGAGGCCGATGAGTACGACCGCTCCTTCCATCACTTAGCGCCCTACATGGGCATCGTGACCTCGGCCGACCCCGATCACCTGGACATCTACCATACGCCTGCGGCCTACCGCGAGAGCTTCGAGCACTTCACCAGCCTCATCGACCCCGAGGGCGCGCTGGTGATGCGTCAGGGCATCGCGCTGACCCCGCGCCTACAGCCGGGGACACGCCTCTACCGCTACGGCAGCGTCAGTGAGCGCGTGGACTTCGGCTACGACGCGGTCGAGATCACCGAGGGGCGCCTCTTCTTCGACTGGCACTACCCTGCCCTCGAGGGGCGTGCGGGCGGCGTCCTGCACGTAGAGCTCGGCGTGCCCCTCCTGGTCAATGTGGAGAACGCCGTGGCAGCCCTCGCCGTGGCCTACCTCTGTGGCGCTAGCCTCGAGGAGCTCGCGGAGGCCATCGCCTCCTTCCAGGGCGTGTACCGCCGCTTCGACCGCGTGATCAATACACCCCGCTGCGTGCTCATCGACGACTATGCCCACCACCCTGGGGAGCTCGATCCCAGCATCCGCTCGGTACGTCAGCTCTACCCCGACAGGCGCATCCTCGGCATCTTCCAGCCGCACCTCTACAGCCGTACGCAGGACTTCTACCGCGAGTTCGCCCACAGCCTCGACCAGCTGGACGAGGTGATCCTGCTGGACATCTACCCCGCCCGCGAGCGTCCCATAGAGGGCGTCACGAGCCAGCTGATCGCTCAGGCGATGAAGCGCCCCCCGCTGGCTGTCCTGCCCAAGACGGAGCTGCTGCCCTTCCTCGAGGCGCGCGGCATCCTGCCCGAGGTCACGCTGATGGTCGGTGCGGGTGATATAGACCGCCTTGTCCCCCAGGTAGCCCACTGGCTAGAGCAGCAGCTATGAAGCGCGCTTGGATACAGAACATACTCATCGCGCTGCTAGCGCTCGTCCTACTGGGGGCGCTCGTCTACTTCGTCCTCAACCCTGGGCCTAGCATCTCGAGCGAAGCCTGCCGCAACATCGTCGTCGAGGTCTCCAGCCGCGGCGCGAGCAGCCCACGCTTCCTCACCGAGCAGCAGGTCATCGGCGAGCTGAGCCGTCGGGGCATCCGTCTCAAGGGGCAGAAGCTCGACTCCATCGACCTCAGGCGCATCGAGCGCAGCCTCACCGAGCTCGGGATCTACGATAAGGTATCGGCCTACGTCGCCCCCGCCACGCACTCGGTCAAGATCCGCGTCGAGGAGAAGAACCCCTACTTCCTCGTCATCGACGACCGAGGAGCGAGCTACTACGTCACCGAGGGGCGCGGCATCATCAAGGGCTCGACGCACTTCGCCTCCTACCTCCCGCTAGTTACAGGCACCCTCAGCGAGCAGTACGCCAGGCAGGAGGTCTATGACCTCTTCTGCACGCTCCAGGCCGACAGCTACTACCGCGACTATTACGGCCAGCTGCAGGTCTCCCCTCAGCGCGGCATCGTGATGATCCCCCGCGTAGGCACCACAGAGCTCATCCTCGGCAAGGGCGGCAACTGGGCCGAGAAGCTGCGCAAATGGCGTATCTTCGCCGCGAGCGTCCTACCCCGCCGTGGAATGAACGCCTTCAGCTACGTCAAGCTCGACTACGAGGGGCAGGTGGTAGCCGCCGAGCGCTACCCTGCCCTAGAGGAGGAGCTGGACGAGGAGGGCGAGCGCCGTAGCCCGAGCGTCCCCCCTCAGCAGCCTAGCACCACCGCCTCACCCCAGGCTGTAGCACCCACTCCCCACAAGACCGAGCCTAAGAAGGACGAAGTCAAGAAGGCCGAGCCGCACAAGGCCGAGCCCAAGAAGGAGGCAAAGAAAGAAGCGAAAAAGGAGCCCCGCAAGGAGCCCAAGAAGGACGCCAAGCCCGAGCGCAAGAAGGACGCCGCACCCAAGCAGCAGTCCGCCAAGGCCGAGCCCCGTAAGGCGGAGCCCAAGAAGAGCCCCGCCGCAGCGCCCGCCAAGAAGGCCCCGAGCAAGGAGCCCAAGAAGCCCTCGGCAGAGCCCCACCCCAAGCACAGCAAGCAGAAGCCCACAGCAAAGCAACCCAAGCACTAAGACGATATGAACGAAGGAAGAGAAGATATCTTTGTCGTGATCAATATCGGGAGCAGCTGGCTCTCCGGTATCCTAGCGCGCAAGCACAGCGATGGCCGTGTACGCCCTATCCACGCCTGCCGCGTCCCCGCCGCTGGCGCGATACGTCAGGGCTGTATCCACAATATGGACGCTGCCGCACGCTACATCACTCAGATCGTCGACGAGCTGACGAGCCACCTCTCTGACGACGCCTCCATCCAGGGCGTCTACGTCGGGCTCGACTGCCGCAGCATGCACTCCGAGACCTTCACCGCCTCGCTCCAGCTGGGCTCCGAACCCCGCGAGATCAAGCAGGCCGACCTCGAGGCCCTACGCGAGCAGGTAGACCAGGCTCACTACGAGGGGCAGCGTATCCTCGCCATCACCGACCCGCGCTACCTCGTGGACGGCCGCCGTGAGTACACCCCCCGCGGCGTCATGGGGCGTCGCATCGAGGCTCAGTACAAAGTCATCGTCGTGCGGCAGAACATCCTAGCGCACATCGAGGAGCTCATCGCACGTCTCGAGCTCCAGCTGCTGGGCACCCTCCCCGCACCGCTCGTCGAGGCACGCGCTACCCTCACCACCGAGGAGAGTGCCCTAGGCTGTGCCTACATCAACATGGGCGGAGGCACCACCTCCATCGCCATCTACAAGGAGCGCCTCCTGCAGGGGCTCTTCATCATCCCCTTAGGCGGGCAGTGCGTCACGCGTGACCTCACCAGCCTCCCCACCCCGCTGCTGGAGAAGGACGCCGAGCTGCTGAAGATCAGCGAAGGCTCTATGGATACCTCCATCCCTCGCGGCGAGATCATCGAGCGCATGAGCCCAGAGAGCGGCAAGGCTATCCGCATCGACCGCCTGGAGCTCAATCGCTTCGTTGACGCCCGTGTGCGGGAGCTGCTGTGGAACTGTGTACACCTCATCCACGAGTCGGGCAACGAGGCCAACGTATCACGCGGGCTGGTCTTCGCAGGCGGCGTCACGCGCACGCGCTTCTTCTATGAGACGCTCGAGCAGCTCAACTTCGAGTACCGCCGCGGCATGCTCCGCCGTGAGGTCTACGACGAGCGTCTGGAGCTGCAGCAAGAGGGCGCGACGGGCGGCATCAACTACCTCGGCGACTACATGTCCGAGCTGGCGCTGGCGTGGTGGGCGCAGAAGTCGGGTGTCAGCTACCAACTGCGCGACCTCGACACCTTCATGCAGGACGAGCCCGAGCCCGCCCCTGCCGCCACGACGCAGTACGCAGCTCCCGCCGAGGAGCCGCAGCGCGCGGCCGACGACTTTACCTTCGAGCCGCTCGACCAGAAACTAAGCAACTACCTCGAGGAGGCCGAGGAGCAGGAAGAGACCGAGGGGCGCACGGGCAAGAAGGGCGGCAGCACCTCGCAGTGGCTCTCCAACGTATGGGGCAAGCTAACTAAGGCCCTTGCCCCCGAGGAGCACCCAGAGGACGACGACGAGGATGAGGACGACGGTGAGATCCACCGCTAGCAGCGAGCCGAGGTATGACAGAACGTGGTAGCATAGACTTTATGTACGAAGAGAATACAATCCCCCAGCTGATCAAGGTCGTAGGCGTAGGCGGGGGCGGTGGTAACGCCGTGAGCATGATGCACAGCCAGGGCGCTGTGCGTGGGGTATCCTTCCTGGTGTGCAATACCGATAGGCAGGCCTTCTCCAACAATAGTGTAGAGCATCGAGTGCTGCTCGGGCCCAACCGCACCCGCGGGCTCGGCGCGGGCAACCGCCCCGAGGTAGCGCGTGAGGCAGCCGAGGAGAGCGTCGACGAGATCCGCAGCGCGATGATGGGCGACGATACACGTATGGTCTTCATCACCGCGGGTATGGGCGGCGGCACCGGTACGGGGGCAGCTCCCGTCGTAGGGCGCGTCGCCATGGAGGCCGGGCTCCTGACGGTGGGCATCGTCACCATCCCCTTCCTCTTCGAGGGCAAGCAGAAGATCCTGCAGGCCCTGCGCGGCGTCGACGAGATGCGCAAGCACGTGGACGCCCTCCTGGTGATCAACAACGAGCGCCTACTGGAGGTCTACCCCAATCTCGAGCTCGACAAGGCCTTCGAGATGGCCGATAACACCCTGAGCTGGGCGGCGCGCGGTATCTCCGACATCGTCAACATCGCGGGGAAGATGAACCTTGACTTCGCCGACGTCGAGGAGACGCTCAAGGCTGGGGGCGTGGCCGTCATCAATACGGGTATGGCCTCAGGTACGGGGCGCATCGCCCGCGCCATCGAGGAGGCCCTACGCTCACCGCTGCTGAACAATAAGAATGTCCACCTGGCGAACAAGCTCCTGCTGAACGTCTACCAGAGCAGCAGCAGCCCTCTCAGCACGGGCGAGCTCCAAGAGGTACGCCTCTTCACCGAGCGCTTCAGTGACCAGGTGCGCGTCATCTGGGGCTATGCCACCCGTGACGACCTAGGGGATCAGGTGGCCGTGACCATCCTAGCCTCGGGCTTCGACTACAATGAGGATGACTACAACGACTTCGTGAGCAAGACCGACAGCCATAGCTTCGAGGCTGCCGACGCCGCCAAGCGACAGAAGGAGGAGGACAAGCGCATCGCCGAGATCTACGGCAAGAAGGCGGTCTCCAACCGTCAGGCAGCTCCCCTCTACCTACGTCTTGCGGAGCTCGACGACGAGGACCTCATCCTCATCCTCGAGGAGCAGTCACCGCTCAAGCGCGACCGCACCATCTTCGACCGCAAGCGCACGGAGCAAGACGAGCTTCGTCCTGTGCGCATCGCTACCCAGAGTAGCGACACGCTCGCCGCTGCCGCCTGGCAGCCTCAGAGCGCCTACAGCTCGATCTCAGAGGCCGAGGCCCAGGATCGGCCCTCGGTATCCGCCATGCCCAGCGAGGCAGAGCGCGATGCCCAGCCCCAGGAGCAGCCCGCCGAGGACGACGAGTCCCAGGTCATCCGCTTCTAGGTGGCTCAGCAGCAGACAGGTAATCGTACCCTCCCTTTTTATTCACATCTACCGTATATGATCATCGCTGTGGACTTCGATGGCACCATTGTACGCCATCGCTATCCCAAGATTGGGGAAGAGATCCCCTTTGCCACCTCTACCCTGCGTATGCTGATCCAGGATAGGCACCGCCTTATCCTCTGGACAGTGCGCGAAGGCGAGCTGCTCGACGAGGCTGTCGAGTGGTGCCGTGCCCGAGGCGTGGAGTTCTACGCCATCAACCGTGACTTCCCCGAGGAGGACAGCACGGGGGAGGGCTATTCACGCAAGCTCAAGGCCGATCTCTTCATCGATGACCGCAGCTTCGGCGGCCTCCCCGACTGGGGCACCATCTACCACCGCATCAGCGAGGGCAAGGCACTGGAGGCCGACTGGGGGCTCCTGACCAGCGGAGAGGTGACGGAGCGCGAGCGCCCTGGCTTCTTCGCCCGAATCTTCGGGGCGAAGTAGTCCGCCTTGTATTCATCTACTATTTAGATTCAGGCTATGCGACGACTCTTCTCGAGCTTAGCCCTGGCCCTTGGGCTCTGCGCCTGCCACACTCCCACGGGGACGAGCACGGAGCAGCAGCCTACCGTCGAGCCAGGGACCACGCTCACAGATACCGTGGCCGCTGAGCCCCCACAGAGCAGTGATACGACGCTCGTGGGGAAGCGCCTACACCTCTCCTTCGATGGGAATAGCTCCATCGTGGAGTACCTCTCGGACCGTCACCTACACTGGCTCTCGCGGGACTCTGTCCACGGCGAGAAGGAGGGCGAGGATAGGTATCATGCACAGCATATCGAGCCCCATATCTTCTTCGTGAACTGGGTGGAGGCCGATGGGACGACCATCAGCCAGGTGCTAGACCTCAAGGCACGCACCTGCCAGGCCTTCATCAACTCCAACGTCTATTCGCATGACCGCCGCGAGCGCAAGACGGTCGTCTTGACTGGGCGCATCGCACAGATCGAGGACGCTACCCACGTCCTCCTCGAGTAGCCCGACGAAGGGCTCATCCTAACGACACGTTCGCCCCCAGCAGTACGCTAGCGTATTGCTGGGGGCGAACGCATTAAGGTAGGCAAGGCGAGCAGCGATGAGCAGCCTCAGCTCTAGCTGTGCGTAGGAGGTACACCCGCTAGCAGAAGGTCCCTAGGAGCGATGTACATCCTTATCCAGCAGAAAGATTAACTTTGTGACATACTACTGCACAACTAGGGCGGAGGCACATAGAGCCCCTGCCCACTAATGAACTACACAGCTATGAAAGAAAAGGACATCGCTACAGGGTTCGCTCAAGCCGAGGAGCTTGACCCGCTGCACACAGCCCGCACCGCGAGTATGGGGAACGACAGGGGCTCAGAGAGCAATCCTCTAAGCCTAGAAGAGTTTCGCCAACTGCGGATGCAAGGAGACTTCGCCCCTTATTGGGTCAAGGTTGGCGAGAAGGTCTACTTCGCCCCTTATGGCGAAGACATCACCCAAATACTACCTGAGGTGGTCATCGTCGGGAATCCGGACTCAGGCGGATCCCCGGGCACGGGCTACTATGCTCCTCCCTCAGAGGGATCGCCCTCTGACGGAATCGATAATCCAGGGAGAAACAAGGATACTAGTATAGACCCCTTGACGGGACTACCTCGCTATGTCCTAGATCCCAACTATGAGAATGGTCCGTACAAAGAGGTTAAATATACGCGTTGGCTGGAGATGCGGCGCAAGCTCAAGCCCTACCAAACACATCTCTATTGGACGCCAGGTGAAGATGGAGACAAGATAAGACTACTCGACATCCTAGACAAGCTCACGAGCAACGAAACCTTTATCCAGCTGCTAAAGAGAACCAAGACTAGTGGCATAGACGTAATGGTATGCATCAACAGTGACCTACCCTATGGCGAAAACAATAGCTATACATTTGGGAACACAGACCCCTCTCGCGGCTACGCCCAAGTGCAGCTGAACAGTCGGCTCATGGACAAGACCTATATAGGAGTCACTTCGACCCTACTACATGAGCTCACCCACGCACGCCAAGTATGTCCACTCATTGAGCATGGCATCAGGATGAGCGAGCTCTCGGACTCTTCGTCCGAGTCCTACCAAAGGTTCATCTCCGAAGACTTTCGAACGAAGTACCCCGGGATCTACGACTACTTCTCTCGCTATAGCCCAGTGGAAGCAGGACATGAGATGATAGCCGATCACTATCGTCTTACCATCAAGCAGATTCTCAGGGAAACATACCCAGACTTCCCAACGAGCTTCAGCGATGATACGACAACCTACAACAAGGAGGACGTCTATGAGGCGCTTTCTTGGGGCGGGCTTCAAGGGACACAGGCCTTCAAGAAGCTGTACAAAAAGGATGAGCGAGACAGTATCGGAAGAATCATTGACCGCTACAAAATCAAAAGTTACCTCTAGAGATGCTGCAAGCTAAACACATCCTTGTGCTCGGCGCGATGCTGGCGACTTGCGCTAGCGCGCTCGGGCAGATACATCTTGGCGAAATGGAGCGGGAACACAGACTAATCCCCGACACGGTGTACGAGGAATATGTGCAGACGCCTGTCCCTCTGCCCGTTGGGCCTATAGGCTACATCAAGCTAGGGAAGATCGTACCCGACGAAACAAAAGTGCGCCCTAGAGACTACCCCGTATGGGCAAGATATGATGAAACTCAAAAGTACCTACAGGATAGCGCTAAGCTCATCAAGTACTCCTGTCAGAGTCGCTTTTGCTATATTCCACGGTGCTGGCATATCAACGCGACAAAAGATGACTGGTACTACCTCTACTACAAGTATCCTGCTGTAGAGATTAGCGCCGAGGAGTACAAGGCGCTACGCTTCGTCCCCATGAAGCAGATCGACAAGTTCCTTAAGCCTTATCGCCTGCCTCGACCGAGGCACCCCGATGGGAAATTAATCTATGGTGTCGGCGAGCTATACCGCTATCAGCACCCCAACCTCTACGCCGTGGAGTACGAGCCCAAGGAGCAGCGCTACTACAAGTACCGCATCGTCCTAGTCATCTATGTTGACACCATGCATCCCGACGCAGCACGCCTACGCTTCGAGTGTGGGTTCTTCCAGCAGGAAATGCAACACTATAGGCCCCAAAAGCGAAAGCGATAGCCCCCAAAAGCGATAGCCCCCAAGTCCGTCAGTGTGCGGACTTGGGGGCTATCGCTTTAGCTTTCTAAGGCGTAGAGCAGTTATGCTGGAGGCCTACTTGGGGACCTTGAGCAAGGACTGGATCTCGCTGAGCTTATTGAGGGCCTCGAGGGGCGTCAGCTGCTCAATCTTGACCTCCAGCAGACGGTCGCGGATGTCGGAGAGCACGGGATCGTCGAGCTGGAAGAAGCTCATCTGCACGCCTTCGACGCGGGTAGCGGCGGCGCTGGCAGCAGGCTGTGGTGCCTTGGCGCGCTTCACCCGCACCTCGGCACCGAGCCCCGTCTCCTCGTGGATATGCGCCGTCTCGAGCTGCTCGAGGATCTCGCTAGCGCGCTCGGTGATGCACTGCGGCATCCCCCCGAGGCGGGCAACCTGGATCCCGAAGCTATGCTCACTGCCCCCAGGGACGAGCTTACGCAGGAAGAGCATCTTGCCCTCGATCTCACGCGCCGAGACGTTGAAGTTCTTGACGCGCTCCAGGCGTCCCTCCAGATCGTTGAGCTCGTGGTAGTGCGTGGCGAAGAGCGTCTTGGGTCGGCCCACAGGGTTGTCGTGCAGATACTCGATGATAGCCCAGGCTATGGAGATACCGTCGTAGGTGCTGGTACCACGGCCGAGCTCGTCGAAGAGGATGAGGCTGCGGTCGGTGAGACCATTGAGGATGCTCGCCGCCTCCTGCATCTCGACCATGAAGGTGGACTCGCCGCGGGAGATGTTGTCCGAGGCTCCGACGCGGGTGAAGATACCATCTACGATACCTATATGGGCGGCCTCAGCGGGGACGAAGCTACCGATCTGCGCGAGCAGCGTGATGAGTGCCGTCTGCCTCAGGAGGGCGGACTTACCGCTCATATTGGGCCCCGTGATGACCATGATCTGCGTCTGCTGCTGGTCGAGCAAGACGTCATTGGGGACGTAGCTCTGCCCGAAGGGGAGCTGCTCCTCGATGACGGGGTGGCGCCCCGCACGGATGTCGATGCGCGTCCCCTCGTCCACGACGGGGCAGACGTAGCGGTGCGTGACGGCCGTCTCCGCCAGTGCCGTGAGGCAGTCCAGGCGCGCCAGCTGCTGCGCGTCCTGCTGCAGGGGCTGGATGTAGCGGGCTATGCGCTGCAGCAGCGCCGTATAGAGCTGCGCCTCGAGGCTGGAGATCTTGTCCTCCGCCCCTAGGATCTTCTCCTCGTACTCCTTGAGCTCGGGGAAGATGTAGCGCTCGCCCGAGGTCAGCGTCTGCTTACGCGTCCAGTCCTCGGGGACCTTGTCGCGGTGCGTATTGCGTACCTCGATGTAGTAGCCGAAGACATTATTATAGGCCACCTTGAGCGAAGGGATGCCGGTGCGCTCACTCTCGCGCTGCTGCAGCTCCAGTAGGTACTCCTTGCCGTGCGAGGAGAGGCGGCGCAGCTCGTCGAGCTCGGGGGAGATACCTGGGGCGATGACCTCACCGCGGCCTAGGGCTGCGGGGGGCTCGGCCGTCAGCGTGCGCTCGAGGTCAGCACGCAGCTCAGGGCAGGGGTCGATGGCCTCGGTGAGTGCCACGAGCTCAGGGCAAGGGACGAGGCTGGTGAGGCTACGCAGCTGCTCGCAGGTGGCGAGCGTCGTGGCCAGCATACGCGCCTCGCGGGGCGAGATACGCCCGACGGCGACCTTGGCCGTCAGGCGCTCCAGGTCACCGATACCGCGCAGCAGCTCGGCGATACTCCGCCGTAGCTCGGCCTCATGGTAGAGCTGCGAGACGACGCGCTGCCGCTGCTGGATCGCGCTGAGCTCCAGCAGGGGGAAGGAGAGCCAGCGGCGCAGCATACGCCCACCCATGGGGGTCTGCGTCGCGTCAAGGACCTCGAGGAGGCTCTTGCCCTCCTGGCGGTTCATCGGCTGCAGGATCTCGAGGCTGCGGAAGGTAAAGCTATCCAGGCGCATGGTCTCTAGGCGCTCGATGCTCCTAAGGGTCGTCAGATGCCCCAGCTCGGTGTGGCTCGTCAGCTCGAGGTAATTGAGGATGGCGCCCGCAGCGGCTATGGAGCGCGGCTTGTGCTCGAGGCCGAGCCCCTTGAGGCTCTGCAGACCGAACTGCTGCTGGAGCTTGCGCCTATTGTTCTCCAGGGCGAAGGTCCAGTCCTCCACTTCGTAGACGAAGCCGCGGTAGCTGAAGCGCTGGTCGAGTAGCGCGCGGTAGCGTCGGTCGACCAGTACCTCCTTGGGCTGGTAGGAGGAGAGGAGCTTGTCGAGGTAGTCAGCGCGCCCCTCCGAGACGAAGTATTCGCCCGTCGAGATGTCCAGCAGCGAGAGCGCGCCCTCCGCCTCGGGCTCGAGGTAGAGCGCCGCCAGATAGTTATTCTCCTTATTCTTCAGCACATTGTCCCCGAGCACGACGCCTGGGGTGACGAGCTCGGTGATGCCCCGCTTGACGAGCTTCTTGGTCAGCTTGGGGTCCTCCAGCTGGTCGCAGATGGCTACGCGGCGGCCAGCACGTACCAGCTTGGGCAGGTAGCTGTCCAGAGCATGGTGGGGGAAGCCCGCCAGCTCGACGTACATCGCGGCGCCATTGGCACGGCGCGTCAGCGTGATGCCGAGGATCTCGGCGGCAGCGATGGCATCGTCGCTGAAGGTCTCGTAGAAGTCCCCCACGCGGAAGAGGAGGATCGCGTCGGGGTGCTTGCTCTTGATCTCCTGATACTGCTTCATCAAGGGCGTCTCAGCGATTTTCTTGGCCATAGTCGTACTGGGCTGGAGGGAGGATAAGGAGGGGAAGAGGCGGGGGAAGGAGTAAGGGCGCGGCTTAGCCTAGGTAGTCCTTGAGCAGCTCGGCGAAGAACTCGCCGCGCGTCAGACGGCCGTGGTCCACGACGACGCACTCGACCTCTCCGCGCGCAGCCAGCGTGCCATCGGTGTGGAGGATATCCTGATAGAAGACGAGCTTGGGCGGGCGCATAGCGCAGCGCAGGGCCGAGCGGTAGTGGTCGCCACTACGCAGGCTCTTCTTGTAGGAGATGCTCACCTTGGTGACGAAGGCATCCAGTCCGTCCTCGTGCATCTTGCCGAAGTTGACCCCGAGGCTCTCGAGGAACTCATGGCGCGTATGCTCCATGTAGTGCTGGTAGTTGGCGTTGTTGACCACGCCCTGAAGGTCGCACTCGTAGTCACGCACCTTCATATCGAGACTATAGATGTAGTCCACTGCTTGTATCTGATTCTAGGGATGAATAATGCCCCCAGTGCGTCAGCGCCCCACTTGTCTAGGGGCGTCGCACCTGAGGGATAAGGCTGAGGCCGCGTGAGGGATACCCTTCAGAAGGCTGAGGGATATCCGTCAGCGTGCTGAGGGACGGCCGTGCGGCCGCCGAGGGATATCAGTCAGCGAGGGTACAGCGTGCAGGCGGTGCAGGCTGTCCCTTAGGAGGCCTTAGGCGAAGACTCCTCGGCGCTATCTTCCTCCGCCTTTTCGGGCTCCTCGAGAGCGAAGATGGAGAAGTTCACCGAGCCATAGACGCGGCGCTCACTGAAGTAAGGCAGCGCGCTGAAGTCGTACTGCGCAGGGTGCTCGACGACGAAGACGCCCCCCGCACGCAGCAGCCCCGAGTCGTGGATGAGCTGGGGCAGGGTAGCGATCTCGCTGAGCTTGTAGGGCGGGTCGGCAAAGATGAAGTCGTACTGCGCGCCGCCCTTGGCAGTGGCCAGATAGCGGAAGACGTCGGCCTGTAGCACCTGCAGGCTGCGCTCCTCGCCCAGCTCACGCACCACGCTGCGGATGAAGAGGGCGTGCTCGCGCCGCTGCTCGAGGGCGACGACACGGCTGCAGCCGCGGCTCAGCAGCTCGAGGGCGATGCTGCCCGTGCCGCTGAAGAGGTCCAGCGCCGTCAGCCCCTCGAGGTCGAGGTACTGCTGCAGGACGTTGAAGAGATTCTCCTTAGCGAAGTCTGTCGTGGGACGAGCGTTGAAGCTCTTAGGGACGTCGAAGCGGCGCCGCTTGTACTTCCCGCCTATGATGCGCATAGCTGATGATCATTAGAGTGGGGCGAGGCTGGTCGAGCGATAGGCCTCGAGCTGGAGTTGCCCGATATGGGGGCGTAGGATGTCCGCCAGCAGGTCGGCCGCCTCGTGCAGCAGGTGACAGGTGGCGGCATCGCCCTCCTCGGGGTAGCCGATCACGAGCCCCGCCGTCTGCCCCTCGAGGCCGTGGTGACGCCAGTAGCTGATGAGGTAGAAGGCCGCCTCCTCGGCCACGACCCGTGCCTCCTGCATCCCGACCAGCGGGTAGTGCCCGCAGCTCAGGAGCTCACCCTCACGCAGCAGGAAGAGCTCCAGCTGTCCCGCACGCAGCAGGAGCAGCACCTCGGGCGAGCGGCTAGCACGCGACAGCTGTCGGTGCGCCGAGAGGGGCAGGGCGAAGTAAGGACGCGGCTCCAGCAAGAGGAGCGTACGTCTGAGGAAGTGATAGGCCTCGGCATCCCAGGCGAAGACAAAGGTCTGCACCGAGTCGGGCTGCGTCCAGGAGAGGAGCTGCTGGCGCTGCTCGGCTCCGCCCGTAGCCGTAGGCTCGGTAGCGGCATCCAGCCAGAGGGCTTCGCTGCCTGGGCGGAAGAGCTCGGTAGGCACGAGGCACCAGCGCTGCGGCTCGATATAGAGGACGACCTCGCCGTAGGGGTAGCTGAGGAGCTCGCTCTGGTAGTAGAGCTCCTCGAGCTGCTCGTAGAGCCGCGCCTCGGGGCGGCGGCTGGCGAGGAAGCCCCGCTCGACGACCTCGGGGACAGAGCCACGGCGCTGGACACAAAAAGCAAGTCCACCCGACGCGGGTCGGATGGACAAGCTATAGTCTGCTGCCGTAGCAGCCGTGAGGGGTGAGCTGCTGGGCTCCTGAGTCATTACTCCCAGTTACCGTTGGTCTTAACCTCGGTCAGCGAGCCGACACGTACGCCAGCGAAGGCGTTGGCCTTGCTGTTGGCCTTCTCGATCTTCTCCTTGACGAGGCGATCATTGCCGAGGCGGCCGAGGTAGCTCTGGTAGCCAGCCGATGCCTGGAAGACAGGGACCTGGATCTTATTGTCCCCTACCTCCTGCTCGATGGTGCCAGCTACGACCTGGATCGTAGAGTCAGAGCCTGGGATGGAGAAGAGCTTAGCCAGGTCGGTGCCGTCCTTGAGCAGCGAATCCTTAGCGCTGACCCAGATCGTATCACGACGGATGAGGCCACGACGAGCTGCATCCTCTTCGGACAGCCCCTGCTCGCGCATGGCGCTGGTGTAGTCACCTTCGGCACGGATGTAGAAGACGCGACCGTTGTTGAGGAAGTTTACGAGCTCGTCCTTGTCGGCATACTTGTCGTACACGCTCTTGTAGGCGTCTTCGTAGGTAGCGATCTTCTTCAGCTGCTTCTGCAGTACCAGCTCGATCTCTTGCTGTTTCTTGTCGAAGCTCACAGGAGCCAGGACGCTCTGCACAGTGACGTAGGCCAGAGCCAGTACAGCTACGGCTACGATGATGAGGATAACCTTCTTCATTTCCTTGTATAGTAGTTTTAATTTAGTCTAGACGGGCGTGCGGCTCACGCGCCCCAGGACGAGCACCTCGTCGAGGCTCTTCCTAGGCGTATGTGCGCCAAATGCACTAACTTCACAGCAACAAAGATAGAAATTATTATCACATGCCGTATACAGCGCTCTCAGATCTGCTGGCTCGAGGCAGCGACTTACCGCTGACGGGCGATCAAGAGGAGGCCATCGCAGCCCTCATCGACTACCTCGATGACCCTTCGCCCTACACCGTCTACCTCCTACGAGGCTATGCGGGGACGGGGAAGACCTACCTCCTGCGCTGGATCACGGAGGCCGCTATCTCCTCGGGGCTGCAGGTCGAGCTGATGGCCTCCACGGGGCGCGCCGCCAAGGTACTGGCCGCAGCCACGAGCCGCCGCGCCGCCACCATCCACCGCACCATCTACCGCGCCTCCAGCCAGATGCAGGAGGAGGGCGGCACCTTCCAGCTAGCCTCCTCGAGCCCCGAGCGGCGCCCCACCCTCTACATCGTGGATGAGGCCTCGATGATCTCGGGCAGCTCGGGCGAATACAGCCCCTTCGGCTCGGGCAACCTGCTGGATGACCTCCTGGCCTACGTCTTCGGAAGCGAGGGCAGCCGCCTCCTGCTCGTCGGGGACACGGCACAGCTACCGCCCGTGGGGATGGAGCTGAGCGAGGCGCTCGATCCCGAGGTACTCTCGGGACGCTACGGCCTCACCGTCTACGGCGCCGAGCTACGACAGGTCGTCCGCCAGCGTCAGGGCGGCATCCTGCACAATGCCACGGCGCTTCGTGACCTCATCGACGAGTACAGCGACAGCGAGCCCGAGGACTACCTGCCCATACACCTGGAGACGGAGGACTGGCGCGGCATCTACCCCGTAGAGCCAGGCGAATTCTTCGAGGACCTCGAGGAGGCCTACCAGCGCTACGGCAGGGAGGAGACACTCGTCATCTGCCCCTCCAACCGCCTCGCGCTGGAGTGCAACCAAGCCATCCGCGGCGAGCTCCTCTACTACGAGGAGCAGCTCGTCCCCGGCGAGCGCCTCATCGTGGCGCGCAACAACTATCACTACACGCGCCTCCGGGATCACTCCGACTTCATCGCCAACGGTGAGGTCATCGAGCTCCGCCGTGTCCTACGCTACTGGCACGAGTACGAGCTGGACTTTGCCGACGCCCTCGTCTACCTGCCCGACCGCGATGAGCAGCTGGAGGTACGCCTCCTAGTGAGCGCGCTGACCGACCCCAGCCCGCAGCGCAGCGCCGAGCAGCGGCAGGAGCTCTTCGACCGCATCTCGGCAGACTACGCCCACATCAGCTCCGTGGTCGAGCGGCGTAGGGCGATCCGCAAGGATAAGTTCTGGGGCGCCCTCGAGGTCAAGTACGCCTACGCCGTGACGGCGCACAAGGCGCAGGGCGGGCAGTGGCGCTGCGTCTTCGTCGACCTGAGTCTCGCGGGACGCTACCTGCCCCTCGACCGCTCCATGGCCCGCTGGATCTACACCGCCCTGACGCGCGCCACGAGCCGCGTGTATCTCCTGGGCTTCCTCCCCAAACTCGTGGACTAAGCCCGTTTCCCCTTCGACCCGACACCACCCACCCTAGCATAATGAGCAAACTCAAGATCACCGAGATGGAGCGCCTCAGCGCCGACGACTACCGCACGAGCGCCAAGCTGCCCCTCATCCTCGTCCTGGACAGCATACGCAGCATGAACAACATCGGCTCTATCTTCCGTAGCGCCGACGCCTTCCGCATCGAGGGGCTCATCCTCTGCGGCATCACCGCGCAGCCCCCCCACCCCGACATCCACAAGACCGCCCTAGGCGCCGAGGACAGCGTGCCCTGGCGCTACAGCAGCCGCGCGCTGGAGGCCGTGCGGGAACTCCAGGCGAAGGGCTACATGGTGCTGGCGCTCGAGCAAGCCCATGAGAGCCTCCGCCTCGACCGCTTCGTCCCCAAGCCGGGGGCACGCTACGCCCTCGTGCTGGGCAATGAGGTGAAGGGCGTCGCCGAGGAGGTCGTCGCCGCTGCCGACCACTGCCTCGAGATCCCGCAGTACGGCACCAAGCATTCGCTCAACGTGAGCGTCGCCGCAGGTATCGCCCTCTGGCAGCTCGCCCACCCACTCTTCCCCCAGCTTGACCGATGAGCCAGACGATCCCCCAGCTAGAGACGACCGAGGACGGCAGCCTCACGCTCTACACGCCGCGCTTCGGCGAGCACTATCACTCCACGCACGGCGCTGTGCAGGAGAGCGCCCACATCTACCTCGGCCTCGGCCTTAGGCAGCGGCTCAAGCACTGGGCGGAGCCCGAGGGGGCGGCGCTGCGCTGCTTCGAAGTCGGCTTCGGCACAGGGCTCAATGCCCTCCTCAGCTGGATGGAGGCCGAGCGTAGCCACCGACTTATCCACTACTACAGCATAGAGCGCTACCCCATCCCCGCCGAGCTCTACCGCCAGCTGCACTACGAGCTATCCACAGCGAACGCCTTATCCACAGCGGGCGGTGCTGAGGACAGCCACAGCGCCCTGATGCGGCTGCACGAAGCGTCCTGGGACGAGGACATCACGCTGAGCCGCTACTTCGTCCTGCACAAGATCTCGGGCGACCTCAATGCACTGCCTTTCCCCTCCGCACTTGACCTCGTCTACTACGATGCCTTCTCCCCCGAGAGCCAGCCCGAGCTGTGGCGCGAGGAGCTCTTCGCCCAGCTGCGGCACTGCTGCCGCCCGGGGGCTATCCTCACGACCTACTGCGCCAAGGGTGAAGTGCGCCGCCGTCTGGAGCGCTCAGGCTTCTCGGTCGAGCGTCTCCCTGGCCCTCCCGGCAAGCGCGAGGTGCTCCGTGCCACCGCCCGCTAGGCACATCCTACGCAGCGAGGAGACCGCCACCGCAGCAAGAAAACCGCGACAGCAGTGAGGGGCCGCGCCAGAGAGGAGAGGCCACAGCGCCTCCCGCCCCCTCCTCTCCCCTGCCCATCAGCAGCAAACAAAAAAAGGCCAGCGCCTCGGCTCCCTAGGGAGT
>ERZ773265.215-NODE-215-length-37284-cov-16.820409_pt1 | contig 37284 bp, 29 predicted proteins | sample MGYA00580512_ERZ773265 | MGnify/ENA primary metagenome ERZ773265 (study PRJEB29015, sample SAMEA2738169) | human oral metagenome | biome: human oral; feature: human-associated habitat; material: saliva | place: China | collected 2183 ... | reverse complement strand
CCGAGCCGTACAGGAGTGCCAGAGCCGTCGAGGCCAGGGCCCAGCCGACGAGGCTCCGCCACGACAGGCGCGCCAGCAAATCCATGTGTCCCCGCACTCGCCACCGGCGCCGAGACGAGCTGCGGTCGGGCAGGTAGCCGTCCAGGTACTCGCGGCGCGCGGCGAGCACCACAGCGCTGAGCATCACAGCGATGGCCACGGCGCAGCACACCGCGAGCACCCCGAACCGGTCATCGGTGTACGGGCGCACGAGGTCGCGCCACCCCAGGGGAGTCAGCCACCGGAGCCAGTCCGAGTCGGTGCCGTCGGAGATCTGGTCGGCGCTCACCCGCATCGTGAAGGCAAGTGCGAGCACCAGCATGGACAGGCCCCTGGCCTGGCCCACTTGACGACCCAGCTGGCAGGCCACTGCCGCGATGGCCGAGAACGCCCAGCCCGTCACGCAGATCGTCCCGGCCAGTGCCCAGGCCCCGCTCACCGTCAGCTCCTCGATGCTCCCGGTCTGCCAGGTCAGAAGGCCTCCGACGCCCACAGACAGGGCGCCGACCACCACCCAGACCAGGGCCACCGGTACGAGAAAAGGAACCGACCTGCCCGCGCCCGTGGCGCGCAGAACCTCGACGAGCCCCTCATCCTCATCGGCCCGCAGTACCCGGCAGGTCAGCAGAATCGCCATGAGTGCGGTGCACACGAGCAGGAAGGTCCCCGTCTCCCACTGCAGGAGCTGACCGAGCCGGCCGGGCAAGGGGACATAGCCGTAGAGGAGGCGCGTTCCCGGAGACTTGCGCATCTGCTCGATGAGCACCGTCCGGGTCTCCAAGGAGGGGTAGACGCTTTCGTAGCTCGGTGCGGTGACACCGACCAACAGCCACAGGGGCGCCAGCCAGGCCGCGATCTGAAACCGGAATCGTCTGAGCAGAATCCACAGGTAGGCGTCCCAGCCGGCAAGGGCGCTGGTTGCGTGAGAGCTGATAGCTGGTGCTGACTCGCCCGCAGCTGTGCTCAATGCGGCGCTCATCAGGCCTCCTCGTAGTGACGCAGGAAGAGATCCTCCAGGCTGGCCGGCTCGCAGGTGACGTCTTGGACCCGGTGCTCACCGACCAGGCCCAGCCCCGCCGGCACCTGCGGCTCCAGTTGGGGCCCCGCCGGCTCCCGGCGTGCCGGTTGGCATGTCAGCCCCGGCGGTTGCCTATGCGCCTGGCGTGCCCGCAATGGCTCCGGGCATGATGGCTGGACAACCGGGTATGATCCCGCAGCCGGGTATGGCTCCGCAGGGCGCTGTCCGACCGGTAAACCCGCGCACTGCTGCGCGTAACGCCTACATCACCTAGTGCTTCCGCGTGCCTGGAATTATTACCTGGGTAGCGGGTCTGGTAATTACGCTGGTTGTTGCCTTTATTGTTGGTGCAATCGCTAACTCTGTGCTCACAGACCTAGCCGGTGGTTTTGTAAGCCGCGACGACGCGCCCAGCCTGCTGGGGCCGCTTGCCGGTATGGCTCTGGGCGGTAAAGCAGAGCTGACTGCCAGCTACTCCAGCATGCGCGCTGGGGGAGCGACCCTGCGCATCCTGCCCTCCATCGGTCACCTGGTGATTTTTATTGCGATTGCCCTGCTGGCTAAGTTCCGCCGCGCCGGTGAGATTATCCCGGTAGATATCGCGGCGGTAGCTGCTCGTGCCGGAATTGAGGCATTTGGGGTGGCCGTGGTGTCCATGGTTGTCTTCCTGATTGCCTCCGTGGATAGCGAAGGTGCCCATATTGCGGCTGATCCCTTTGCGGTTTTCTTCAACACCCTGGTGCTGGTGTTCCTGGCAGTGGTGGTGGGACGTTTTGCTACCTATAAGCACCTGCTGGTAACTGGCCGTAGCTCCATTGTGTATCAGGGTATCTTTGATGCAGTAGTTATTTTTGTTGTAAGTATTGCTGTTTGCTTCCTATTTGGGGCCGTTGTGCTAATGCTTGAGGATGCTAAGCCGGCGCTGTCTCTGGCCATGCCCTTAAACCTGGGGGTTGTTGGCGCAGGTCTGGCCGCACTTGGCTACATTGATAGAGGTTTGAATGGCTCAGGTAAGTGGGGCGGTTCTTCACACGGCCTGGGTGATATGTCTGCGTTCGACGGCGGCGCTATCAGCCTGATGCTGGTGGCTTTGGTAGTTATGTTTATCCTGGCCACCGTGGCTGTCGCCGTGCTACGTCGCCCCAACTATGGGCCGGTTCGTTGGCTGTACATCGCTTATGCTGCGCCAACCGCACTGGTGCTGTGGGGTTACAGCATTTACGCTTACGCCCGTTTCTCGCTGAACATGGATGCGTTGGGTTATGGCGGTAAAGGTAATGTTGGCCTATCTCCGGTAACTGTTCTTAACCTGGTGATCTATACGGCGCTGGTTTCTCTGGCTGCTGAGTTTGCTCCGCGTTACCTGCGTAACCTGCGTTTCCGTCCGGTGCTGGTGCCGGTTGCTGGTGCGGCTGCTATGGCTGCAGGGACGACGCCGGCCGTGGCGGGTGTGCCCGGTGCGGTGCCGGTGCCTGGTGCAGTACCGGTGGCTGGTTCGGCTCCCGTGGTTACCGGCTCGATGCCTGCGGTTGCGCCTAGCGCCGCTACTGGTTCAGTGCCGGTAACTAACCCGGCTGCGGTGGCTATGCCCACCGCCAATGTGGCCTCTGACCAGCAGCTGCCGCTGACTGGAAGTGCTGGTGCGGCCTCTGGTGCCACTGCCTACAGCGCCCCTGGGGTGGCTAGTGCTCCGGCGTCGGCCCCAACGAACCCCTACACAACCACCTACCCGCGCGCACCGCGTAAACCGCTGAGCAAGAAGGCCAAGGTCTCTCTGGCGGCGGTGCTGGCAGTAGTGCTGGTGGTAATCATTGGCGTAGTTGGAGTGAACGTGATTAACTCCGGCCGCACCGCTGAAGAAACCGTGCGTAACTATGCCCAGCTGATTGCTGACGGTAAATACGATGAAGCCAATAAGGTAGTGGATCCGGGAGTAGAAAATAACAGGCGGATACTGCTGACCGATAAGGCTCACGACGGCGTCAAGAATGCAGTCAAGGTGGAGTCGGTGACTCAGAAGGACACCGGCGAGAAATCTAAGCTTTCTTACGTTGAGGTTGTTTTACGCATTAACGGTGAACGCAGCTCCTACTATGTGAGTGTAAAGCAGGGCGATAATGAGTACGGGGTGTTGAAAACCTGGAAGATCATGAGCCCGCTGCTGACTAGCGCGATTAACTTCCCTGCTAGGGGTGAGGTCAAGGGCTACAAGATTGGTTCAGTTGATCTGACTGTACCGGCGCCTCAGGACGGTGCTGCGCCAATGTTCTTCCCAATGTATCCGGGTGTTTATAACGTTGAGGTTCAGGGTAGTAACCCTCAATACGCCAAGACCTCTTTGAATAAGAAGCAGGTTGTGGTGGCTACCGATGGTAGGAGCGGTGACGGTAAGTATCTGTCGCAGTCTCAGTCAGGGCTTGAGGTTAAGGTGGAGCCTACCGATAAGCTCAAGAGCTGGGCTTTGGATCAGGTGCGCGACAAGGTTAAGTCTTGTGCTTCTACCTCAGGTACCAATATGGATAGTGACTGCCCCTTTGCGGTGCGCAGCAGGGATCTTGATGTGTTGGAGGTAAAGTCGCTGCCCACCAGCCTCGATACCTTCGAATACTCTGACTACGACCACAGGATTCGGGTGCAGGGTACCGGTACCATCACGTATAAGTACAAGGATTCCACCTACGTTACGTGGGATCGTCGAGACGTGGACTACGAGGTTAACGGTTACATCTCCTTTGATGAAAAGGGACAGCCACAAATTAAGTGGGGCTACTACTAAACCTCAGTGAACGCTGGTAAACCAGACTGGTAAGCCAAACTGTTAAACCAGTTGGCGGTCTGACGGTTAACCAAACCGGAGGCTGACGAGCTAGTTGGTGACCTGACGTTAACCCAGTTGGTTAACCGAGCTGAGCGTTTAAGCGTGAACCTAGTTCATGTTTTAGTAGTAAGGCTTAGTTAACCAGACTGAAAGATGGCTGTGGGATGCTGTAAAACAGCATCCCACAGCCATCTTTAACCTTATTTATGGCTCAAATGAAGGTGTGGTCAGCTATACTCGAATCCGTCACTATTCTAGCAATCTGGGCGTTTTGAATATGAAATCTGAAAATCGTCTCGGTAGGGAGACCAGGCGCTCGTCTGCGCCTTCATCTAGAAGGCCTGGGCGCTCAACTATGCCTCCATCTAGGGGGGCTAGTAGGAGGTCTAGGCGAGGTAGGGTGCGCGTAGCTCCACGTAAACGATCAAGGAACAAAGCCACCATTTTGCTATTGTCGACGCTGGCGGTAATGCTAGTGCTGGTTGTAGGTGGCATTGCGGTAAAAGTAATTAACTCTGAAAGTACTCCTGAAGCTGCCGTGCGCGACTACGTGCAGTTGATCGCTGACGGTAAATACGACGAAGCTAATAAAGTAGTAGACCCGGGGGTTACTGGTACCCAGAGCGAGCTGCTAACAAGTAAGGCTTATAGTAAGATCAAAGGGGCGGTAAAATTTGACTCTATAAGCGGGTTGCAATACGACAAAGACGATGATTCTGCAACTGTTAACGTGGATCTACTAGTAAGCGGTCATCCTATGGAAGCTGAGCTGAAGGTAGAGTCATATACAAATAATTTTGGTTTACGTAAGTGGAAGATCCTTACTCCGCTATTGGTTCAAGTGCAAATTTATAGGCATGCATATTTAAGCTCCTACAAAATTGGCTCAGCCATTGTGAATATGAAATCACAAGATCATTATGGCTCGGTAAGTTACATGATGTATCCAGGAGTTTATAACATTGAGCCGACAAGTATAAACTCCCAGTATGTTAAAGTTGCGCCTAAGCACAATAAGTTTGTGGCCGTAGTCAAGTCTCGCACCAGCACTGCTGCTGTTGGAGCTCCAACCTACGTTAACTTGAATTTTGATAGTTATGCTGCCGTAGAGCCTACAGAGGCTGCAAAGTCTTGGGCGTTGCAGCAGATTCAAGACAAAGTTAAGGACTGTGGCTCTTTTGCGGGTGCCAAGCGAGATCACTCTTGTCCACTTGAGGTGCGAGGTAATGATGTTGCCTCAGTGCAAGTAAAAACCTCGCCCGACCAACTGAAGTCCATTGAATATGTTGAGAAAAACGGTCTGATTGAGGCTAAGGGTGACGCTGTAATTACAGTGAAGTATGGCTACTCTGGGCCTGCGGCTGGTGAAGTTAACGATATGGAGTACACCGCAACCGCCTCCATATCTTTCGATGAGCAAAGGCAGCCAAAAATCAGCTGGACTGGTTGGTAAATCGCTAAGTTAGGCTCCTCTGGCAGCTAGCATGGCTGCCGGAAGAGTTGTCTTGGACCCTGGAAGTTTTATCTCTGACCTTATTGGCGCCCCAAATAGGGGCGTGGTCAGCTATACTCGAATGCATCATTGGTCTAACAAACTGGATGTTTTGATTATGACTGCAGGGAATAGTAGCCATACTGAAGGCTTCAAGCTTCCGCCTGAAGGTCTTAGACGAGAAGGGGTTCCAAAAGGAGCTCCCGCAAAACCTGCTGCCGCTTCGCGTAGGCCGCTAACCAAAAAGGCAAAACTCTACCTGGCAGTGACGCTAGCAGTGGTGCTGGCGCTGATTGTAGGTGTGGTTTCGGTAAGAGCGATTAACTCTGAGCGCACTGGCCGCACTCCCGAGGCAGCTATACGTGAGTATGTGCAGTTAATTTCTGACGGGAAATACGACGCGGCCAGCAAGCTAGTAGATCCTGGCGTTACTGATGATCAGCGTAGGCTACTAACTGATAAAGCTTATAGTGGCGTTAAGGGTGCTGTTAAAATTAATTCTATATTTATGAAAAGTAGCTATGAGACGAGTGCAGAAGCTTATGTGAATTTGCAAGTAAATGATAAAACTGCAGATCAAGTCTTAGATTTAGAAAAGGGTGGGGCTGGTCATCCAGCAGATGAGTGGAGAATACTTACCCCACTAGTCACTCACTTAATCATCACTCCTGGGAGTGGGTTTTTCGGGTCTTACAAAATCGGTTCAGCTGTTGTAAATTCTAATTTGGCAAATAATGGTTTATTTGACTACTTAGTCTACCCAGGGGTTTATACTATTGAGGTACAAAGTGCAAGTCCTCAGTACTTTACTGCCGCCCTTTCCAGTAAGCAATTTACGGTGGCTTGCAAAGATTCTAACTACCTTAACGATTCTTCCACAGTGGTAGGCGCTAATGTTGAAGCTACAGAGAAACTGAAGAATTGGGCTTTAACTAAGTTCCACGAAAAAGCTAAAGTCTGTGCCTCCTTTTCAAATCAGTCGGATGATGCGTGCCCCTTTGAGGTACGACGGCGAGATCTTGACAAGATAGAAGTGAAATCACTGCCAGGCAAACTGGATTCTATTTCGCCTTATGAATCTCGTAACGTTTTTTATGGGCATAGTGAAACTTATGACTGGAGTACTATCTTTGTTGTTAAAGCTACTGTCGTCTATAAGATAAAACCTACCGATAGGTATTATGAGTCTGGTTCTGACGTTTCTGAAGCTGGAATAACTAAAGATGTTGAAGGCAAGCTAACTGCCTATATTTCCTTTGATGCCTCTGGGCGGCCAATAATTGAATGGATACGCTACGGCATTGATTAAAGCCGCAAGTCTGGTTGCTTGGATGCGCCTAGACAGAGACTGGCAGGCCCGGATGCCTGCCCTGGCCGCAGCGTGGACATGCCTGAACGGATCTGGATAGCTCAGTTAACCTAGAGGTCAATCAGATATACTCGCGTATCGTTAGCCTAACAATATGCACCTTTCTCTAGAACCATGAGCTCTCGTAGAACCCGCAGCATCTCACTTCCGGCCTGGCTTAACTGGCAGGTCTATGCGGTCGCGGCAGCTTTAGTGGTAGTGCTGGTGATAGGCGTCGTCGCCCTGCCACGACTAATCAACCCAGTGAACACCGGCGCCGAAGCAGCCGTACGCACCTACATGCAGCTACTAGAGCAAGGCAAATACGAGGCGGCCACAGCGGCCGTGCCCGTCAAGATCCCTGGTGATACGGGGGTTAACCTGCTCAAATCCCAAGCCGCTGAAGGCGCTGAAGGCAAACTCAAACTTGTCTCTGTGAGTACCGGCATGGTTAGTGGCGACACCACCGCCATCACCGTTCGCTACATGGTAGGCGACGGCGCACCACAGCAGGCAGTGGTCAGCGTTAAACCCAGCAAAGTTGAGCGCCCATTCATTGGTAAATGGGCTATTACAACCTCACTGGCTCGCAGCGTGGATATTTCCATCCCCTCAGCCGTAAACCGAGTTACAGTCGGCACCATTTCCGTCCCGCTGCCCTTAGTAGGGGCAGACAAAAACGGTTACCGCCACGTCAAAGCCCTGGCCTATCCGGGCTCATATTCCCTTATCTCTGGCACGGTAAACCCCAAATATTTAACTGCGGGCCTAGCCATCACCCCCACTGGCCAGCGTGAACTGGTAGTTACCGAGTCCCAGCATGAGGCAACACTTAGCGTCAACCCCACCGCTGAACTCTCACAATGGGCTCTGAGCTGGGCTCAAGAACAGGTGCGGGCCTGCGCTGAGGGTTCTGGCGGGGATGCCTGCCCCGCCCAGGTGCGTAACGTCGATGCCTCCCAGCTGACGTTGCAGTCTCTGCCCAGTCGCTTATTGGATATCGACGGCGACAAGTTCAGTGCCGTCGGGGTGATTCGGGTTAGCGGCCTAGGCAGCCAAGACAGCGGCGTGCAAGTTTCAGTAAGGATTGACGCCACCTACACCTTCGACGCCGCCGGCAACCCCCAAGCTCAACTTATTTTCCAATAAGACGGCTAGCCAGCCTGAGCGAATTAGTCGCTGGTGCGAGCCAGATCCCAGCAGCGTGCCCCGCCGGTCATACCCGCCTCATTGGGGACCACCACGACGTCCTCGCCGATCTTAGCCAGGTTAGAGGCAGTGATCCGGCGCGAGTTGCCGCCACCTAGGTAAAGGCGGTCCCACACGTACATCGGTCGCAGCGCATCAACCACCAGACGCACGCGCCGTGACCAGTGCGAATCGCCCAGGCGCAGGCGCTCATGCTCACCGATGTAGTCGTCATAGGTTAGGCCCCAGCGGATCGGGCCCTGAGAAACCTCCACGTGCGGGGCCAGGCGGCCATTATCAAAAATGGCGTTACCCAAGCCGGTCCCCAGCGTCACGATCATCTCCAGGCCCTGGCCGGTCACCACGCCCGCGCCGGCCACCTCGGCGTCATTTAGCACCAAAGTGGGTAAATCCAGTTGGTTTTGCAAAGCCTCACGCATATCAAAACGTGCCCACAGCGGCACCAGCTCAGGCATCACCTTGGAACGCGGGCCAGACTTGGTGATGTAGTGCGGCGTCGTGATCACCACCCCGTGGCGGATCATGCCTGGCATACCCACGGTGATGCGCTGCGCCCGTGGTAGCTGCTTGGCCAGGTCAACGATGGTTTCTACCAGGCGCTCAGGGGGGAGCGGATAAGGCGTGGGAGTGCGCAGGGCCGGCGAAATAATGTTGCCCGCGCTGTTTAATACGCTGGCTTTAATGCCGCCGCCGCCGCAGTCCACGCTCAGGGTCGTTACGTCACTCACGCCCTTACCCTAGCGCTGATGTGCTCAAATGGGTGCATGTTTGGTTACCGTGATTGCGTTGGCGAGCCGGCCAGTGGGGCCGAGGCAGGGGCCGAGCCGGCCGAGATGCAGCTTGAGGGCGGCGGCGAGGCTGGCGGGCTGGCCGGGGCGCACCTGGAAGGCGCGTGCGCTGAGGAGGCCGCCGGTGCCGAGGCGCAAAGCCCACAGCTGGCAGCCAACCTGGCAGCAGCCCTGCGCCCCAAGGTGCGTGTGCGCATGGACCTGGCTTATGACGGCACTTTCTTTCGCGGCTGGGCCGCCCAACCTGGCCTGCGCACCGTGCAAGGCGAGCTAACCGAGGCCCTATCCACCATTTTGCGCGTCCCTATACAGCTCACCGTTGCCGGCCGCACCGACGCCGGGGTGCACGCCAGCCATCAGGTGGTGCATTTCGACGTCTACACTGAAGCCTGGCAAGCCCTAGCTGGACGCAACGGGGTCGACCCTGCCCAGGCGCTGCGACGTCGGACCCAAGCCCTGCTCAAACGGGCTGCAAACCCCAAAACTACCTCGCGCCCGGAGCCGGGGCTGGTGGCGCTGGGGGAGAGCGCGGGCAACGGGGCTGACATCGTGGTGGGCGCGGTGAGTCAGGTGGGAGGCGATTTCGATGCGCGCTTTAGTGCCCTGCGGCGTACCTACCGTTACCGCGTGGCCGACGGCGTGGCGCGGCACGACCCCCGCCTGCGCTCCAGCGTGCTGTGGACTGACCAGGAGCTGGACTTGGAGGCCATGAACCGCTCGCTGCAGCCGCTGCTGGGGGAGCACGAGTTTTTGTCTTACTGCAAGCCGCGCCAGGGGGCATCCACTATTCGCAGTCTGCTTGCGGCCGCGTGGAGTCGGCCCGAAAGCGGTGTTGATGCTGGTCTGGCAGTGTTTGAAGTTAGTGCCGACGCGTTTTGCCACCACATGGTGCGGTCCCTGGTAGGGGCCACGCTGACGGTGGGGCAGGGGCGCAATAGTGAGGAGTGGCCGGCGGAGCTGTTAGCGCGGCGCTCGCGGGAGTTGGCGGCCCCGCTGGCGCCTGCTCATGGGCTGACTTTGGAGGCTATCACCTACCCTGAGCCGCGCCGCTGGGCTGAGCAGGCACAGGCCGCACGGGTTTTGCGCACCAGCGCTGCTGATGACTAAATGTAGTGACTAAATGTAGTGGCTGAGTGGATGCGGCCAGCTGGGTGACTGGATGGGGTGGCTGTGTCTGGGTAGTCAGGTGGCTGGATGCATCTGGGTGGCTGAGTTGATGTGCCGGCGATGGCAGCAGGGGAGTGAAGGGGGCCGGGCGTCGTCGTTGTTGGCGGGCTGAAGTATGTGGGCCAAGGAGGCGGCCCGGCGGCGTCGTTGACGGGGCATGGGTAGAGCCGTAGGCGGGGGCGCACAAAAACTGACATTTCGTCCGTTGCCTATAAAACCCCATGAATTTTTTATAGGGAAGGGATGAAATTGCCTGTGTTTGTAGATGAAATTGCCTGTGTTTGCCTGTAGTGGTGGGCTTCACGGGGGTGGGTAGGGTAAGAATCTTTGACCTAGTTGTATGCCTTGGGTAAAGTAGTCATGTCTTGCAGCACGTCTGTGCGCGCTTGCGGTGCGCTCCCACTCGCCCCACGCGCTACGTGCTCCAGCAACGTTCACCTGACCACGGTGGGTTATACAAAAAGCTGTGACGCTTCAACATCAGCTAAGTGTGCCCACCGCCAAGTAGAAACGAAGGCAACCGCCCGTGCGTACGTACACACCGAAGCCCGGCGACGTCGAGAAGAACTGGTACGTCATTGACGCCACCGACGTCGTGCTGGGTCGTCTAGCGGCTCAGGCCGCAACCCTGCTCCGTGGGAAGCACAAGCCCCAGTTCGCCCCTCACGCGGACACCGGCGACTACGTCATCATCATTAACGCTGACAAGGTCGCGCTGACCAACGGTAAGGCTGACAAGAAGTTCGCTTACCGTCACTCCGGTCGTCCCGGTGGTCTGACCGCCACCAGCTACCGTGAGCTACTGGCCACTCGCCCCGAGTTCGCCGTAGAAAAGGCCATCAAGGGCATGATTCCCCACACCAAGCTTGGCCGTGCCCAGCTCAAGAAGCTGAAGGTTTACACTGGTAGCGAGCACCCGCACCAGGCCCAGAACCCTCAGGTTTTCGAGATCACCCAGGTCGCTCAGTAAGCGCTCAGCGCACGAGCCTCATAACGTAAAGGACATATCGTGGCTGAGACCACCATCGACATTGAGGTACTGGACGAGGAGAACGCTCCCGCCAGCTACACCACTGAAACCGAGACCACCGGCGAAGGCCGTGGTCAGTCCATCACCGCTCCCGGCGCCGGCCTAGGCCGCCGCAAGGAGGCTGTTGCCCGTGTACGCCTAGTACCCGGCACCGGTAACTGGACCCTAAACGGACGCACCCTGGAAGACTACTTCCCCAACAAGCTGCACCAGCAGCTAGTGCGTTCCCCGTTCACCATCTTGGACATCGAGGGTCGCTTCGACGTGATCGCTCGCATCCACGGTGGCGGCGTTTCCGGCCAGGCCGGCGCTCTGCGTCTAGGCATTGCCCGCGCCCTGAACGAGATCGACCGTGAGGCCAACCGCGCCACCCTAAAGAAGGCCGGCTTCCTCACCCGCGACGCCCGCGCTGTTGAGCGTAAGAAGGCCGGTCTACACAAGGCCCGCCGCGCTCCGCAGTACTCCAAGCGCTGATCGCGTTTCGCGCTTTATCTGCTCACACCCCGCTACCTGTACATGGTGGCGGGGTGTGTTGCGTTTTAACTGGTTGTGGGATAATTGCCTCATTCACTGAGCTTTTGCAGGAGGAAATCAATGGCTCGTCTATTCGGTACTGACGGTGTGCGAGGCCTAGCTAACGACCTACTCACCCCCACCCTGGCGGTGCAGCTAGGTGAAGCTGCTGCCCGTGTACTAACGGAAAAGTCGCCAGCTAAAGGCAACAAGCGTCCGCGCGCCATCGTCGGTCGAGACACCCGTGCTTCAGGAGAATTCCTAGATCACGCTATCTCTGCAGGTTTGGCGGCCTCCGGCGTCGACGTCACCCGCGTCGGGGTTCTTCCCACCCCCGCCATCGCCTACCTCACCGCCGCCCACGACATCGACCTGGGCGTTATGATCTCCGCTTCCCACAACCCCTTCCCCGACAACGGCATTAAGTTCTTCGCCCGTGGCGGCTTCAAACTGGAAGACGCCGTCGAAGACCGCATTGAAGCCCTACTCACCGCCGAGCACGAGCGCCCCACCGGCGCCGCCGTCGGCCGTGTAATCAAGGGTGAAACCGTAGCTGACCAGGCCTACATCAACCACCTGGTGGCTTCCACCGGCACTGACCTGTCCGGCCTGCGTATCGCCGTGGACGCCGCCAACGGCGCTGCCTCTAAGGTGGGCCCTGCTGCGCTGCGTGCCGCCGGTGCTGAGGTGCTGGTTATCAATGCCTCTCCCGACGGTCTGAACATCAACGCCCAGGCCGGCTCCACCCACCCCGAGCAGCTACAGAACTACGTTAAGTTCGTGGGTGCGGACATGGGTGTGGCCTACGACGGCGACGCCGACCGCTGCATGGCCGTTGACGCTGAGGGCACCTTGGTGGATGGCGACCAGATCATGGGTATCCTCGCTATCGGCGCTAAGGCTGACGGCACCCTGGCTTCCGACACCCTGGTAGTGACGGTTATGAGCAACCTGGGTCTGCTGCTGGCCATGCGCAAGCACGGTATCCGCACTGTTCAGACCGGTGTGGGTGACCGCTACGTGCTAGAGAAGATGCTCTCTGGCGGCTACGTGCTTGGTGGTGAGCAGTCCGGTCACGTCATCGACTCCATCCACGCCACCACCGGTGACGGTATCCTCACCTCGCTGCGTTTGGCGGCCCGCCTCAAGCGCTCTGGCAAGACCCTCAAGGAACTGGCCAGCGTAGTTGAGCGCCTACCCCAGTCGCTGATCAACGTCCCCAACGTGGACAAGCACGCCGCCTCCACTAACGACGCCGTCCAGAGCGCTGTGGCTAAGGCTGAGGCCCGCCTAGGTGAGACCGGCCGTGTGCTGCTGCGCCCCTCGGGCACTGAGCCGCTGGTACGTGTCATGGTTGAGGCTGCCACTCAGGAAGAGTCCGACGCCGTCGCCGCTGAGTTGGCTCAGGTGGTTAAGGACAACCTGGCTCTGTAAAGCGCCAAAAAATGCGTTAGTGCGCAGCTAGACACTAAGGCCGGCCCGAAATTTCGGGCCGGCCTTTGCTTGCCTCTGTGCTTGGCCTGCGTGGCAGCTAGGCCTGGCAGCCGGGGCGCCCAGCTCCACTTTGGCAGCTGAGCGCGGCAGAAGTGGGGTAGGCTGCCTTGGCGCTGTGCGCCGTATGCAGGCGCCGCGCAACCCTACTCTTTGCGCAGGCGCATATAGTCCATGTGGTGGTTGGCGTCTTTATGTAGCAGCAAGGTGGCACGGGTGCGGGTGGGCTCAATGTTTTCAATCAAATTGGGCAGATTGACGGTATCCCAAATCTGGCCGGCCCCAGCCAAAGCGACGTCGTCGTCAATATCAGCATATTTACGGAAGTAAGAGTCAGGCTGAGTAAAAGCCGTGTGCTTCAAAGTCAAAAACCGCTCCAAATACCAAGAGCGAATGTTGGCAGCGTCGGCGTCAACATAGATAGAAAAATCAATAAAGTCACTAACTGCCATAACCGCCTGGTTGTTAGAGGCACGCGGGGCTGGCTGGAGCACATTTAGACCCTCCAGCACCAGCACGTCAGGCTGACGCACATCCACCTTACGGTCAGGTACCACGTCATAAATCGTGTGGTCATAAAGGGGCGCCTGCACCAGGGGAGCGCCAGATTTAACCGCACTAATAAAATCAAGCAGGGCGCGCCGATCATAAGACTCCGGGAAACCCTTACGGGCCATCAACCCGCGCCGTTCCAACTCGCTGTTAGGCAGCAAGAAACCGTCAGTGGTCACCAAAGACACCTTGGGGGTGGCCTCAAACCGCGCCAGCAGGTGAGCCAGCAGGCGGGCGGTAGTGGATTTACCCACCGCCACCGATCCGGCCACCGCAATTACAAAAGGCACATGCGTGGGTTTAATGCCCAAAGTGCGCGCCACCGCCTGGCGGCGCATCTGCGTGGATTCAATGTAAGTCTCTAAAAGTGCCGATAGAGGCCGGTAAACCGCATCTACCTCAGGTAGCTCAATGGGGTCATCTAAAGAACGCAAACGTTCCAGATCGGCTTCAGTTAGCGGCAGGGGGGCGTTAGCTGCTATGCGGCCCCAAGCTTCACGTTTAATCTCTATAAACGGGCTGTTCTTATGCCAGATGGGCAGCCAATCTAGGGGGTTAGCAAAATCGCTCACGGCTCTAGTTTGGCTTACAAACCAGCCAAAGATAAAGCTCAGACCTAAGCGGCCTGGGTCATATGGCCTCTACGCTGTGGGAATAGTAAGCAAGCTCGCGCCTTTCAATCATTGTTTTGCGCATTAGGTACATGATTCAATCAAGCTCATGTGTGGAATCGTTGGACATGTTGGACCGGTAGCGGTCCCCAGTGAACGTAGCCTAGAAGTACTACTAGATGGTCTTAGCCGCCTGGAATACCGTGGCTATGACTCCGCTGGCGTAGCCCTACTGACGGATGAAGGTGTATCCGTACGTAAGGAAGCCGGCAAGCTAGAAAACCTACGGGCGCAGATCGCCGCCCACCCCCTGGCCCCGGCCACCGCCGGTATTGGTCACACCCGTTGGGCCACCCACGGCAGCCCCACTACCGCTAACGCCCACCCGCATGTGGCCGGACACATCGCCCTGGCACACAACGGCATCATTGAAAACTTCCGTCCCCTGCGTGAAGAGGTAGAAAGCCTCGGGCGCACCCTACTATCCCAAACTGACTCTGAAGTTGTTGCCCACCTGCTAGACATCGCCTACAGCGCCCTGCGTGAAGCCAACCCCGCTGGCGACCCGGCCCTGCAGCTGCGTGAAGCTATGGCCCAGGTGACCCCGCGCCTGGAGGGTACCTACGCCCTGCTAGCCATCACCGCCGACGCCCCCGGCACTATCGTGGCCGCGCGTCGCTCCGCCCCGCTGGTTTTGGGTGTGGGCGAGGGTGAAAACTTCATTGGTTCCGACGTCGCCGCTTTCGTAGCCTTCACCAAGCAGGCTGTGGAGGTAGACGACGACCAGATCGTGCTGATCACCGCCGCTGGCATTGAAATTACCGACGCCGCCGGCCAGGTAGTAACCGAACCGCACGGCTGGGAGGTCACCTGGGACGCCTCCGCCGCCGTCAAGGGCGGTTACGACACCTTCATGAACAAGGAAATCCACGACCAGCCCACCGCCGTGGCCGACACGCTGCGTGGCCGTATGGACGACTCCGGCGAGCTGCAGCTAGACGAAATGCGTATCGACCCCTCGGTGCTGCGCAGCGTGGACAAGATCATCGTGGTTGCTTGCGGCACCGCCGCCTACGCCGGACACGTAGCCAAGTACGCCATCGAGCACTGGTGCCGTATCCCGGTAGAAATCGAGCTCGCCCACGAGTTCCGCTACCGTGACCCGATCGTAAACGAAAAAACCCTAACCGTTGCCATCAGCCAGTCTGGTGAAACCATGGACACCATCCAGGCTGTGCGCCACGCCCGCGAACAGGGCTCGCGCGTACTGGCAATCGTTAACACCTACGGCTCCACCATTGCCCGTGAAGCCGACGCCGTGCTCTACACCCACGCCGGCCCCGAGGTTGCTGTAGCCTCCACCAAGGCCTTCCTGGCCCAGATCACCGCCTGCTACCTGCTGGGTCTATACCTGGCCCAGCTGCGCGGCAACAAGTGGCCTGAAGAGGTGGCTGACTACCTGGCAAACCTGTCCGCCATGCCTGAGCGCATCCAGCGCTTCCTAGATGAGAGCGAAGAGCAGGTGCGCGCCCTGGGCCGCGAACTAGCTGACAACAACTCCTTCCTGTTCCTGGGCCGCCACGTGGGCTACCCGGTAGCCCTAGAGGGCGCCCTCAAGCTCAAGGAACTGGCTTATGTGCACGCCGAGGGCTTTGCCGCCGGCGAGCTCAAGCACGGCCCTATCGCCCTGGTAGAGGAAGGCCTGCCGGTATTCGTGATTGTGCCTACCCCGCGCCGCCCTGTGCTGCACGACAAGGTCATCTCCAACATTGAGGAGATTCGCGCTCGCGGTGCCCGCACCATTGTGATCGCTGAGGAAGAAGACCACGCTGTGGACGCCTTCGCTCATGACGTGATCCGTGTGCCCGCCGCCCCCACCTTGATGATGCCGCTGCTGAGCGTGGTGCCGTTGCAGGTGTTCGCCTCCGCTTTGGCTCAGGCTAAGGGCTATGACGTGGACCAGCCGCGTAACCTGGCCAAGTCGGTAACGGTGGAGTAATACCGCTAGACTCAAGGCATGTATAGCGGCATCGATGTGGTGGATATTGAACGCTTTAGTGACCGTATCGAGGCTAATGCCGCTTTAATGCAGCGTTTGTTTAGCGCTGACGAACTTAATAGTTGCAAGGGCGCGCTGCCTTCTTTGGCGGCGCGCTTTTGCGCTAAAGAGGCGGCCTTGAAGGTGCTGGGTCAGGCCGACGTCGTTGCCCGTGCTACCTGCTTTGGTAGCGGCGACGGCGCCAGCGCTGAGGTTTCTAGGCTCGACGACGGCGCTGGCGTGGCAGGGCTGAATTTTCGCGATATTGAGGTCACTAGCCGCCCCGGTCAGGCCCCCCAACTGCGCCTACACGGCCAGGTGGCGGCGTGGGCGCGGCGTTTAGGGCTGCACAGTTGGCGCGTGAGCCTAGCCCACGACAAAGTAGCCATGGCCCAAGTTTGGGCTAGCGGCGGCCCGACAGAAGCTAGCCGTAAGGTCAGCTCGCATGACGCCACCTTGGCCCGCTACCTGCTCAAACCCGAGGCTGACAGTCACAAATACTCACGCGGCGTGGTGCGCATAATCGCTGGCTCGCAGCGTTTTCCTGGCGCCGGGCTGCTATGTGTGGCCGGAGCCAGCCATAGTGGGGTGGGTATGATCCGCCTAAACGCCCCTGAGCGCGTAGAAAACCTGGTGCTAGCCGCCCATCCGCAAATTGTTCCCGATGGCCCAGCCTTAACCGGAACCTGCGACGCCCTAGTGCTGGGCCCGGGGCTGGACGCCCAGAAGGCAGATTGGGAGGCGGCGGCCCAGTTGCTGGAAAACACCCCGGCAGTAATTGACGCCAGCGCCCTAGAACCAGTTTGCGCCCTGGTTAAAGAGGGCAAACTACGCCTGCGCGCCCATCACATCCTCACGCCTCATGACGGGGAATTGGCTCGCTGCCTAAACCTGTTCGCGGGCACGGATACAGATAAAACTGCAGGTGAAATTGCGCGAAAACTGGCAGACAAGGCGGATAAACCCCTTGGCAAGTTTGCTTCTCAAACTAGCCCCGCGTTGCAGCGGCGCATCCAGGGAGCCCAGCAACTGGCGGCATTAACTGGGGCCTGTGTGCTAGCTAAAGGCAATCGCACCGTGGTGGTAGATGCCGAAGCCCAAGTCCACCTCCTGCCTGCGGCCACGCCCTGGCTGGCTACCGCCGGTAGTGGGGACGTACTGGCAGGTCTGATGGGTGGCTTACTGGCCCTAAACGTGCGTGCCGGTGCGGGGAGTGGTGGCGGCGTTGACGCTCAGGGGCGGGGCGCCCCAGCCGCTAGTGCCGCTGCCCTAGCCCCCGAAATTGCGCAGCTGGCTGCGCGCCTACACGCCCTAGCCGGACAACTGGCCGCTGAAGCAACCGGCCCAAAGGCATCTGGCGCAACCGGACCAAAGTCCGCCGGCGCCGTCGTCGCCCATCCCATAACCGCCCCAGAAATAGCCGCAGCCATCCCCAATGCCTGGGCCCTATACGCCAGTGCTGCAGCAAACTGAGCTGATGGCGGCTAAAAGTGGGACAATAGCGCCGTGACTGAGCAACCTAGTAGCTATCAAATTCCTTGGACGGGAGCACAAACCGCCCGCGCCATTATCGATCTCGACGCCCTAGCCGCCAATGTGGCCCAACTTCGTAAGTTTCACGGCGGGACTTGGATGGCTATCCTCAAAGCCAACGCCTATGGGCACGGCCTAGGCCCCATGGCGCTAGCCTGTATGCGTCAAGGCGCCACCTGGCTGGGCGTGGCACAGTTGCACGAAGCCCTGCGCCTGCGTGAATACCTCGACGACGCCGGGGTAAAGCCGGTAGATGCAGCCCAGCTAGCCCAAAACCCGGCCCTGGCTACTGCCCAAACTCCCAGGATTTTCACCTGGATCATGCCGCCGGTTAGCCCCCAAGAGGCCGCCCAGTCAGACTCGGGCCTACGCCAGGCGCTCCGGGCCAAACTAGACCTATCAGCCTCCACCGTGGAAGTTTTGCAGGCCATCATCGCCGCCGCCCAAGCTGAAGACACGTGCGCCTACGTGCACCTAAAGGTGGACACCGGCATGGCCCGCGCTGGCGCCAACCTAGAAGACCTAGCTGACCTGGCCCAATGTGCCGCCCAAGCCCAAAGCCAGGGACACATTAAGGTAGTGGCGCTATGGTCGCACCTAGCCCGCGCAGACGAAATCCTCATCCCGGCCACCGGCCAGCAGCTAGAACGCTACCGTCAAGGCCTACAAATCCTGGCCGACGCCGGCATTGACGTGCCCGTGCGCCACCTGGCGGCCACCGCCGGCACCCTGTGGCACCCCGACACCGCCGCCCTAGACATGGACCGCTTCGGTATTGGTCTATACGGTCTAAGCCCCGACCACACCGTGGCCCGCGCCCAGGACCTAGGCCTACACCCAATCATGCGTCTAGAAGCCCGCCTCACCCAGGTCAAGCACATCAAAGCCGGCCAAGGCGTCTCCTACGGCGCCACCTGGCAGGCCCCCACTGACCGCTGGGTAGGGCTAGTGCCGCTAGGCTACGGCGACGGCATTTTGCGTAGCGCCTCCGACCGCGCCCCCATACTGGTTGGCAAACAACGCACCCACATTGTTGGGCGCGTATGCATGGATCAAGTTATTGTAGACCTAGGTCCCACCAGTAACCCGGACGGCACCCCCCGACCCGCCCCCGCGCGAGCTGGCGACCTAGCCATCCTCTTCGGCGATCCCGCTCCCTTAAACGGCCCGGCTAACCCGGCCATCCCCACCGCTGAAGACTGGGCTACCGCCTGCGGCACCATCTCCTATGAGGTGGTCACTCAGCTACGCGGCGCCCACCTACCGCGCTACTACGTTTCCCAAGGCTCCTACAAATTAGCGGAGATTCCCCAATGAGCACATACGTCACCCACACCATGGATGCCGATTCCACAAGGGAATTCGGCGCCCGGCTAGCCCCGTTGCTGCAAGCCGGAGACCTGGTGATGCTTTCAGGCGAGCTAGGTGCCGGTAAAACCACTCTGGCCCAAGGTATCGGCTCAGCCTTAAACGTACGTGGGCGCGTATCTTCACCCACTTTCATCGTGGCGCGCGTGCACCCCTCCCTGGCCGGCGGCCCGGACCTGGTGCACGTAGACGCCTACCGCCTCACCAGCCTAGAAGACCTCGAAACCCTGGACCTGGATTCCTCCCTGGAAGAATCCATCACCCTGGTTGAATGGGGCGAGGGCATGGTAGAAGGCATCAGTGACAATCGCCTAGAAATCAAGGTGGAACGTCCGCAGGGGGGACTGGCAGGTGCCGATGCTAGCGGCATCACTGACCTGGGCGGCGTCGACGACGGCGCCCGCACCATCACCCTTACCGGCTACGGTCCGCGCTGGGAAAAAGCGCTCAACCAGCTCTAAGCCATGAACTGGCAGGCTAGCCACAGGCAGCTCAGTTCACTCGCGCTCGCGGCAAAAGCGCCGGGTTCTTCGCCAAGTGCGTTGCCAGGCTTTTTGTCGCGAGCCTTGCCGGGTTCTTGGTCAGGCTCTTTGCTGGCGGCAGGCTTGGCGCTGGTGGCGCTAGTTTTGTTGGCGCTGGGAGGCTCGGCGCGAGCCCAGGTGGACCAGAACTACCTGGAACAGTGGCTTAAATCGAGCTCCAATAATGCCCTTAGCGCTACCCAACGCACCCAGGCAGAATTCACCACGCCCGCGCATGTGTGGAATGTTTCGCGTTCTGACAATGGCTCTGTGCAGGTGGTGCGCAGCCCGGAGCAGTGGTACACGCTGGTGCGTCTGGGTGGGGAGCTCAAATTTGTGCTGCTAATAAACGCTACCGACGCTAAAACCACGGCAGTGCAGATAGCTGACGCGGCCTTGGCGAGTTCGCTTGCACACCTGGGCACAGGCCAATACCCGGTTTATGAAGCTCAAGATACGGCCTGGTATCAGCTGGAGGACGGTCAGCTGCGCCCGCTGGGAGCTAAAGCCAATAAATTGCAACGTGGTTCAATCTCAGTTTCCGCCTATATTTCCATACGTGATGTTAGGCACTCTGGCTCCCCGACTGCCTCTGCCGACGATACTGGCTCCACCTGGTCTAGCTGGGTGCTTTGGACCATGGTGGCACTGGCTTGCCTGGGTTTAATTGGCTTGGCTGTCCTGGATAAACACACTAGTAAATACCGGGACCTGGAGACTCAGGGCGGCTCTGGTAAACGTAAGCCGCGTCAGGCAGTGATTGAAACTCCAGCTAAGGGCAGGGCTCGCCCGCAGGTGTCGGTGCACTCAGCTACGGCAGTGCCGGCTTCGCAAACGGCAGCTGCTATTGAGAAAACTAAAACCGAAAAGGAATAGGCTTAAGCCGTGCGTATTGTCTCCATCGACTCCTCTTTAGCGTCCGCTTTGGCATTAATTGAGCTTAGCGACGGCGTCGCTACCACCGTGCGTCAGCAGGTGGGTACTGACGCGCGCCACCACGCCGAATCTTTAGCCCCCATGCTTAGCCAGGTTTTGGCGGGCGAGGCGGTAGACGCCATTGCCGTGGCTACCGGCCCGGCTCCCTTCACTGGTTTGCGTGCCGGTCTGGTGACGGCGCGGACTTTTGCGCGCGTGCACAACCTGCCTCTGTGGGGGGTTAGCTCTTTGGATGCGCGTGCTCGGGCTGCTTTTGACCGTCTTGGCCAGGCGGGGCAGGGTAAGTGCCTGCTGGTTGCTAATGATGCGCGCCGCAAGGAAGTTTATGCCGCCCGCTATCAGGTGAAGGGTGCCGACGACGTCGAACGCCTAGGTCAGCTCCACGTGCTAAGCCCCGCAGCGGCCATGGAGCTGGGCGAAGTTGACTACGTAACCGGCTCTGGCGTGGCCCTATACCCGCAGCAGCTGACCGGCACCGAAGTTGACAGCCAAGACCCGATCCTAGAGCAGCTGGCACGTATCGCCTGGTACCGTCACCAGCAAGGGATTGACCAACCCACCGAGCCGCTGTACCTGCGTCACGCTGACGTGCAGATGCCCAAGGCTCCTAAGCGAGTTATTTGATGCCCACTTTGCGTCTGCGCGCAATGCGTAAAGCCGACCTGAGCTGGGTGGCCCAAGCTGAGCGTCAGCTTTTTTCGGCCGAGGCTTGGAGTCCTCAGTTGCTGGCCAGTGAACTGGACGCGATGGAGTCTCTTGACGACCGCTTTTATGTGGTAGCCGAGGTTGACGCCACTATGGCTGGCTATGCCGGGGTGTGGCTGGGCGATAGTGCTGACGTGCTGACTATCGCCACTTTGCCCCACTTTCGCCGCCAGGGGGTGGGGCGGGCTTTGCTTAATGCTTTGCTCGACGCCGCCGCTGAGCGTGAGTGTGAAGCGGTGCTGCTGGAGGTGCGGGCTTCTAACGACGGCGCCATCGCCCTATACAAAGAGGCTGGGTTTAAAGCCATAGCTAAACGTCGCGCCTACTACACCCACCCGCGTGAGGACGCCGTCGTGATGCGCAAAAAACTAACTGCAAGTTTATTTAGTAAATAACGTGTGCCCTAATAAAGGCCTAGTGGTTTGGTTCTCAGTGGTCGCTGACACTTGTGCAAGCATTTGCATGACCCCCACTAAACCGCGTTATATCAGCGTAAATAGCTGTCCGCAGAAGGCGTATTAAACGCTTTCTGGGCCACTTAGGACTTAAGGCATGTTGGCGCTAGATAGCCTTGTGACGTGGCCAAATCAAATGTTTCTCCCAAGAGGCAGACTGCTGGACGTACGACCGTCGCGATGAAGCGGATCATGGCGTACAGCGGTCTGTTCTTCCTCTTCTTTGTTCTATTCCACGCCTACGGCAACCTCAAGTACTTTGAGGGTGAGGACGTCTACAACGGCTATGCCGCTCACCTGCGTACCATGTTCATGCCGATCCTGCCTCGTGAGGGTCTGCTATGGATTCTGCGTGCGATTATGGTCGCCTGCCTCGTTGGGCACGCCGGCGCTGCTTTCCACCTGTGGCACCGCAACAACAAGGCTCGCGGTAACCAGAAGTACGCAGTTAAGAAGGCTCACGCAGAGTACGCAGCTTCGCGCTACGCAAACCGCACCATGCGTTGGGGTGGTGTGATCCTGATTCTGTTCATTGTGTGGCACATCCTGCAGTTCACCACGCTGAACGCCACCCCTGGTGGTCACTATGTGCACGGTGACGCCTACAAGAACATGTACCTTGGCTTCCACGACGCCCCCTGGACCTACGCCATCTACTTCATCGCCCTGGCTGCGCTGGCGCTGCACGCTTGGCACGGTGTTTGGTCCGCTCTACAGACCCTGGGTGCTATCCGTGGTTCTGTAATTCCTGGCGTGCGCATCATCGCTACGCTGGTTGCCCTGGCCCTGTTCGTAGCCTTTATGGCCGTGCCTACCGCCATCCTGTTTGGTTGGGTAGACGCGCCTGCTGCTGGTTCGTGGACTGCACTGCACGGCGCAGTCGCTGGACACTGAGAGAGCGTGAAGATAAATGAGTAAAGTTATCGATGGCCTGTACCGGGTTGGCGAGGACATCGCCGACACCAAGGCCCCGCATGATGTTCCGATCGAAAAGCGTTGGGAACAGCGTAAATTCCTAGCCAAGCTAGTTAACCCGGCTAACCGCCGTAAGCTTGACGTGATTGTAGTTGGCTCCGGCCTGGCCGGTGGCGCTGCTGCTGCCTCCCTGGGCGAGCAGGGCTACAACGTCAAGGTGTTCTTCTACCAGGACTCTGCCCGTCGCGCCCACTCCATTGCGGCCCAGGGTGGTATCAACGCTGCTAAGAACTACCGTAACGACAACGACTCGGTTTACCGCCTGTTCTACGACACCGTAAAGGGTGGCGACTACCGCGCTCGTGAAGACAACGTTTACCGTCTGGCTGAGGTCAGCGCCAACATCATCGACCAGTGCGTGGCCCAGGGTGTGCCCTTCGCCCGCGAATACGGCGGTCTGCTAGACAACCGTTCCTTCGGTGGTGTGCAGGTATCGCGTACCTTCTATGCTCGTGGTCAGACCGGTCAGCAGCTACTGATCGGCGCCTACCAGGCTCTAGAGCGTCAGGTGCGCGCCGGCACGGTTAAGGAGTTCCGCCGTCACGAGATGGTTGAACTAATCGTGGTTGACGGCAAGGCTCGCGGCATTGTCACCCGTGACATGATCAGCGGCGAGATCGAGACCCACCTGGCCGACGCCGTCGTGCTAGCCACCGGTGGTTACGGCAACGTATTCTTCCTGTCCACCAACGCTATGGGCTGCAACGGTACCGCGATCTGGCGCGCTCACCGCAAGGGCGCCTACTTCGCTAACCCCTGCTACACCCAGATTCACCCCACCTGCATTCCGCAGTCCGGTGACTTCCAGTCCAAGCTGACCTTGATGAGTGAGTCGCTACGTAACGACGGACGCATCTGGGTACCCAAGAAGGCTGAAGACTGCGAGAAGGACCCGCGTCAGATTCCTGAGGAAGACCGCGACTACTACCTCGAGCGTATCTACCCCGCCTTCGGTAACCTGGTGCCCCGTGACATCGCCTCACGTCAGGCCAAGAACATGTGTGACGAAGGCCGTGGCGTTGGACCTGCCATTAAGGAAACTGACCCCGAGGGCAACGAGCGCATCATGCGTCGTGGCGTCTACCTGGACTTCTCCGAGGCTATCGGGCGTCTAGGCAAGGAAGCCGTTTCTGCTAAGTACGGCAACCTGTTCGAAATGTACGAGCGCATCACCGGTGACGACCCCTACGAAGTCCCGATGCGTATTTACCCCGCCGTCCACTACACCATGGGTGGCCTGTGGGTTGACTACGACCTAGAGTCCTCCATCCCGGGCCTGTTCGTGGCTGGTGAAGCTAACTTCTCCGACCACGGCGCTAACCGCCTGGGCGCCTCCGCCCTGATGCAGGGTCTGGCTGATGGTTACTTCGTTCTGCCTGACACCATCAACAACTACCTGGCTGACATGCTGCGTGAAGGCAAGGTAGACCCCAACGCTCCTGAGATTGCTCAGGCACGTAAGGATGTTGAGAACCGAATTGACCGTCTAATGGCTTTGGACGGTAGCCGCTCGGTGGATGACTTCCACATGGCCCTGGGCCGCATTATGTGGGAGTACTGCGGTATGGAGCGTCGCGAAGACGGTCTGAAGAAGGCTGTAAAGCAGATTCGCGCGCTGAAGGAAGAGTTCTGGAAGGACGCCCGCATCACGGGTGAAAAGATGGAACTCAACCAGTCCCTAGAGAAGGCTGGACGCCTACTGGACTTCTTCGAGCTAGCTGAGCTGATGTGTATTGACGCTCTGCACCGGCGCGAATCCTGTGGTGGCCACTTCCGTGCAGAATCTCAGACCCCCGAGGGTGAGGCCCTGCGTCATGACGACGAGTTCCTCTACGTGGGCGCCTGGGAATGGACTGGTGAAAACCAGCCCCCGATCCTGCACAAGGAACCCCTTGTTTACAACGACATTGAACTGAAGCAGCGGAGCTACAAGTGAACATCAAGCTGAAGATCTGGCGTCAAAAGAACAAGGACACCGCCGGTCACTTTGAAGAGTACTCGCTAAGCGGCATCGAGGAGCACATGAGCTTCCTTGAAATGCTAGACGTGCTTAACGAGCGTCTATTCAAGGAGGGCAAGGAGCCGGTAGCCTTCGACTCTGACTGCCGTGAAGGTATTTGTGGCCAGTGTGGCCTGGTAATCAACGGTATGGCCCACGGCCCGATCCGTTCGACCACCTGCCAGCTACACATGCGTCACATCGCTGAGGACCCCTCGTTCTCTGACGGTGACACCATCACCATCGAGCCTTGGCGCGCAACCGGTTTCCCGGTACTCAAGGACCTAATTGTGGACCGTTCCGCCCTGGACCGTATCGTCCAGGCCGGTGGCTACATCTCGGTCAACACCGGTGCGGCCCCGGAGGCACACTCCGTGCCCGTCGAAAAGCCCAAGGCCGACCGTGCCTTCGAGGCTGCCGCCTGCATCGGTTGTGGTGCTTGCGTGGCTGCTTGCCCCAACGCCTCGGCCATGCTGTTCACCGCAGCTAAGATCACTCACCTGGGTCTACTGCCTCAGGGCCAGCCTGAGCGCTACATCCGCGTAATCAACATGCTCAACCAGCATGATGCGGAGGGCTTCGGTGGCTGCACCAACATTGGTGAATGCGCCGCTGTGTGCCCCAAGAGCGTGCCGATCGACGTGATCAGTCAGCTCAACCGCGACATGGGTAAGGCCCGTTTCAAGGGCGTGCACGTCCACTGAGTTTGGCTTAACGCCACTATTCGTCTCATTTGAGACGGCCACCGGTTCCCGGTACTACGCAAGTAGGCCGGGAACCGTTTTTGGTATTAGCGCCAGGGGACTAGACTAGAAGGGTGAGCGATCCTTTGGTTCTAGGTGTGGAATCCACCTGCGATGAGACCGGTGTAGCCCTGGTACGAGGCCGTGAGTTGCTGGGGGATGTAACCGCCACTTCCATGGATAAATATGCGCGTTATGGGGGCATCATCCCCGAAATTGCCTCGCGCGCGCATTTAGAGTCTTTTGTTCCTACCCTTAACGCCGCCCTGGACAAGGCCGGTGTTGATCTACACGATGTCGACGCTATTGCCGTTAGCGCAGGTCCGGGCCTGATTGGCTCGCTAACTGTGGGTATTAGCGCGGCCAAGGCTCTAGCGGTGGCGCTAGATAAACCCATTTACGGGGTTAACCACGTAATTGGTCACCTGGCTGTGGACGAGCTAGTTGACGGCCCCTTCCCGCAACGTTTTGTGGGTTTGATCGTCTCCGGCGGTCACTCAAACATTCTGGCTATTAACAATATTGCTACCGATGTGCGTGAGCTGGGTGGCACTCTCGACGACGCCGCCGGGGAGGCCTTCGATAAGGTGGGGCGCCTGTTGGGGCTGCCTTACCCGGGTGGTCCGCATGTCGATAGGCTCAGCCAAACCGGTGACCCAACTAAGATCCGCTTCCCGCGTGGTCTGTCTGCTGCTAAAGACAAGGAACGTCACCGCTATGACTTCTCCTTCTCTGGCCTAAAGACTGCGGTGGCCCGCTATGTGGAGAGCCTGCGCGCTCAGGACCAGCCCATTCCGTCCGCCGATATTTGTGCTTCTTTCTCTGAGGCGGTTAATGACTCGCTGACCGCCAAAGCGGTGCAGGCCTGCCTGGATACTGATTGCGACACCCTGGTGGTGGGCGGCGGTTTTTCCGCTAACTCGCATCTACGCGCCCTAGCCGCTGAGCGCTGCGCGGCTGCCGGTATTACCCTGCGCCTGCCCCCGCTACGTTACTGCACAGATAACGGGGCCCAGATTGCCGCCATGGGAAGCGCCCTAGTGCGGGCCGGGGTGGCGCCGTCGTCATTGGACTTTGCCCCCGACTCGGGCATGAGCCTGTCGCAAACCGTTATGCCCTAGTGGCTGCGCTGGCTTAGTGTCCACGCTGGCCTAATTGCTGCGCTGACCGGGCGGTTGAAACCTTAAACGGGTTGCAGCCGCCCTTTTGTTTGCAGGCTGGCCCGATAGTACAAAACTAAACTAATTTCACTATAAGCCGGTGGCCTAGTTGCTAGAGAGGCCACCGGCGCGGCGCGTAGCATGTGTTTGTTACTTTCTAGCAAGGAATTTAATGAGCACAATATTCACGCTGCTGCGTAGTTTGCGCCGATATTGGGGCGCATCGATCCTCACGCCGCTATTTATTATCGGCGAAGTCATTTTTGAATGTTTAATTCCGCTGATCATGGTCAGTTTGGTGGATAAGCTTGACGGTCATAGCCTAGGCCCGGTAGTCCACCTGGGCCTGATTTTGGTGGCCTTGGCAACAGCCTCCCTGGCTTGCGGTATTCTTTCAGCGCGTTTTGCGGCCACAGCCGCCACCGGTCTGTCGCGAAATCTGCGTCAGGACATGTTCTTTAAGGTGCAGGAATTTTCCTTTGCCGACATCGACAAGTTCTCCACTTCCTCCCTGGTCACCCGTATGACCACGGACGTAACTAACGTGCAAAACGCCTTTGGAATGCTGATCCGTATCGCCGTGCGCGTGCCGCTGATGATTATTTTCTCGGTGGTTATGGCCTGGCGTATTAACTCGGATATGGCACTGATTTTCCTGATCATGGTGCCCTTCTTGGCGGCTATCCTGTTCGGGATTGTGCGGTATGTATTCCCGCTGTTTAGGCGCATCTTCAAAAAGTACGACGCGCTAAACAATTCGGTGCAGGAAAACATTGCGGCTATCCGCGTGGTTAAGTCTTTTGTCACTGAGGAGCACGAAACCAAGAAGTTCAACCGCGCCTCGCAGGATGTGCGTAAAGACTTCACCCACGCTGAAATCGTATTGGCTCTTAACGGCCCGGTGATGATGTTCTTCATCTTCGCCGCCATCATGCTGGTGGACTATCTGGGTGCCTCCATGATTGTCAGCTCCGGCGCCACCAGCCTAACTAAGGGTGGTTTAACCGCCCTGATCACCTACGGTATTCAGATTCTGAGCCAAATGATGATGCTGGCTTTCATCTTCGTGATGACCACCATGGCTGCCGAGTCTGCTCACCGTATCGCTGAGGTACTAAAGCACAAGCCCACCCTGACCTCGCCTAAGCGTGGGGTTAAGGAAGTTGCTGACGGTAGCGTCAGCTTTGAACACGTCTCCTTCCGTTACAGTGACGACGCCGAAGCTAACGCCCTCAGCGACATCAACCTGACCATTCCTTCCGGCTCCACCCTGGGAATCGTGGGTGGCACAGGTTCGTCTAAGACCTCCCTGATCCAGCTGATCTCGCGTCTATACGATGTCAACGATGGCGTAGTGCAGGTAGGGGGAGTGGACGTACGCGACTATGACCTAGAGACGCTACGCGACGCCGTCGCCGTCGTACTGCAAAAAAACGTGCTGTTCTCTGGAACCATTGCCGAAAACCTACGCTGGGGTAACCCGCAAGCCACCGACGAGCAGGTGATCCACGCCGCCAAACTGGCCCAAGCCGACGAGTTCGTGCGCCAGCTACCGGGAGGCTACGACTACAAGATTGAACGCGGGGGCACCAACGTTTCCGGTGGTCAAAAGCAGCGTCTGTGTATTGCGCGGGCGCTACTGAAGAAACCCAAGATTTTGATTTTGGATGACTCCACCTCCGCCGTCGACACCAAAACCGACGCCCTAATCAGGCGCGCCTTTGAAAGCGAAATCCCCGACACCACCACGATTATCATTGCTCAGCGTCTGTCCTCAGTTGAGCACGCTGACCAGATCGTGGTGCTAGATGATGGGCGCGTTAAAGAACGCGGTACCCACGAGGAGCTGATGGCTCTGGGCGGCGAATACCGCGAAATCTATGACTCCCAGAACTCTGCCAGTGTAAGCGAGGTGGCCTGATATGAGTGACCAGCAGGAACTAGAACCGGGCGCCAAGCAGATGGAACAGGAACTGGCTGAGCAGAGCCAATCACCTCGAGCCCAGGCCATTGCCAACCAGCCAGAGCGTGAAGCTAAGGCAGAGGACAAGGCAGCTGATAAAGAAGCTGGCGAGCCGAAACTGGAATCAATCGACCACCCCTTTGGGCGGCTGCTGCGCTACGTATTTAAGTATTACCGGCTGCGCCTGGTAGTTTCGGCGTTCTGCATTGTGGTGGCGGCTATCGCCAGTGCAGTGGGCGCGATCTTCATGCAGCAGATCATAGATAACGTGGTTACCCCGGGCCTGGCGGCCGGCTCCATGGCGCCGGTGCAAGATAAACTAGTGCAGCTAGTGGGCCTGATGGGAGCCATTTTTGCGGCCGGTGTGCTGGCTGCTTACATCTCCACCCGCATGATGGCTATCGTCACCCAGGGCACCTTAAAACACATGCGTGACGACATGTTTGCGCGTATGGAGACCCTGCCACTGCGGTTTTTTGACACCCACCCGCACGGCGCCGTCATGTCTACCTACACCAACGACACTGACGCTATCCGTCAGCTCATTGGCCAGTCACTACCAACCCTGCTGCAGTGCGGGCTAACCCTGGTGGTGCTGGTGCTAACCATGCTGTACTACTCGGTGTGGCTGGCCCTGGTGGTGTTCTTGATTGCTGGCCTGATGATGTTTATAACCCGTGATCTGGGTGGTAAATCCGCCAAGTTCATGGTTAAACAGCAGCGCTCACTGGCCGATGAAGAAGGCTTCATTGAAGAAATGATGGACGGCCAGAAGGTAGTCCAGGTCTTCAACCACGAGCAGGCCGCTAAGGAAGAATTCCTAAAGTACAACCGCGAACTGTTTGAAAACTCCCAGAAAGCTAACCGTTTCGGTAACGTACTAATGCCGGCCCTGGGCAATATCGGCAACATTATGTACGTGGTTATTGCCATTATTGGCGGCATCCTAATCTTGGAGGAACTACCTAACCTGACCCTGACCGGGATTAACGTGGTCAGCGTGGGCGTGGTGGTTTCCTTCCTGGGTATGGTGCGTAACCTGTCGCAAACCATTGGGCAGATGTCCATGCAGGTACCCATGATTGCCTTGGGTATGGCCGGGGCCGGGCGCGTGTTTGCGCTGATCGAGCAGGAACCTGAAGCTGACGAGGGCTATGTGGGTCTAGTGCGGGCCAAGGTGGATGCTAACGGTGAGGTAACCCCCACCCAGGAGCGCACCGGGCACTGGGCTTGGCGTCACCCCCACCAGACTGAAGGCACGGTTACCTACACGCTGCTGCGCGGCGAAATTGTGATGGAGCACGTGGATTTCTCTTATGACGGTAAGAAAGAAATCCTTCACGACATCTCCCTGTGGGCTAAGCCGGGGCAAAAGATTGCTTTTGTGGGGGCTACCGGCGCCGGTAAAACCACTATCACCAACCTAATCAACCGTTTCTACGACATTGATGACGGCAAGATCCGCTATGACGGCATCAATATCAACAAAATTCACAAGTCTGACCTGCGCCGTTCACTAGGCGTGGTATTGCAGGACGTGAAGCTGTTTACCGGCACGGTGATGGACAACATCCGCTATGGGCGCTTAGACGCCACCGATGAGGAATGTATTGCGGCAGCTAAGCTGGCTAACGCAGACTCCTTTATCCGGCGTTTACCCCAGGGCTACGACACCATGCTGACCGGTAACGCCGCTAACCTGTCTCAAGGCCAGGCGCAGCTGATCTCTATTGCCCGCGCGGCAGTGGCTGATCCGCCCGCCATGATCTTGGATGAGGCCACCAGCTCCATTGACACCCGCACTGAAGCTTTAGTGCAGGCCGGTATGGATAACCTGATGAAAGGCCGCACCGTATTCGTAATTGCGCACCGCCTATCCACTGTGCGTAACTCTGATGCGATTATGGTGCTAGACCACGGGCGCATTATTGAACGCGGTAGTCACGATGAATTGCTGGCTAAACGCGGGGTCTACTACCAGCTTTACACCGGTGCTTTTGAACTGGAGTAAACGCTAAAACTAGTGTGGGGGGCGCGGCCAAAAGGTCGCGCCCCCCACGTTTGTATGCGTATCTTTTGTTTTCCTGTTTAACAATTGTCTACAAAAACTAGTGTGGTCCCTGCGCTGCGCGCAGGGACCACACTGTGTTTAGCAGCTGCTATTTCAAATAGACGCTAGTAACTGCCTAGATACTTCGAGCAGATTACTTCCAGTCGTCCGGAATCGGGTAGCTTGCCTTCCAGCCGTTGGCACCGAAGGGCCACATGGCGCTGGTCCAGTAGTAGCTCTTGCCAGCCGGCAGGGACGGGTCGTTCTGGGTGAAGTAGTAGGTCCACACACGCGGGATGCCGGTAATGGTGGAAATACCGTTCTTGATAGTACGGGTCTCAGAGTGAGAGTCGATGTACTGGGCTACAGCTACATTGTCTTCCGGCTGAGTACCGCCGATGGTGCCCTTAGCGTTGAAGTAGAAGTTACCGCGGTAAACGCTGCGGTAAGGCACGAAGTTCTCGGGGTGCTCAAAGCCCATGGAGCGGATCTTTTCGTAAGCGTCAGCCACAACATCAGCAGGCAGGGAGTTAACGTTTACTGCGGTGGGCAGCGGCCAGCCGTTGGTTTCGCTGATGCGCTGGGTTACGGCAGCCTTGTTCTCGTTACCGGCCCAGTCATACCAAGCCCTGTCCTGGTAGTAGGTATTCCTACCGGCCAGACCAGAGTGCTCGATGGTGTCGAACTTTACGATGTAGTTCTTGTGGATCCAGTCGATGCTGGCTACCTCGGTGACGTAAGCGGGCTTACCCATGCCACTGGTCTGACGACGCGGGCCGGGGTTGTCAGCGGCGTTACCGGCGAGAGCGGTGGTCTCGGTGGGGTAGATCTTGCCGTTGGGGTTTTGCCACTTAACGTTGGCAATACGGAAACCGTAGTCGTTCTTGTTGCCTGCAGCGCGGTTACCGTACTGCAAGCTGTTACCAATCAGGAAGGAGTAGCTGCGCGGGTTGTCAGCGTACTGGTGGCACTGAGTGGAGGCGTAGGTGTTGTTCCACCACAGCTTGGGCTCAACTACTCGGGAGGTGGTGGCGGCACTAGCCTGCGCGCCGATTACGAGCACGGGGGCGCTCCAAGCTGCCCCCTTAAGGGTTGCGCGGCGAGAAATATCGCTCATGATGTTTACCTTCGACAGATTCGAGTTGGGGATAGTTTTGAGGCTAACTATCTCTAAGGGGGAGCGTCAACGGCATAAGGAATATAAATAACCAAAATCACCGCAATTAGCACGAAATTGTATATTTAACTCAATTATTCATGGTTTAAAACCTTGAACTGAGAGCTACGCAACTTGCGTGCGGCTTGAGATGTTCAACTATTTATATTGGGTGTGCGCATGCTGATCGCTAGGTAAAGACCTTAACCAGATAACCTGAAATTTAACTGAGAGCAACCTGGAAGTATTGACTCGGTTTGATTACATGGCTGCTTATGAATATAAGCTCAGACAATTAAGTCAGTTTGTTGGCTCAACCAATAAAGCGATAGCTTTGCCGCGCCCCTTAGCGCCCTGGCGGGTTAATACTATTGTTGCTTGTTTAGCACCTTGTAGGTGTAAACGCTTGCGCAAAGCCTCGGGTTCAACGTCGATCCCGCGCTTGTGGATCTCTAGTGCGCCAATGTCAGCGCGCTTGGCCCAGGCCTTCAATGCCGAGGGTTTAGTAGGTAAAACCTGTACAATCTTCCAGGCCTTAACAAATGGCGCTAAATCGTCAGATAATGCACAATTGCCTGTTAAATAAGCTAATTGTGGGGCTATTGGGGCAGCTGTTAATTGTTCGGCAACTTTAGCTACTAAACCTGCGCGAATTACCGCCCCATCAGGCTCAAATAGATACTCACCCAGTTCAGGTGCAGCTCCAAGCTGGGCTGGGGTAATGGAGGGGTCATTTTCCGTATCCAGCAGGTGGTGGGCGCCGTCGTCGTCAATAACTAAAGCGCTACGGCCGCTACCTTCCAGTGCCAAATCACCACACCAAATACCGGCCTCAATAACCGCGCCGTGATCACTAATCCACTGCACGTGAGCGTCACTAGGTAAAGCCGCATAATCAATACCGGGAGCCACTTTAATACCCAGGTTAGGTACTTGCTGGCGCCAAGAAAGCACCGTGCTCAGCGCCGGCGACCAAGCCTCAGGGTCACTAATGCGCCGCCCGTTAGCGCGCCGAGCTGGGTCAGCAAAAATTGCATCCACCCCCAGCTGGGCTAAATCCAAGCTGGTGGCGTCGGCATTAATTACCTGCACCTGCTCATAGGGCATTAAGTTTACTGTGGCCAGGGCGGCGGTAGCCTCATCCAGCTCGACGGCGCTGACCTGCAAGCCCAGTTCAGCCAGGGCCAGGGTGTCAGAGCCAATTCCGCAACCCATGTCGGCCACATGCCTAGCACCGGCCTTAACGAAGCGCTGTGCGTGTAGCGCGGCCACCTGCAAACGACTAGCCTGCTCCACGCCGTCGGGAGTGAACAGCATACGCTGGGCGTAGGGACCAAACTTGGCCTGGGCCTTGTCTCGCAAACGCTGCTGAGTTAGGGCGGCTGCAATCAGCTCGGGAGAGTAGCCCTGCTTGCGCAGTGCCACGGCCACTTTCAATGCCTGATCAGGGTGGTAGTCAGGGAGGTTGGCCAGGAGCTGCCAGCCTTCCGGGGTTAACAGCGGTGCGAAGGTGGTAGCGTCCATGCCTAGATAATGCCATAGGTGGCCCGTAATAATGTCATAGGTGCGCCTGCTCTAATGCTGTAGGCAGCTCGCAATAATGCTGTAGGTACGCCTGCAATAATGCTGTAGGCAGCTCGCGCAAACTCCACCGTGGGCGAAAGTTCAGAGAGATTTTGGCACTCGCGTTGACTGAGTGCTAATGGCGTCGTAAGTTATTCATCGTTAAGGCATGTTCCACATGCCCTCCAGCGTGCTGTGCCGCTGACCCCCGCGACGGCAGAGGTGTGGCAGCTGTGGGGCATACTATGCGTAAAGGAGGAGTCGTTATGTCCGTCTCCATCAAGCCGCTCGAAGACCGCGTGGTCATTCAGACCGTCGAGGCCGAGCAGACCACCTCTTTCGGTCTAGTCCTGCCCGACACCGCCAAGGAAAAGCCCCAGGAGGGCAAGGTTGTGGCAGTAGGCCCCGGCCGCATTGACGACAATGGCAAGCGCGTTCCGGTAGACGTCGCTGAGGGTGACCTGGTCATCTACTCCAAGTACGGCGGCACCGAGGTCAAGTACGACGGCGAAGAGTACCTAATCCTCTCCGCTCGCGACATCCTAGCTGTGGTTACCAAGTAACCTTTCCAGCTTACGCGGCCCGTCCCGGTAGGGGCGGGTCGTTTTGTTTGTGCGGAAGCTATTTGTTGTTTGCGCGCAAGCTATTTGCGCACGTTAGACGGCAAGTGTTAGAGCGAGCGCTAAGGCCTGAGCTGGCAGCTAAAAACTGGGGTGAGGCGCTCACAAAACCGGGGGCGGGGTGCCCGCTAAACCAGGGGTGGGACGCTCACAAAACCGGGGGATAGAAGCGCAGCTTTATAAGGTGGAAAAAGCCACCTTTGTAAGACCTTGGAACCTTAACCGCAAAGGCATAACCTTAGAAAGGTGAACGAGTCCATCACCAATAGCGACATTTTTGCCCCCACTGGTCTAACCTATGACGACGTCCTGCTGCTGCCTAGGCTGACCGACGTCGTTCCCTCCGAAGTGGACACTACCGCTCGGTTGACACGTAACATTTCCCTACACATTCCGCTAATTTCAGCGGCCATGGACACCGTAACTGAAGCTGATATGGCTATTGCCATGGCTCGTCAGGGCGGTATTGGTATTTTGCACCGCAACCTATCCATTGAGGATCAGGCTCAGCAGGTGCGGCGCGTAAAGCGTAGCGAATCAGGTATGGTTTCAGATCCGGTAACTGTTGGCCCGGATGCCACCATCGCCGAACTAGACAAACTATGCGGTCAGTACAAGGTTTCGGGTCTGCCCGTTGTGGGTGCTCAGGGGCGCCTGCTAGGTATTATCACCAACCGTGACCTGCGTTTTGTCCCTGCCGAGCGCTGGGAAGAACTAAGCGTTTCTGACTGTATGACCCCGCGTGAAAAGCTCATCACCGGTTATGTAGGTATCTCTCGCGAAGAAGCCAAGACCCTGCTGGCTGACAACCGCATTGAAAAGCTGCCGATTGTTGACGACGATGACCGTCTAACTGGTCTGATCACCGTCAAGGACTTCGTTAAGACTGAACAGTATCCTCACGCCACCAAGGATGCTTCTGGGCGTCTGATGGTGGGTGCTGCCCTGGGTTACTGGGGTGACACTTGGGAGCGCGCCGTGGCGCTGGCTGACGCCGGTGTGGACGTGCTGGTGGTTGACACCGCTAACGGTGGCGCCAAGCTGGCTTGCGACATGATCACTCGCCTCAAGAACGACCCGCAGTTCCACGGCATCGACGTTATCGGCGGTAACGTGGCTACCGCTGAGGGTGCTCAGGCCCTTATCGACGCTGGCGCGGACGCGGTTAAGGTGGGTGTGGGCCCGGGCTCCATCTGCACCACCCGCGTGGTGGCCGGTGTGGGTGTGCCGCAGGTAACCGCCGTATATGAGGCCGCTAAGGCCTGTAAGGCTGCTGATGTGCCGCTAATTGCCGACGGCGGTCTGCAGTATTCTGGCGACATTGCTAAGGCCATTGTGGCTGGTGCTGACACTGTAATGGTTGGCTCCCTGCTGGCTGGCTGCACTGAGTCTCCTGGTGACCTGGTGTTCGTTAACGGTAAACAGTGGAAGCGCTACCGTGGCATGGGTTCACTGGGTGCCATGAGCTCGCGTGGGCGCAAGTCCTACTCTAAGGACCGCTATTTCCAGGCTGATGTCAGCGGCGACGACAAGATTGTTCCCGAAGGCATTGAGGGCCAGGTGCCCTTCTCTGGTTCGCTAGCCTCCGTGGTTTACCAGCTGATCGGTGGCCTGCACCAGTCCATGTTCTACCTGGGTGCACGCACTATCGCTGAGCTTAAGGCTAACGGCCAATTTGTGCGCATCACCTCTGCTGGTCTGAAGGAAAGCCACCCGCACGACGTGCAGATGGTAGTTGAGGCCCCCAACTACTCCGGCCGCCAGTAACTACATAAATACAGGTAAAATCGTCCGTTCCCTATAAAAATTCCATGGGGTTTTATAGGGAACGGACGATTTGTCAGTATTTGCGTGGGCCAAGTGCTGGGCTAGGTATTGGCTGGCTATGGGTGTTACTTAGCAGCTATACCTAGACCTGTTCCAGCCTGCTTGACCGTTGTTTCCCTTATGGTGTGGTGCTGTGCTGAAACCAAGCCAGTGTAGGGCTCGCCTCGAAATTACTTCCCCCTACGGGGTGGTGCCGTAGGAGTCAGCGAAGTAGAGGTTGAACGGGCTTGAGGTTTCAGTGGTGGTGACTGTCCCGTTGACTTGGTGCCACTGGGTTTGGCCGGCTATGCGCCACCGGGCCGACCAGGAAGTACGTAGTTTGATTACGTATCCGTTGCCGGTTACCTCATAGGCATGACTAACCGTGTAGTTAGGGTAGGGCGTGCCCGGATCAGGCGTGACTATCTCGGTGTTATCAAAGATGGCAACTAATTTCGGTATTGTGACGCAGCGGAGGTGGTGCTTTTCAGTGGCTCGTTTAGCTGCTTCAGGGTCCACAGGCCCGGCCGGCTCAGCCACAGACGAAAAACCACCAGGACTAGTCGTAGTCTCACGCTTACTGATAATAATGCCGTTATCGTCACTTTCTCCCTCAGTATTTGCCATCGCATGGGGAGATAAGGCAATTATTGGTACTAGCACATAGATTAATCTTTTAATCTGCACGGTTAGCCGCCTCGATTACGATCCATTGTGAGCCGTTGTATTCAAGCTTTACTCCCGCCCAGCGTGACTGCTTTTCGTAATGTTGAATCCTGCCTTCACTGTGATACTGAGTGAAAGGTTCACGCTCAAACTCAACTTGTATTACTACCGTGTCTTTAAAGTCATCTCTGCGGAAAGCTTTGGTGAATTTCACTGTGACCGGGTCAGTCCAGCCGCCTAAAGCATGATTTTCCTTCGCGTGTTCAACGTGCGTAGTAGCCGTATAGCTGCTACCTGGACACAGTTCTTTGTATTCGGAAGTTTTTCCGGTGGTGTAGATGTAATAATCCAATTGCACCCAGTACTTAGCGGTAGCTATGGCACCGTCGTCGCTGTTGACGGTGAACAGCTCTGGTTTGGGTGGTGGCGGTGTGGCTAGAGCCCGTTTCTTTGAAGCCTCCAGCTCTGGAGTCATAGTGATGGTTGGGCTAGCGGTGGCTGAGGGTGTGCCGGTTGCAGTAGACGTACCAGTAGCCTTGGCGGTGGTTCTGGGTGTCTTAGCTTGCGTGCTGGCGACGGCGGCCTTGCTACTACCGGCATTTGTAGCGCCTTGCTCTTGGCTCCCACTACACCCAACCAGGCTCGAACAAGCCAGCAGGGTTAAAGCTAACGCTGCCTGAAGGTGGCGTTTAGTTGGTGGTGTCCTCATTGTGTTTTCCCGTGATTTATCTGCGTTGATTCATCTAATTACGAGTTGCAACAAACCATTGCCGAAAAATTTAAAGTAGTGCCGTAAGAAGCTCTCTATAGAGCGGCGGCTCAGAGTCTCTTATGGTGTGGTGCCGTAAGAGTCAGCGATGTATAGGTTGAACGGTGTGGATGTTTCGGTGGTGGTTACTGTCCCGTTGACTTGGTGCCATTGGGATTGCCCTGCGATGCGCCACCTGGCCT
>ERZ773265.213-NODE-213-length-37369-cov-27.127352_pt1 | contig 37369 bp, 35 predicted proteins | sample MGYA00580512_ERZ773265 | MGnify/ENA primary metagenome ERZ773265 (study PRJEB29015, sample SAMEA2738169) | human oral metagenome | biome: human oral; feature: human-associated habitat; material: saliva | place: China | collected 2183 ... | reverse complement strand
GCACTCGTTATAACGGAATGGAAGCTGTCGCCTGAAAGGGTGGCAGCTTTTTTTAGCAGCCACCTTTACCTCACTCTACTACTCTACAATAGAGAATAAGTGGCGAAACATTTTTAGGAATGAATGAACCCCCCCTATCCCATAGGGATATCTCACAGTGCCCCCAAGTGGAGAGAGTGTGAGGTAAAGCCAATTATTGATGACTTTCTTGTCTTTTTATCTTTTGTATTACCAGAATAATCCATTAAATTTGCAGGAGTATATGCAAAAAGGTAAGTAATGATACCAACTTGTAGAATTAAAATTAATTGTGTAAGCATGAATAATAAAAGGCTGTTCAGGTGCATTTTGCCAATTCTACTGTTCTTTGTGGGAATAGGGCAAGCTATACATGCACAATATGCACCGATAAATGACACCACGAAGTGTCTGAGGGTGTGCGATTCTTTGCTATCAGATAATTTTGGGCAAAAGGTTGATAAGCAGATTAAAGCTTCTTATTATGCTGATACTATAAGCCTTATTGATAAATACTTTCGCAAGGGAATGTCAAGAAAAGTCATACTGAGTATTCCTAAAGGTAAACGACCAGCACCCGAAACCTATTTGAAACGAAGATATATAAGACGACATCTGAAGAATTTTAAGGCAGGCGCATCATGTATTGTTTCAAAAGAATTGTTAGAACGATATCATGGCGACTCCATCGGAAAGGCTGATAATAGTCAGTTTATCATGATGAAGTCGGAAATGGATAGCGTATTGATGAGAAGTCATGGCGACTTGTCGCGTATCGAACATGAATTGGGAATCCCTGCGGGTGCGTGGAAACATCGGGTATTAGTAAGGATTGACATCCCCAAGCCAAAGAAACTCAGGTTGAGGATGCCGTCGGGTAACGAAATCGGAGCGAATGCGCTATGGCTTCCAGGTGGACTTCTACCTACTGGATATAAAGAAGCGGTGATAGATAGGATTCCAAAAGGAAAATATAAGGCTACGCAGATCGAGATTACCCAATGATAATATAGAAAGAAGCTTAAAATAATAGGTTCTCGCTCATATTCTTCTGATTTAAATGTAACAAATAATGAAGACTAATATAATAAGAAAGCATAAACCTATGATACCATCAAGGACACGATTGGAAAAGTATTCGGGATTACGAGGGTAAATGTCAACATCTATTAGCTTTAATTCGCTAGTTTCAATCATACCTTGTATTATCTCTTTCTTACTTCTACCCTCTTTGAGAAACATTTCGAGTGTTTGTTGTTGTTCCTCATCCAGGTCTATATCATATGCTTGATTACGTTGAGTTTGCCTCTGTTTCCATTTCTTGAATTGTTCCTTATATGGTTCTTTGGAGCAATCAAATACTGGTGATTCAGTTATCAGGGAATGATAACTATAATTATCTCTGATAATAAAGCGATGATAGACGAAGCGAAGTGCAGCACCTATATGAACCAATGTTAAGCCTATAAAGCCTCCAATAATGTCATGCATAGCTAATATGCTCACCTTTAGTCCCTTACAAAGGGAGAAGGGCTTGATAGATATGTTTTGTGTAGTTTTTGATGTATCTTAGGATATTGGTTGGAATAATGGTAAGTTACATATGTGAAATAAAAGCTTAGCAAATTAGAGCTATTCGCCAAAAAGTTTTTATTGCTAAAATGGTTATAAGAAGGCAAAAGATGCCCGCAATTATATAGGGTACTTTGCGTTGTTCCCAATAGTAGGTATTATTATTAACGAGTGTAATGGATCTTGATTTCATTTTTGTTGTGAAATTTTGATAGTTTAGATTATCTTCTTTGTCACCATTTTGTAGGTTAAAGATGAAGTAGTTCCCATCAGCCTCTTTTCCTATGACAGAGTCTCCAACCACTTGTATATGTGTAATCTCATCAATGAGGTTTTCTTTCAACGGATCGTTTCTACTATTGATGTTAGCATACTCGGGTGTATCAACGGAGGTAAGTTCATAACCATTCTTTAGTGGGATAGACCAGCTATCACCGATACCAATGTCAGAACCAAGAATGATAGCAATGATAATCATACACACAAAACTACTTACAGCGTATATCCCAATAAATACTCCTGGTGTGAGGAATGACAGAACCATCTTTTTCTTCCTTTGCCTTTTGCAAAGGAAGTAAGAGAAAGGTAACGTTATCAGTCCTAATATAAGGGATAGAACTACAAAAACGATTGCCCAGAAAATAAGAACAAAAAGCATTCCCATAGGTTTTATTGATTATTTTAAAGGGAGAAGAGAGTATTCTCCTCCAATACCCACCTCCAACTCCTCCCAAAGGGAGGAGAGCTTGAATAGGGTTATTTGTTATATTATTTATGTTTTGCCAAGTTCAGCTTGCACAGCGTAAGTGCTTCTTCAGCTCGCCCATCCATCATATAGGCAGGAAAGGAGTAAATGGCGTTGATAGTCTTGAGGTTATACTCCATTGTCTTGCGTTTTATCCATGAAGATTCGTTTGCGATAACCTTTTCAGGGTCTTTCATCTGAATGGTTATCAACCTGTTGCCTTTAAAACGTATTAGGGAGAAGTCGGTTATCTCGTTCCATAATATTTCCTCAGCTCCGCAGATAGAGATACCTCTATCGGTAAATTCTATATCTTTCTTATGGTTTATGAGAAGTTTTACCTTTTTATAAGCCATAAACAAACCGCCACCACCAAAGAAGATGATGGAGAGGATGCCAGCAACTCTTATTGTCCATAGTGGATAACTTGTGGTGGGGTCTTCTACGGTAAGGAGCCATATGCCCAAGACGGTAAACGCGATACAACCTAAGTAGGCAAGGATTTTCTTTGTCTGATTCATATATTTTATTGTTTGATATTCTTCATACTCAACCCGATACGTTTGCGGTGCATATCGACTTCGACGACACGGACACGGACGTGCTGATGGAGGCGGATGACTTGTGTGGGGTCGGTGACGAAGCGGTCGGAGAGCTGTGAAATATGGATGAGTCCGTCTTGATGGACACCGATGTCAACGAAGACTCCGAAGTTAGTGATGTTCGTCACGACACCGGGGAGTTCCATTCCCACGATAAGGTCGTTGAGGGTGTGGATATTCTTGTCGAATTCGAAGACTTCAACCTCTCCACGTGGGTCACGCCCTGGCTTTTCAAGTTCAGTAAGGATGTCGCGGAGGGAAGCCTCTAAAGCCCCACCCAACCTCCCCGAAAGGGGAGGAGACAGACTTGCAAATACTTTGCTGAGGTGTTGGGGAAGATTTAAAGCGCCCTTATCCTCTCGTGTGCGCATAGGCACTCCTCCCTTTACTTCCCTTCGGTCAGTGACCGTTGGTTCGGGGAGGTTGTGTGGGGCTCCTCTCCCCCCTTCGAGGGAGCTGGAGGGGGCTTCACTTCCCCTCTCCCTTCGGAGAGGGGGTTGAGGGGTGATGCTTTTATACCGTTGAATATCAATCTGAGCTAATAGCGACTGATTGCCAATGAGATCCTTTATCGTACATTTCAAATCCTTCGCCATCTGTTCAACGATATGATAGCTCTCGGGGTGAACGGCAGAGTTATCGAGTGGGTTCTTGGCATTAGGAATACGGAGGAAGCCAGCACACTGCTGAAAGGCAGTATCACCCAGACGCTTCACTTTCTTGAGCTGGGCACGTGAGGTGAAGGCACCATGCTCACGTCGGTAATCAATAATGTTCTGGGCGAGGGCAGGACCAAGTCCACTGACATATGTGAGCAGATGGCGGGATGCCGTATTGAGGTTGACTCCCACCTGATTGACACAGCTCATCACCGTCTGGTCGAGTGAATGCTTAAGCTTTGACTGGTCGACATCGTGCTGATATTGCCCGACACCGATGCTCTTCGGATCAATCTTCACGAGTTCAGCGAGTGGGTCCATCAATCGTCTACCAATGGATACAGCTCCACGTGTAGTTACATCTTCATCGGGAAACTCCTCACGTGCTACTGGAGAGGCGGACTAGATGGAAGCTCCATCCTCACTTACCACATATTTTAAGATGTTTCCAAAGTTATTTGCCGAGTTTTGGAGAATATTACTAATGAAAGTTTCAGACTCTCTGCTTGCCGTACCATTACCAATAGCTATAGCTTCAATCTTATAGGCGTTTATCATCCGTTGTAGGGCTTCTGTAGCTTGCCTAACTTGATTACGTGGTGGATGAGGATAGATAACCTCATGGTGCAGAAGATTACCTTGTGCGTCAAGGCAAGCTATCTTACATCCGTTGGCGAAACCGGGATCGAGAGCGAGAACACGTTTCTGGCCAAGTGGTGCAGAGAGGAGAAGCTGACGAAGATTTTCGGTAAAGACTTTGATTGCCTCTTCATCGGCACGTTCCTTGCTCAATGTAGCAAATTCGTTTTCAATACTCGGATTGATAAGACGTTTGAAGGAGTCTTCAACAGCTTGGCTGACGAGAGTTTGACAGACTCCGTGTCCACGTACAAATTGATGAGTGAGTCGTGAGACACACTCCCCACTTTCAATTGAGATGTTCACCCGCAGGATGCCCTGTACCTCACCACGACGCATAGCGAGTAGTCTGTGACTATTGCATCTCCGGAGAGGTTCAGAGAAGTCAAAGTAATCAGAGAACTTCTGTGCCTCATCGGTATCCCTCATCTTCTTGATGACCTTCGACGTGATGATAGCCCCACGCTGATAAGCTGTGCGGACAGTATTGCGTGCTTGCTGGTTCTCGGAAACAATCTCGGCGATGATGTCCAAAGCCAAAGCCAAAGCCCCCTCCGACTCCCCCGAAAGGGGGAGAGACAAGCTTGCAAGTTCTTTGCTGATATGTGGGGGAAGATTCAAAGTGCCCTTATTCTCTCGTGTGCGCATAGGCACTCCTCCCCTTTCGGGGAGGTTGGGTGGGGCTGTAGGGTTTTGGGCTTCCTCCATTATTGCTAACGCCAATGGTTCCAATCCCTGTTCACGTGCAATCTGCGCGCGTGTACGGCGTTTGGGCTTATAAGGTAGGTAGATGTCTTCCAGTTCTGAGGAATCCATACAGGCGTGAATCTTTGCTTCTAATTCAGGTGTCAGTTTCTCTTGCTCACGGACGGTCTTGAGGATGGTCTCCTTGCGTTTGCCGAGTTCCTTCAAACGATCATTGAGTTCACTGATATTGGTTATCTGAACCTCATCAAGATTCCCCGTTCGCTCTTTTCGATAACGTGATATAAAAGGAATCGTACAGCCCTCATCAAGTAAGGTGAGAACTGCCGATACACTTTGGAGGGGAAGGGAAAGCGAGTGGGAGATGAAGGAAGCGTTAGCCCCCTCCGGCTCCCCCGAAAGGGGGAGAGTCCTATTTGCAGAGTGTTCGCTCTTATTCTTAGGCTCGTTATCTTTGCTGTATGGTGTTTGTCTAATCATTTTTTAGATACTGATTTATGTCTTGTCTTTTGTGGAATCAACATACTCCACTTTCATTTACTTTTCCTCACATTGTTTTCCGGTCAGTGCCTTTTGTTTTTGGAAGGGGCAGTGCATTTTGTCTTAATCACGAGTGTCGGATGTCTCTCCAACCGTGGATCGTTTGTATAAGTGAGGATGTCAACAGAGACAATGTCCGAGGGATTAATATCCTTTGGCAATGCTGCCATTATACGCTGGGGTGAGAGTTTGTAATCAATAATAGTCAGCTTCTTTCGTGGTTTCTTCAGTTTTCCGTTTATTACCCATTGGAGCTCTGCAAGGGAGTTAGTTCGTATGATGATGATATCTTTGGGCTTCTTACAGAACGTGATGTTCTTACCTTGTTTTATCAGCTCTTCAGCTGGCAATATCTGTATGGATTCAATGGCTTGAGGTGGAATAAGACCCAGTCTTTTTGCCACAATCTGTTTAGCCGAATCCGACCGCATCTCGTCGATGGTGACGTGCAGGAGGGAGTCGGGAAAGGGTGTGCCGTCAATGACGCATAAGGTCTGGGCACGTGTGCTGAGAGTGGTGAGCACAGTCAGAATTATACAAGTCAAGGTTCTTTTCAGGTTCAGTTCCATTATAATCTTTTTGTTCATCAAGATTATTTATATGCATAAAGCAGGATAGGCTTCTTGCTCTTGTCACAAAGGGCTTCGATTTTCTTCAGCATAGCAGGGCTTGTAGTGAAGCATCCCCACGAAGCATCGGAGAGTGGAAGGTAGGAGGTGAGATGGTACATAATGCCCACGTATCGGGAACTATGGATGAGGATGTTTCTTCGTCTTGCATTGCTGTTTGATGCATCCAACCCATCAAGGGCAAAACGCAACCCGACAGTAGCGGAATAGCCTTTCTCTGCAATCTTGAAAGCTCCGAGGCTCGAGCATCTGCTCCCCTCCTTATTTGAGAAAACAGGTTCCCACGCACTGTTACCCTTTCCTTTGCCGTGTGCGCAAGGACCAGTGTCGAGTACGGACAACGTATTCAGGTCGATGATAGCAATTCGGTCCTCACCCGATGGGCGTGAGAAATCTACGAGGATGCAATAGTCTTCGTTATATCCCTTTTCGTGACAGATATCCCATACATCTTTGAAATGGCTTTGGAATGAATAGGATTTTATTTTCCAATAGCCCTTTATGCTAAGGTTGAGGGTTAGAAGAGAGAGAAGAAAGAAAAAGAAAAACCGACCTCTCCCCCTTATCCCTCCCCCGTAGAGGGGAGTGATATGTCCTTTAAATTGTGTTTTACTTTTCATTGCTGTATTTTTTTGCAAGTGACGGAAAACACTCCTCCCCTTTCGGGGAGGTTGGGTGGGGCTTTTACATCCCCCTTGCCTTCAGCAATCCCTTTGTATCAGGAGCTTTAAGGCCAGTGAAGTCAGAGAAGATCTCCATAAGGTCGCGGGTATTTCCACGTGAGAGAATCTTTTGGCGGAAGTCATCACCCACTTTACGTGTCAGTGCACCATGAGTTTCAAAATAGTCAGCAATATTCACAGCAAGTACTTCACTCCAAAGATAACTATAATATCCAGCAGCATATCCACCACCCCAGATATGATTGAAGTAAGAGGTTGAATAACGAGGAGGAATCTGTGAATCGAGGAGTCCTATCTCTGATAAAACCTTCTTTTCAAAAGCAGAAGCTTGTTCAGCAGTTGGGACTTCTGAAGATGAAAGGCAATGCCAAGCCATATCAAGGCATGTTGCAGCAAGGTTCTCACCCAATGCATAAGCTGAAAGGAAGTTCAATGAGCCGAGCATCTTCTCCCGCAAGGCATCAGGCATTGGTTCATTGGTTTTATAATGGCGTGCATAGTGATTGAATACTTCCGGAATGCTGGCAAACGACTCATTGAACTGTGATGGCATCTCAACGAAATCACGAGATACTGCCGTACCACTCAACGTATTATACTTACAATGAGAGAGCATACCATGCAGAGCGTGTCCGAACTCATGGAACATTGTTTGTGTTTCGTCCCATGTCAGAAGCGTAGGTTGACCCTCTGGAGCTTTTGCGAAGTTACAGACATTGTATATTAATGGCTTTTGATTTCTGTCCAAACTCTGCTTGAGGAAGGCACTCATCCAAGCACCACCGCGCTTTGTCGGGCGACGGAAGTAATCACAATAGAAGAGGGCTAACTGCTTTCCATCGGCATCGAGCACGTCAAACACCTTCATATCCTTGTTATAGGTTGGGATATCCTTACGCTCGCGGAAGTTCAATCCATAGACACGATGGGCAGCATAGAAGATACCGTTCACAAGAACAGAGTCAAGATTGAAATAAGGTTTCACTTCATCGTCCGAGAAGCTGTACTGATCCTTCTTCATCTTTGCTGAATAATAGAAGCGATCGTAAGGCTGAAGATGGAAGTCATTGCCTTCTGTCTTCCGTGCATATTCTTCGATTGACTTTGTTTGTGCTTCAGCCTTGGGTTTATAAGCAGCAATAAGCTGGCGAAGGAAGGCATAAACATTATCTGTGTTCTTTGCCATTGTATTCTCAAGAGAGTAAGAAGCGTAGTTCTTTTTACCCATCAGCTGTGCCTTCTCTGCGCGCAATCGGGCTATCTTCACAATGATTGGGAAAGTATTGTATGCGCCAGTGCCATCTGTACGATGGATTGAAGCATTATAAACACGCTCACGCAACTGTCGGTTGTCAAGACTTGCAAGGATAGGCTGCTGAGTTGTATTGGTAATTACGATACAATAAGGCGCCTTACCACCGCGGCTCTCGGCGTCTTTCTTGCATTGTGCAATACCTGCCTCACTCAGTCCAGATAGTTCTTTTACGTCATTGACCCATACAGTAGCCTCGTTTCCTGCCTTAGGAAGCATATCACCGAACTCCTGTTGAAGCTTAGCCAACTCCTTATTGATCTCCTGCATGCGAGCCATCTTCTCTTTTGGAAGCAATGCACCGGCATGAGTGAAGCTCTTGTAAACCACTTCCAACAGTTTTTTATCTTCGCCCGTGAGTTTTGTATACTCATGATCGTAGACGTATTTCACACGCTGGAAGAACTTCTGATTGAATTTTATCTCATTCTCAAAGTCGGTCATCAGCGGAACAATCTCCCCTTGAGCCTTCTCTATCGCTGGCGTCTTATCAGCAGATACCAGAGCATAATAGATATTTGATATACGTTCCAGGTTCTTCCCACTCCGTTCGTAAGCAAGAATCGTATTGACGAAGGTAGGCTTCTGCTTATTATCTGTAATCTTCTTTATCTCTGCCCTCTGTTCGGCTATAGCAGCACGAATAGCAGGAAGGTAATCATTCTCCTTGATTCGACTGAAATCAGGAGCATTAAAAGGTAATGTACTCTGTTTCATAAGCGAGTTACTAACAATCTGTGCAGTCCGTCCCTTCGACGTCTGCGCCTGTACTGTAAGTGCAGTGCAGGCAATACTTGCAGCGATCACTGCTTTTCTAAGGTTCTGTTTCATTTAAATTGGTGTTAGGTGTTAATATCCGCAAAGATACGATTTATAATGATTGCTTACAAGAAAATAGCAGAAAAGAAAGGATATACAGGCGGAACAAAGACCTTTCCATTGCTTTTCCTATTCCGTCTTAAGAATAAACACCAGTCTATCCTATGTAAAGGAATATTGTTATTTTCAATACCCATTTCTGCGTTCCTATCATAGATACATACAATTAGCTTCAAATACGGGAAATACAAGCAACTTCTCTCCACATTTCATAACTCATTAATAATCAGTAGGTTATCAAAAAGCACTATCGCTTTCAGTAAAAAGTACTATCGTTTTAGACAAAAAGTACTATCGTTTTGCCCAAAAAGTACTATCGTTTTCAGTAAAAAGTACTATCGTTTTGACTGAAAAGTACCATCGTTTTGACTGAAAAGTATATACTTTTTTGCCAAAAGGTATATACTTTTTCCCAAAAAGCTCATATCTAATCGATTTTAAAGTATAAAGAACGCCAGGAAAAAGCTATAATGAGAAAACAAGATGTAAATAACTTTCAGGCAAAATCATCAAACTATACACCACAAAAAAAGGAGGATATACCGTCTTGAGCATATCCTCCTTACTTATTCCAAACCCTCCTTTGTTAACCGCAGAAGGGAAAACTATCAACTTTTAATTAATCCAATGTCTTCAGCTGTTCAGCCACTTCATCGTTAATGCGCTTAGCAAACTCCTCCATCGTCATGGTAGCCTGCTCGCCACCACCCTGCTGGCGCATAGAAACAAGACCTTCAGCAGCCTCTTTCTCACCAACAATCACCATGTAAGGAACACGCTTCAGCTCATTATCACGAATCTTACGACCAATCTTCTCATTACGATCATCCATGATTGAACGGACTTCATGCGCATCGAAGTAAGCCTTTACCTTGCGAGCATAATCATTATACTTCTCAGAAATTGGAAGGATTGCCACCTGATCAGGCGTCAACCAGAGTGGGAAGTGACCCGCTGTGTGCTCAATGAGTACAGCTGTGAAGCGTTCGAGAGAGCCAAATGGCGCACGGTGAATCATCACAGGCGTCTTCTTCGTATTATCCTCAGCCGTATATTCAAGCTTGAAACGGTTCGGAAGGTTATAATCAACCTGGATAGTTCCCAGCTGCCAACGACGACCAATAGCATCCTTTACCATGAAATCGAGCTTAGGACCATAGAAAGCAGCCTCACCAAGTTCTACACGAGCCTTGAGACCTTTCTCCTCACAGGCAGCCTTAATAGCAGCTTCACTCTCCTCCCAAACCTCATCAGAGCCAATATACTTCTCCTTATCATTAGGATCACGCAGTGAAATCTGTGCTTCGTAATTATCAAAACCAAAGGTCTTGAACACCTTGAGAATAATGTCGATATTGTTTTCGAACTCTCCCTTCACCTGATCCGGGCGAACAAAGATATGCGCATCATCCTGTGTAAACGTACGAACACGTGTCAATCCATGCAACTCACCACTCTTCTCATAGCGGAAGACCGTACCAAACTCAGCAATACGCAAAGGCAGATCTTTGTAAGAACGTGGCTTATAAGCATAAACCTCACAGTGATGAGGACAGTTCATTGGCTTAAGCATATACTCTTCATCCTCCTCAGGAGTGTGAATTGGCTGGAAAGAATCCTTACCATAGTGAGCATAGTGACCAGAAGTTACGTAAAGGTTCTTACCGCCGATACCTGGAGTGATAACCTCCTGATAGTTGTAAGGACGGAGAAGACGACGTAATAACTCCTGCAAACGCAGACGAAGCTGTGTACCCTTTGGTAACCAAATAGGCAGGCCCTTACCTACACGATCAGAGAACATGAAGAGTTCCATCTCCTTTCCAATCTTGCGGTGGTCGCGCTTCTTAGCCTCTTCAAGCATAACGAGATACTCATCAAGCATCTTTTTCTTTGGGAAAGAGATACCATAGATACGTGTCATCTGCTCACGCTTAGCATCTCCACGCCAGAAAGCACCGGCAACACTCGTAATCTTGATAGCCTTAATAGCACCGGTTGACATCAAGTGTGGACCACGACAGAGGTCGGTAAAACTACCTTGGGTATATGTTGAGATAGTACCATCCTCAAGATCCTGCACAATGTGCTCAACCTTATATTCCTGTCCGTCTGCAGTAAACTCCTTAACAGCATCAGCTTTAGAAACATCACGACGAACAACTTGCTCATTCTTCTTAGCGAGCTCACGCATTTTCTCCTCAATCTTTGGGAAATCATTCTCAGAGATTGCCTGACCGTTTGGCAGCATTACATCATAGAAGAAGCCATTTTCAATAGCCGGACCGAAGCCAAACTGTATACCAGGATAAAGTTCCTGCAACGCCTCAGCAAGGAGGTGGGCAGAAGTATGCCAGAAGGTATGCTTACCTTCCTCATCGTCAAACTTATAAAGAGCAATCGTTGCATCCTCATTGATAGGACGATTGAGCTCTACTGTTTCGCCATTTACACCGCAAGATACAACGTCACGGGCGAGAGCCGGCGAAATGCTCTCGGCGATTTGATAACCAGTTACGCCCTGTTCATACTCACGTACAGATCCGTCTGGGAAAGTGATTTTAACCATACTACAAATTAGTTTTATAAATCAAAGTTGCAGCAAAGGTACTACTTAATTATGAAAATGAGGAAGAAAAGGCATTTTTTTAGAGAGATACTCGCAAGGAGGATATGTCTGTGTGTAGCCCTTTATGATGCTTTGTATTCTCCTTCTTCTAATAAAAACTTATCACCATAAGGAATAAGACCTATGAGTTCCTATCGTGTTGCACATAAACACATCGGGAGTTAAGCATCAACTCTACTGGTGTTGATGGTTAACACAAACACAAAAGGAGAAGCGGAAGTTATAAGGGACAAGGATAGTAAGTGTAAAAGGATAAACACATTCTGTAGAAACATAATTACTTAGATAAATCAGTAAGCATATGATTCCTCATCAAAGTAGGCTTATTACGATTATCATCTTGTAGGCTTGGGAGCTGATAGAACTGTGGATTCTTCGTATTACTTGCCTGTTGTCTTGGTTTCCGACCAGCAATAACATCTGAACGAAGTTGCTGTGCAGCATCAAAGGATGGCCAACGTTTCAGAATATAATCTAACTGAGAAAGTGAAGTGTTCTTATCACCTACCTGATATAAACAATAAGCACGGTTAAACCAATAATCACGATTATCAGGATTAATATCTATTGCATGTGTATAGGCTACAACAGCACTGTCATATCGCTCCAAACGGATATTAGTCATCCCATAGAGTTCATAGATATCAGCAATATAAGGCTGTAAAACTAAAGCTTGCCGACAATCATTAGCTGCTCCTTTATAATCCTCAAGATGATACTTTGACAATGCCATGAGATACCAAGCTTCATAAAGATTCGGTTTTAAAGCCACCACACGCGAAAAAATTTGCATGGAAGTAACGTAGTATCCTTCATCAAGCGTCCGCCTGCCCTCTCCCATCATCTTTTTGATATTATATTGGGCTGCCGACGGTAATGTCAACAAACATAGTAAGAATACTACGATACCACGCAACATTGTATTACTTATGTGGAGCCTTCACACGATAATTACAATGAATACGTCCCTGCAATAGTGCCTTCAGCTTTCCATTAATCATCTGTTTACGGAATGCAGAGAGGTGATCAATGAACATACGACCTTCAAGATGATCAAACTCATGCTGAATAACACGAGCTAAATAACCATCAATCCACTCATCATGTTCTACGAGATTCTCATCCAGATACTTCACATGGATACGCTTAGCACGAGTTACTCCCTCATGAATACCAGGTAAAGACAAACAACCTTCTTCTAATGTCTCTGTCTCAGAATCATCAAATTCCAAGATATGACCATTAATAAACGCATGATGAAAGCCCTTATACTCTGGGAAAGAATCTGAAAGCACATCTAAATCAATCACAACCACACGTATAGATTTACCTATCTGCGGTGCAGCTAACCCAACACCGTCACTTGCAGTATTGGTTTCAAACATATTTTGTATCAGCTCTTGAAGTCCTGGATAATCAGTAGGAATATCCTCTGCAACTTTACGTAGCACAGGCTGACCATATGTATAAACGGGTAATACCATATTTTCTCTTTAAATTTTATCTGAGTACTCCAAAAGGTTTTCAAAAAAAATCAAGTACTCATTAAGCCGACCTATAAACCTTTTGATTTCATGTAATCCTGAAGAATTATAGTCGCAGAGATCTCATCAACAAGACCTTTATCTTCACGACGAGTCTTTTTCTTCACCCCACCTGTAATCATTGCTTGGTGGGCTATAACAGATGTAAAACGCTCATCATAATAATCTATCGGCAATTCTGGATGAATCTTACGCCAACGGTTGACAAACTGTTCTACACGAGCAAGGTTCTCACTGGGCTGTCCATTCGGCTGAATAGGCTTACCAATAACGATCTGCCCAACTGACTCTTTAGTAATATATTGAGAAAGAAACTCAAACAGTTCAGACGTAGAAACAGTCGCTAATCCATTGGCAATAATACACAATGGATCAGTGACTGCTATTCCTGTACGTTTCTTTCCGTAATCTATTGCTAATATTCTGCTCATTTATTTAGAGAGCAACCATGCATCAGTATAAGTAGCACGGAGCTGATTACGACTCTGCACAGCAGAAGCCTTGCTATCATAAGTTGTAGCAACGACACGGTACATGTTATTACCTGCATTGTAAGCTACTTGAGCATCATAGCCTGCATTTTTCAAACGCTGCTGTAGTCCTTCTGCGTTAGCCTTTACACCAAAAGATCCAACAACAACACTATAAGCCTTCAAGCCAGCACCATTAACGACTGAGACATTCTCACGGCGGACTGGCTCATTGTCGTAATTATCTACAGTACGAGTCTCTGTTACGGGTTGAGTTTGTGTCTGTGTCTCGACAGGAGCAACAACAGGAGCATCCTGCTGCGTAGAGCTATCGTCATTATCGGTAGAAGTCTGCTCCTGAGACTTTGCTTTCTCATAAGCTTTCTTATATGCACTCTCACTTGATTTACAACCTGTGAATGCCATAGCTATACACATGGCTGCACCCAAAACCATAAATTTCTTCATAATCCTTTATTTATCTGGTTATACTATTATTATCTTTGCTTTTTATCGTGCGAAGTTACGAAATAAGAAGCAAAAGGTAAAGAATTGTGCCTCTAAAGTTTGTTAAATAAAGGATTTGTAAGTCTTTTAACACAAAATAGGCTTATAACATTGCTCATTTGAGAAAGTTTGTCTATATTTGCCAATGATAAAATTAAGTTTTCACTAACAATAAAAGAAATAAAGGATATGAAGACATTAGGTTACATTGGAGCTTTTCTTTGTGGTAGTATAACTGGCGCCGCTCTCGGTCTCTTACTTGCTCCAGAAAAAGGAACAGACACACGTTCAAAAATTTCTGATGCTGTTGATGACTTCTGTAAGAAGCATGACATCAAACTGAGCCGTAAGGAAACCGACGAATTTGTAGAGGATATCAAGGACGCTGCATCAGAAGTTATCTAACAGATAAAGATGTTCTCAAACGATAAGAATGTAGAAACAATAGCACAACTTATAGAGGTGCTAAAACATTACATCGGGCTTCAGTCAGAATATGTGAAGCTCGATGTAATTGAAAAGGTAGTACGGCTATTGACTGTGATTACCTTGGTAGTAGTATTCTGTATCATACTTCTTATTTCATTCATTTACCTATCCTTCGCAGCAGTTTATGCATTGCAACCTTTGGTAGGTTCACTAGCTTTGGCTTTCCTTATAGTCAGTGGTTTCTACTTACTACTATTGGTTATTGTCATTTTACTACGACATAGTCTGATAGAACGTCCCTTAGTCAGATTCTTAGGGAGTCTTTTAATGTCAAAATAGAGATTATGATTGAGCAGACACCTAGATACAAGTCGTTAAACGACATACGACTACGCAAGGCACAATTACGCAGCGACATAATAAAAGATAGCAATAAGATTGCTGGATTATGGAAAGAACTTGTACACAAACCAAAAGACAATAGCACTCCAACGAAACGCTTTTCAGGTATAATCACAACTGGAGCAGGAGTATTAGATGGTGCTATCTTAGGATGGAAATTATACAGGAAGCTAGGAGGAAAACAACCATCACCCTTGAAGGGACTTAAAATCTTCCGAAAGAAAGGCTGATTTGTTTTGTTGACAAGTTAAAAAGCCAATAAGTAACAACAAAAAACAGACGTTTTAAAAGCTAACATTTACTTTTAAAAACGTCTGTTTTTCATATCGGTCTTGCCTTTAAGGCTATTTAAAAGACAAACTAAAAGAGCTTATTTCGTATGACGAAGTATCTCATCACGACATTCTTCCATCAACCATTTCGGAGTACTTGTTGCACCACAAATACCAACAGTTTGCACACCATCAAACCACTTCATATCTATTTCATCAGCACTCTCTACCTGATAAGAGTTAGGATTTACACTCAAACACTCATGGAATAGAACCTTACCATTTGAACTCTTACGTCCTGCCACAAAGAGAATCAAATCGTGTCGAGCTGCAAATGATGATATATTGGGCATGCGGTTAGCAACTTGCCGGCAGATAGTATCGAAGCTTTGGAACTTTGCTGTTGGTGAGATATGACTTTGTATATAATCAATTATCTTATGAAACTCGTCCAAGCTCTTTGTCGTTTGAGAATAAAGGTAGATATCGTGCTCAAAGTCTAACGCCTTTACATCCTCAAACTTCTCAATCACAATGGCATGACTATGAGTCTGCCCAACTAGTCCAAGGACTTCTGCATGGCCATTTTTACCAAAGATGACGATAGATCCTGCGCTCTTTGTCTCTTCTCGAAGAGAGAGAGGAGTTGAAACAGGAAATGAACTACAGATTTCGTCACATTTATTTTCGGTTTGACTTCTTGTGGGAAGCACAACAACAGGCTCACCCTTATTTCCCAAAGAGATATCAGCAACCTGATGTCCTTTCTCATACTGTGATTTGATACGGCGTTGAAGAGCAAGTACAACAGGACATGTTGCATCTATAATCTCGATATTATTTCGCTTAGCAAGCTCGTATGTTTCGGGGGGTTCACCATGTGCACGAAGCAAGACTTTGACATCATGTAATTCACGTAATTGATCATGATTGATAGTAATAAGCCCTTTTTTAGTAAGCCGTTCCACCTCCATACTATTATGTACTATATCACCTAAGCAATAAAGCTTAGTTCCTTTAGCCAATTCTTCTTCAGCTTTCTTGATGGCAGTGGTCACACCAAAACAAAATCCACTGCCGTTATCTATTTCTATTTGAAGCATCTTTTTAAAAGAAGTTTGTCTATATAAGTGGGAGAAAGGATAAAGGGATGAAAGCAAATTAAAGTAATACTTTCTGACCGGCAATATCTAATAATCCATCTCCTCCATCCACTTTCCCACTCATCAACTTATCTACTCTTCAACTTTCACAACTATTGCCCCTGTACGACCATTATATTCTGGTGCATAAGCACATTGGGCAGTACTGGTTCCTGTATGATATAGGCCAGCACGGTCAATGTAATATTCCGTTTCAATTACATGTTTACCTTTAGCCATCACGTCGAAATAATATGCGGTTGTATAGTCTTTCGGCGCGATATAATATCCCCCATAATAACCACTTAATTGATTAACAGGTTCCAAACAAGCTGCGCGTCTATCAACAACCTGCACAAAGTCATAATCACGATCAGCAATGATCGTCAAACGAATACGTACCTTGTCTCCCACTTTCAGACTATTAATATTCTTTGTCTGAGTACTATCAACTAATATTTCTCGTTTAATTTTCAAACCAGACGTAGCATCTGAAACCTCGCTAGAAGGTTGGAAGAATTGCGCATAAACAGCTCCCCAACTGGTTCCCGTACTAGTCTTTTGAATCTTTAATTCCTGCTTTTCTGAAGTAGACTGCACGACTATTGGTTGCGTCACCTTAATATATCCAAGTCCTGCTGTAGGTTGTGATGTGCTCAAAGGATGGTTGTCTAACGTAAGTTTAGCACTTTCACCATTATCCATCACCCATTTACCATCATTCATAAACGCCCAAATAGCGTCTACTGTATTCAAAGGAGTGTCCCAACTCTGCGTTCTCTTCTCCTGTAAAAGCCAGCGTTGCATATTCATTAGCGTCTGTTCGTCATTTGGCGTAACATGTTTCACTGCTTCAATTGCTGCTACTTCAGTTGGTATCTTATAGTCAAACCAGCTATATTGTGCACGTTTCGTATCAAAGTAACAACCTCTCTCATCCGTACATACCAAATATTCCTTAATACTTTGCAAATACTCTTTTGCTTTCTCTACCTTATTATATTGTTGAAGAATAACTGCCGTACGGGCTTTACCATAAATAGTTAAGTCGGTAGGTTTCTTAGACAGTCTATCCAAGAGATAGTTGACATCTGGCGTTGCCTTACGCCCTGCCAAGGCATTTGAATATAGATAATCACAGAGGTCATCCATAGGGAAGAGCAACGTCTTATACTTCTTCTCATACTTCTTCATATTGGCGACTTCCTCTCCAACTCGCTTATCCAAATAACGAAAGGCTGCATCAACAATAGCAGAAGTCGCCATCTTATCAGTCAGTGTTTGTAACCGAACAAGGGTTTTTATTACTGATACTGTCATATACAAACTACCCTTCATTCCAGGCCACCAAGAAAAAGAACCATCAGGATTCTGTAGCTTCTTCAGACTGGTTAATGTCGTAGACAAGCGATTTTGCAATTGGTTTCCATCAAAGAGACGAACTAACATTTGCTTCTGTTCACGTTCGTTATTAGCATCTCTCAACCATGGAGTTTCTTCCAAAGCCAACGTCTTCAAGTCTTGGTTCTTCTCTAATGCTGACATCATAGAGGTTTCTTTTCCAGTTTCTAAACGCCACTGATTAATTGTCTGTTCTATCTTTGGTGAAGTAGAGATAATCTTCTTTGCCAGACGATTAGCATAATAAGCTGAAACAAGACTAATAGCGTTCTTTTCGTTTGCTTCTGCCACATAAGGCAGTGCCTGAACCATCAACCAATTTGGATTATTCGTATATTCAATAGTCAACCGTTGCGCTGTACTATTCTTTGGGAATAGCTTATTAACATCAACAACCTTCTCCCCTGCCCCATTCTGAGTGAATGGTAAGGTGTTGGTAACATACTCCTTGTTTTGAAGAACAGGTAGATAATGTTGCTCACCATCAGAGAATCCATCGCCCTCTACCGAGAAGCGAGCAATCAACAAAGACTGATCAGCCGATAACTGATTAGCTTTCTCTGATAACAAAGAAGATAGATTATAAATTACTAAACCATTACTTTGCGTCTTTAAAACAACCTCTTTACTATCTGTAAACAACACCTTTTCAGTTGCGGGATCAATAATTTCAATCTTCGTATTGGCATCTATATCCTTGTCCGATTGATTGAATAATCGTGCAGAAACCATTGCCTCGTCACCGATACGCACGAAACGAGGCATATTTGGTTGAATCATTAAACTCTTCTTAGCAACTACCTCATCTGTCAAATAGCCATGATTCATTTCGTCATCATGAGAGATACCAATAAAACGCCATGTTGTCAAACCTTCTGGAAGCGTGAACTTAATACTTACATTACCCTTTCCATCCGTCTGTAACTGTGGATAGAAGAAAGCGGTCTCATTGAGATTTTCACGCATAGAAGGTGTCACCTTCTTGTCTTCTTTGTTCTCGTCTGTCTTTATCTCTTCATCTTTCTTAATGACAGGAGCAGTGTATTTCACAGCTGCCCTATCGGTTCTCATCGATGGCATCTGCTCTGCAACACTAAACACACGACTCTCTGCTGAATCAGACATAGGCATTGCTCTCATCTCTGCTGCACGTGACATTAGAACATAATTACGTGCCCTTTTCCCATAACTGAAACTAAATGGAGAGTCCCAAAAGCCAAGATAACGATTATCAAACATTGATAACGAGAGTTCTGGGACATTTTTTCTCTTTACACTAGCATAAGATTCCAAGTCCAAAGCATTCATAGTTGGACCCACCCATAGCACACTTGGCTGACTAACAGAGAAGTAAGGACTCAGCATCCAAGAGTGTGCAATAATTGCATCAAGGCTCTTATCATAGAGAGTAGCCATCAGCTGAGCATCTGCCGCCTTGCCATCTGGACGTTTAATACTTACTATCCATTCTTCCTTCTGACCTGGTATTAGCTTGTCACGGAAAGTAGACCACTCCGTAATTAATCGTTTATCAGGCAATGGTCGAGCGATACTCTGCATGTGAGAATATAATACACCATCCTTCACCCACGCATAATTCAAGGTAATACCATCGCCATATTCTTCCTTATAGAAGAGTTTTCTTGTCTTAATACTATTACTTTGATCAAATGAACCCGTTTCTATCATCTTATTACCAGCATAGATAGAATAAACTACATGTTGGTTTTTATCACTCGAGCCAACTTGTAGATAGACAGGTGAACCATCACGTGGGAAGAAGTTATCACTCAAGTAGAACCAATCATGTGTGGTAATTACTGGTTGCTTATCATCCATTGAGAAAACAACAAAGTCAGTATTGACAGTGTCTGCTCCACAGATTGCATGCAAGCGATAAGCACCTGAGGGCATCGGCTTTAAAGCAACTTTTTCATTGGCTTTAGCTGTTGCATAATTGTTATAAACATATAGTTTTTCATCTTTCTGCTGTGGAACAATCACATACTTCACCGTCCCGTCAATGGGTTGACCAGCCATATTGAGGTAATCGAACTTGATTGTTTTCAAGCTATCACGCAAGTTCTTATCTGGAATATCACATGCCAACGTGGTCGGATTAGTACCAAGAGGAAGCGAGACAGAGCCTTCTCGACTCTCACCACCAGCATCTGTCACCTTAGCCTCAACCTCGAAGCGATAGAAACGAGGGCGGAAAGAACGATTAGAAGTCATTTCTTTCTCAACTTCTTTCGATAGAACAAAAGGTACAGAGACCGTGAAATTACCGTTCTCATCTGTTACAACATTACCAACCTGAACGTTCTCATCATTCTCATAGCTATCCCACCACCAACGCATAGGACGTCGCTTAACCCAGTAAGCCACTTTCGCATTCTGTACAGGGACACTTGCAAAACTCTTAGCATGTCCTTTCAGTTGGATAGTATCACCTATTGTGTACTTCTCCTTGTAGTCATCAAAACTTACTTCAAAGGTAGGACGCTTGTATTCCTCTACTTTGAAACTAACTTGTCCACTCCCTTTACTATTAGTAGTCATCGTGAAATCACCTGTAAGTCCACTACTTGGCAACTCAAAGTCAGCAGATGCTGTACCAAAGCGATCAGTAGTTACAGACTTACGACTCACCTCTTTTCCTTTCGCATCTCGTAATATCATATCAAATGAGACTCCAGCTTCAGCTTTCATCTTAAAGCCTTTTTGCGTCATTAGATATACAATCGCAGAGGCATGGACTGTCTGTCCAGGACGATAAAGAGAACGGTCAGTATAAAGGTTCGTTACATTACTAGTCTTATTAACTTCATAGTAGTCATAATTGCTTTTAAGCCCAGTACTAGGGAAAGCCTGATCCTTGCTTGTGTAAACAAATACATCAGGTTCATTGCCAGTATCGGCCATAAAAGCCTCTCCTTTACTATCCGCTGTGAGTAATTTAGTTAACGATTTATTACTCCAATAATCTTTCTTATAATCTATACGGATGGTTGCTCCTGGCACAGGCTGTCCCTCAATAGCGTCAACCACAACATAACGATTGCGCTTTCCAGGCTGCTCTTCCGTCATAACAAATAGGTCGCTGACATAATAAAGAGAGTAATCTCTAGCCAAACGATCATCTGAAGGAACAAACTCTAACAAGTAAACACCTATAGGAAGTGCTGGTAGATTAAAAGAATCTTTCAGTACTTCATAGTCTTTATAATCCTTATATGTACGCTGAATTGCCTGCTTAGAAGTTGGTATTAATGATGCTTTGATAGCTTTCAGATCGTTTTTATCATCAACATTATATTGGTGATTGCCTTTTAGAGACGTGCGCGTAATGTTTAATGTTAAGCCTGGTAAATTGCGGACTTCGACTTTAACAGTATTGTTCTGATCCTTACTTGTTACCCTTAGCTTATCAGCAACCGCCGTAGACAATGGAGCTGTCAATTCTTTACGGGCATAACGAAGTTCTTCCATAGCTGGCCATGAAGCCCAACGGGAGAGTGCGTTATCAATTAAGGCAATACGTTTATCTACAGGATCCTCCCTCTCTCTCATATAATTATACTTGCTTATTGCCACTTCACCACATATTGGTAAGTCGCCATAAACATGCATCAAAGAATCGAGAAACTCACCTTTATTTTTCTTTTCATCAGCCGCAAGCAAAGCTGCATAGCAAGCTGCCTCTCTATTTCCATGCTCAGCATAATAGTGACTAAGTTTGTCAAAATCCCTTGCCTGTAAACCTATAACGTGAAGCAAGTCTCCTCCAAAGATATTATCATCTTTGCCTATTTTCACTAACGGAGTATAATTAGCAGCCTTCTGCCGTGCCAACAACGATGGGTTAGATAATGCTTTCTTAAAATATTCAGCACTATTACCTTTTTCTTTACCTTGTTCTATCCTTCCTAAAACACAATTATAGATAGCAGCCAAGACCTCATCCTTGCGTTCAGCTTCCTGCGCTTTTGCCTTTAATCTTTCAACTTCTACATCCATAGAATCAGGTGAGATCTGTGTTTGGAGACTTGAAGCTAAAAGGTCTGCAGCCAAAAGCTGCCCATAAGCTTTTTCCCGTTGTGCTTTCTTCGCTATCTTTGTCAGCAAGTCTATCTGTGTCTTAGGTAGATCCTTTGACCCAGCAGCATCTACTCGCTTCCATAAATCGTCATAGCTCTGTGCAAAAAGAGACAATGGTAACATCATATATAATACCGATAATATAAGGAAATGTTTCATATTTTATTCTTTAGTGTCTGCAAAGATAATGTTTTTAAAACAGAAAATGAAGAATGCACTATGCATATTATGTATCAATAATCTTATTATCGTACAATATATGTAAACGTATCAAAATAATTAAACCCTATGTTCTTCAATAACTGCTGACTATGCTCACGATTCTCCTCAGTATTATATTTAGGTATTAAAGGCAGTCGTATGATGATCTTATCAGAGTAATCATTGTCTGCTAACCACTGAAGATTACGCATGACTCGCTCATTACTTTCTCCTGTATAAGCTTTATAAATTATTGGATTAACATCTTTAATATCAACATACCACATCTCCACCAACGAAGCGATAGCCTTGACATTCTTAAGTGGAACATTGAGCGATGTCTCTATCGTCAACTTCCATTCAGGATTCATTATCTCTGCAAAGGCCTTAATGAAGTCTGAATGTAAGAGGGGTTCACCACCTCCAAAGCAGATGCCACCGCCCGTTGCCATAAAGTAAAGGTCGTCTATCTCCACCTCACTATACAACTCACCAGGTGTCATCCTACGCCATATACCATCCGCTTGTAAGCACTGAGGATTTAAGCAGTACTCACATTGAAGGGGACAACCATGGAACCCTACCAATGTCGTTACGCCTTCTCCATCCGTGGTGAGTCTGTGCCGATTAATGGCAATAAACGGTGCTGTTATTTCTGATTGCATTTCTCTTTATGTGATTGAGGAGCAGTGCTGTCGTCTAATTCTTTCTCTAAATACTCCCTATCTATCTCCCCTACTTTGTCAAGAGAAGGTTCTAAACGGACAACCATATCATTAGGATTACGAATAGACTTCACTGCTATCACCTTATCCTCAAACCCATAAGATGAGAACACGAGGGAGTCATTACGATTAACCTGCAATGCAAATCTTCCATCTTCGCCCAAAGATAGCCTCTTCTTACCTCCTAATATCATAACATTAACTTCTGGAGCAGCCTTACCAGTAGAAGAGTCGAGCACTCGTCCAATAATAACAATAGCATTCTTCAAATCTGCAGTGAGTGCTTTTGGTATCACTACTTTCTCGCCCATAACTGGCATATCAGTAGAATCCTGAGCTTTATTCTCAACATTGCAAGCTTTGGGAGTGTTCTGACATGATGTAAGCGGAACCGTAGCAACACAAAGACCAGCAGCCAAACCAGCCACTTTCATGCCCCACCCCTTGCGTTTCCGTTCTCTTAATTGCGTCTCTAAATAGCGTATCTCTGCTTCACAAGCAGGGCAAGTTCCTGCACAATCCCCTTCGTAATGACACTCCTTAGGCTGATAACTGATACCATTCGCATCAGCTATCTGCTGCCGAATATCCTTTAGTAGCTTACAAGTACTCTTTCCCTTTGTCATAACTCTAATCCTTACTTACACTTCTTCGTCTTCTCCTTATGCGACTTCACCTTATAAGTCCTACGATCATATACATCATCGTTATATACAGTCTTCACAACTGTAACAACTTCTCCAGTTAACTGACGTCCATCGGATTTAAGAATAATAACATTATTCTCTGGACGTAAAAGAGAACTTACATGAACCTTTTGCTTCTCATAACCGATATATGAAATAACCAACGACGTGTCTGATGGAACTTTCAAAGCAAACTGCCCATCTATATCTGTTGCAACGCCCTTGTTTGTTCCGTCTATAAAAACACCTGCCCCTATCACTGGTTCTTTATTTTCTGCGTCTATGACCATTCCACGTACAACCACAGGTGATGTACAACCATCAGAAAGGTCTACTACCTTTACATCGCCTTTCTTAGCTGTATGTACAGGACGATTAGCCGTACTATCAGGCTTAACACCTTGCGCAGCAGCAGTCATCGGCATTACCGTAGCGCAGATACCTGCAGCAATACCAGCCACCTTCATACCGAAGCCATTACCCTTACGAGCCTTTAACTCACGTTCAAGATAACGTATCTCCTCCTCACAAGCAGGGCAAGTACCTGCACAATCCCCCTTGTGATGACACTCCTTAGGCTGATAACTGATACCATTCGCATCCGCTATCTGTTGCCGAATATCCTTTAGTAGCTTACAAGTACTCTTTCCCTTTGCCATAATACTAATCCTTACTTACACTTCTTTTTATTCTTCTCCTTATGCGATTTCGGTTTATAAGTCCTATGACCATACACATCATCGTAGTTTGGCACAACAGTCACGACTCCTCCTGCTATTCCCGAAAAATCAATAGCTTCATCCTCCTCAAGCATAATAACATTATTGTCAGAACTTAAAAGAGAACTTACACGAACCTTCTTATCCTTACAACCTATATATGAAATAACCAACGAAGTGTCTGGTGGTAACTTCAAAGCAAACTGTCCATCTACATTTGTTGCAACGCCCTTGTTTGTTCCGTCTATTACAACAGAAGCCCCCATCGCTGGTTCTTTATCATCACTACCAATGACCATTCCGCGTACAACCACAGGTGATGCACAACTATCAGAAAGGTCTACTACCTTTATAGGGGTTTTCTTGGTAGTTTGTACAGGAGGGTTAGCCGTACTATCAGGCTTAACAGCTTGCGCAGCAGCAGTCATCGGCATTACCGTAGCGCAGATACCAGCAGCGATTCCAGCCACCTTCATACCGAAGCCATTACCCTTACGTGCCTTTAACTCACGTTCAAGATAACGTATCTCCTCCTCACAAGCAGGGCAAGTACCTGCACAATCCCCCTTGTGATGACACTCTTTAGGCTGATAGCTGATACCATTCGCCTCCGCTATCTGCTGCCGAATATCCTTCAATAGCTTACAAGTACTCTTTCCTTTTACCATAATACTAATCCTTACTTACACTTCTTTTTATTCTTCTCCTTATGCGATTTCGGTCTATAAGTCCTATGACCATACACGTCATCTTTACAAGTAGGTAGTGTAGCTATTGTTACAATGCCATCTAACATTGCCTCTCTATCTTCCTCAAGCACTATAACATTATTATCAGAATGCAAAAGAGAGCTTACATGAACCTTCTTTGTCTTGTATCCGATATATGAAATAACCAACGAAGTGTCTGGTGATAGCTTCAAAGCAAACTGTCCATCAATATTTGTTGCAACACCCTTGTTTGTTCCGTCTATTACAACAGAAGCACCTATCACTGGTTCTTTATCTTCTGCGTCTATGACCATTCCACGTACAATCACAGGTGATGCACAACCATCAGAAAGGTCTACTACCTTTACATCGCCTTTCTTGGTTGTTTGCACAGGAAGGTTAGCCGTACTATCGGGCTTAACACTTTGCGCAGCAGCGGTCATCGGTATTACCGTAGCGCAGATACCTGCTGCTATACCAGCCACCTTCATACCGAAGCCATTACCCTTACGCGCCTTTAACTCATGTTCAAGATAACGTATCTCCTCCTCACAAGCAGGACAAGTACCTGCACAATCCCCCTTGTGATGACACTCTTTAGGCTGATAACTGATACCATTCGCATCCGCTATCTGCTGCCGAATACTCTTTAGTAGCTTACAAGTACTCTTTCCTTTTGCCATAATACTAATCTTTACTTACACTTCTTCTTAGTTTTCTCCTTATGCGACTTCGGTTTATAAGTCCTATGACCATACACATCATCGTAGTTTGGCACAACAGTCACGACTCCTCCTGCTATTCCCGAAAAATCAATAGCTTCATCCTCCTCAAGCATAATAACATTATTGTCAGAACTTAAAAGAGAACTTACACGAACCTTCTTATCCTTACAACCTATATATGAAATAACCAACGAAGTGTCTGGTGGTAACTTCAAAGCAAACTGTCCATCTACATTTGTTGCAACGCCCTTGTTTGTTCCGTCTATTACAACAGAAGCACCTATCACTGGTTCTTTATCTTCTGCGTCTATGACCATTCCACGTACAATCACAGGTGATGCACAACCATCAGAAAGGTCTACTACCTTTACATCGCCTTTCTTGGCTGTATGTACAGGACGATTAGCCGTACTATCAGACTTAACAGCTTGCGCAGCAGCAGTCATCGGCATTACCGTAGCGCAGATACCTGCAGCAATACCAGCCACCTTCATACCGAAGCCATTACCCTTACGTGCTTTCAACTCCCCTTCAAGGTAACGTATCTCCTCCTCACAAACAGGACAAGTACCCGTACAATCCCCCTTGTGGTGACATTCTTTGGGTTGATAACTAATACCATTGGCATCTGCTATCTTTTGTCGGATACCTTTTAGAATTAAACATACCTCTTTTCCTGTTCCCATCGTTACTACCGCAATATTGGGTTTAACTTATGCCACTTTTACAAAAGTATAAAAAAAATATTTAAATAATAGCTTTAAGGTGATTTTTTATCCCTATATGGCTATAAATTTATCTTTAAAATAAAGATCTATCAACCCAATTGCTTTAAATACAACAGAAGGATATACAGCCTCACTACATCATAGACATTATACTCACTGCGAAAAACAATCCATCAAAAGGACTTTACAAAAGTACACATTAATCCTTCTCTTACCTTAGTGGAATACTCGAAAAAACAAGTTTATAACAGACTGAAAAACAATAGATTAGAAAGAGGCTTTTAAAAGACGCCCTTTTGCAATGCAAAAGATGCCCTTTTGAAGTATAAAAGAGCACCTTTTGAAGTGTAAAACATGCCCTTTTACAACACAAAAGACCATGTATAGAAACCCACAGGCTGAAAAAACAGAACAAAAAAGGCTGAACTCCTTATTTGGAATTCAGCCTTTCTCTTGATAGACGAGTAGATTGTCAAGCATACGATGCCTCACTATGATATTAATTTTGTTCCACGGGATTTGAGAGAAGTTTATAAAATATCAGCAAGCCCTCGTACACTTGAGTCTGAGACTGCCTCTTTTTAAACATAAATAAAAATAAATCACTCCTCAAGTACAAACCTTATATACGTATTTTTCTTATAAGATTATATCTTTACTTTAATTTTCTACTACCTTAAACGCTGCGAAATCTGTCATTCTTAATAAAGTCTCATAACTAATATTAGGGTTTCGCTTCATATAAACATCTACGGCATCTTCGTATTTATTGCGATAAATACGCTTTGATATCACTTGATTTACTATCCACTGAATCTTCCCTATCTGCAAATCACGTTCCAGTTGAGGTCTGGAATCAAAGTGATCCAATGGATATATGCTCATGAGATAAAACGTAAGACAATCTGGAAGTATATACTCCCGTGTCATCTGCTTACGCTGAGATGGCGAATAATATTTTATATACAATGGATAATTCGCGCCTAAATATTTATCAAGTGAAACACCTATCGCACCATTACCAACAATAATACTCTGATCCAAAGCCGAAATTTGAGCATATACCTTAGGAACCTCAATCCTTGGTAACGCTTGCTTTAACCGACTAAAAGCTGTGCTTAACTGTTGATCTATATCTTCTGTATTTGCATACTCAGATTCAACTGCAGCTATCAACGTCTGTAAAGTCGTATCTTGATAAAACTTCAAGAACTTACTATTGATATCAGGATCCGTTGTATCACCAATTTTTACGACATCTTCTATTAAGGTTCGGGTCTCTATTGGATACTCCGTATTCATTTGTTGGAGTGCAGAAAAGTCGCCCGTCGTAAGATAACGATACTCTAACCGGTCATAACGTTCAAGCTCTAACAGCAGAGAATTATCATTCTCACTATCAGAGGATAACTTGAACTGACACCCAACACAGGTAAACAGAACCAGTAACAATATATAATACGGTTGCTTCACTAACCCTTTTTACAATATTTGGATATTGTTTGCAAAATTAATAAAAAACATTTCTGTGCGCAAGTGTTTTGCTAAAAAAGTTAAAATACAAACCTTTATTTAACATCACGCTCTGGCAAAGACGAGAATAGTTTACGTCCATGCACATAATACTCCCACAAAACGGAATAGCGTTTACGACCATCTACCGTGCAATTAGCTAACATTGCTGGGGTTTCATACACTGTTTTATTCACGTTAATATCACGTGGAAAGTCTTTCTTCCATTGTTTAAACGCTCGTCTTGCGGAAACTATTGCCTTAAAATCGCCCCAATTTCGATTAAGGACAAGAGTCTGAAAGGCTGCAAGATAGTCCAAGAACCAACGAATACGCATAACATGGCGTAAGTCATCCTCAGGAAGATTCTTCCAAAGCATCGTCAAATTATTGCGGAAATTAAGGAATGTTTTCCGAGGATTTGACTTTGGCAGTGTGCCACCTCCCAGATGATACACAACACTTTCGGGGAAACAGAAGATCCTTTTACCCATTCTGTGCAGGCGCCAGCATAGATCTATCTCTTCATTATGTGCAAAAAAACGTCCATCAAGCCCTCCTGCAGCCCAGTAATCACACGATCGTATCATCAGACAAGCACCTGTTGCCCAAAGAATCTCCTGTGTATTGTCATATTGCCCATTGTCTTCTTCTACTGTATCAAAGATTCGTCCACGGCAAAAAGGATAACCATAACGATCAATAAATCCGCCAGAGGCACCCGCATATTCAAAAGAATCACGGTTAACAACTGAAAGAATCTTAGGCTGACAAGCTGCTACATCATCATGCGCATCCATCTCTTCAATCAAAGTGGTAAGCCAATGATGGGTAACCTCAACGTCACTGTTGAGCAAAAGATAATACTTACTGTCAATTTGTCTAAGAGCTTGGTTATAACCTTCTGCAAAACCATAGTTCTGATCCAATTGAATTACACGCACATGTGGGTAGGATTCTCTAAGCCAAGACACAGAATCGTCTGTTGAGGCATTGTCTGCTACGATTACCTCTGCTTCACGACAGGAATAGTTCAATACTGACGGGAGATACTTCTCCATCATTTTCCGGCCATTCCAGTTCAAGATAACAATAGCTACATTCATAGGATTTCAGCTTTTAAAGAACTCTGGTCGAAGTTAAAACCTCCTAAACGAACACGTAGTATCTGATTATCATATTCCTCTTTTGCCTGAGTTGGTGATAACTCAACACGAATGTAATTATCTGTAAAACCATGCATTGCCTTTCCACGTGCGGCTTTCTCAAAGAGAACATCTGCTTCCTGACCGATATGGGCAGCATAAAATGCACGTGTCTTCTCATCAGATAGCTTCAGAAGTCGGTGTGCCCGATGTTTTTTCTCACGGTCTTCGACAACGTAAGGGATAGACAAGGCCGATGTGCCGGGACGTTCAGAATAAGGAAAGACGTGAAGTTGAGTAACAGGAAGAGCATCTAAGAAGTTATAACATTCCTCAAAATATTCAGGCTTTTCACCACGTGATCCTACCATGACATCCACTCCGATGAAGGCATCAGGCATCTTTTCTTTGATAAGATTTATCTTATGTGTGAAAAGCGAAGTATCATAACGACGATGCATAAGCTTCAAGACTTCATCTGAACCACTCTGTAATGGGATATGAAAATGAGGCATAAAAGCACGTGAATGTGCACAGTACTCTATAAGCTCATCGTCTATCAAATCTGGTTCTAATGAACTAATACGGTAACGTTGGATACCCTCTACTTTGTCAAGAGCCTTTACCAGATCTAGGAAACTCTCCCCTGTTGTTTCTCCAAAATCACCAATATTCACACCAGTTAGCACAATTTCCTTGCCGCCTTCCTGTGCAGCATCCTTCGCTTGCTGGACAAGTGATGCTATAGAAGGGTTACGTGAAAAGCCACGAGCATAAGGTATCGTACAATAGGTACAGAAATAATTACATCCATCCTGTACCTTCAGGAAATAACGTGTACGATTACCACGTGAGCAACTTGCCTGGAAACTTTTGATATCTTTAGTCTTAACAGAATGGTACTCACCCTGAGGCTCTGTACCATGGGGATCAGTTCCTACTTTATTCCATGCATCACTCAAATACTGGACTAGGTCAGCTTTCTCATTACTACCCAACACTAAGTCCACACCTTCTATCTTTGCAACTGTCGCACTCTCTAACTGAGCATAGCAACCTGTAACTATAACAAAAGCACCAGGATTTTGACGAACCATACGATGGATAATCTGCCGGCATTTATGATCAGCCACTTCAGTAACTGAACAAGTATTGATCAGACAAATATCTGCCTGCTCATTCTTCTTCGCTTCACGAACTCCCATATTATATAAGGTACGCGCGAAAGTACTCGTCTCCGAAAAGTTGAGCTTACAACCTAACGTGTAGAATCTGGCCTTTTTGCCTTGAAAAGCTGCTGTATCTATCATATGGCTTGCAAAGTTACTGTAAAATGAAGATAAAACCAAAAAAACGCATCTTTTACTTCTTTACCTACTACAACATACAACAAGCAGAAAAGAAAACTTTACCACTATTTATCACAAGAAAGAAAAGAATATAAAGCCAAAAAGAAGACTGTGTAGGGACACATTAAATAATTAACATTTATTTAATATTTATATCTAACTGATAATCAGCACATTACAAATTAGTTACAAAATGAGTTCAAAAAAGTACTTAAAAAATGATTGCCAAATGAAAAAAGTTACTTACCTTTGCATCGTTTTAACAAACAAATGATTGTTTTACAGATTTAAAAAGCAAAAGAAAATGAAGAAATTAGTTTTAATGTTCGTAGCTATTGCAGCTATCTCTTTAGCATCTTGTCACAACAACTCTAAGCCAGCTGCTAACGCTGACTCTACATCTGCTGACTCAGTTCAGAACGATAGCGCTAACGCTGATTCTGCTGCTACAGATTCAGTTGCTGCTGACTCAGTTGCTAAGTAAGCAAACGAACAGAAAAAAGAGAGAAAATGACCATAGGACTCAGTCCTATGGTTTTTTGTTTTTATACGTTATTCAAGTCAAATATGCCATTATAGAGCTATGAATTGAAGAGATAACAACGTACAAGAACAATTGTATTAGAACTGTGTTGTAAGTAAGCACCAATGGTGTTAATGACAAACATGAGTAGAGTTATTGATAAACACCAATGGAGTTGTTGATAAACACGAATGAAATTCTACTACCCAGAAAATAGAAAAGCTACACTATATAACTATTTTTAGACCATCACAGGCAAGAAAAACACCTTCAGGTAATCTCTGTTGTGCTTCTTTATGCAAACCAACTTGATGTGTAAGGTGTGTTAAATAGGTTCTTTGTGCACCTATACGCTTACTAAATTTTATAGCTTCAGGTATTAATTGATGTGAATGATGTGACCGTTCCCAACGCAATCCATTTACCACTAATGTTTCAACACCTTTTAAATAAGTTAACTCAGCATCACCTATAGTCTTCATATCTGTAATATAAGCCAACTTCCCTATACGAAAACCAAGTATTGGTAACTTATCATGCACAACAACAATGGGAACAACATCTAGTTCTCCTATCTGGAAATGCGAATGTGGAAGAACCGCATGGAGGTTCAACTTAGGAACACCTGGGTAAAGTTTCTCAGTAAAACAATAAGGGAAATTATGCCGAAGGCCAGCACAAGTATCCTCATTTGCATAAATATCTATATCACCCAATGCGCAATAAGGCCGTAAATCATCAATTCCCCCAACATGATCATAGTGTATGTGTGTCACCAATAGAGCATCTATCTTACGGAATGGTAAAGGGAGAATCTGCTGTCGGAAATCAGGTCCACAGTCTATTAAAACACGCGTATGTTCTGTTTCTAATAAGGCAGAAGTACGTAAACGATTATCTCTAGGGTCTTTACTTTTACATACCTTACAATTACAACCAATGACAGGTACACCATTAGATGTACCTGTACCAAGAAAAGTTAAGGTCATCTTTGGCACTAATGATTCTTTTATCTTAGTTGTCAGAGAATCAGATCTCACTGATTCTTTGCCACTTATATATTCTCCCTGTTTCAAGAATACGATACTATTTATAAAAAAGATTCATTCCAGACCTTTCCAACTACCTCTTCTAGAAGTCTAACAAAGCCGAGAAAGACTATATAACGTTCACTTCTGGATGAATCTCCACCCCAAACTTCTCTTTTACATCATGTTGAATAGCCTCAACCAGATGAATGACGTCAGCACCTGTAGCTCCACCATGATTTACTAATACCAAAGCTTGTTTATCATAGACACCAACGTTACCGAGTGATTTCCCCTTCCAGCCACATTGCTCTATCATCCATCCTGCAGGAACTTTCTCATGGTTTTCATCGATAGTATAGTGTGGCATACCTTCATAAAGCGAAGCCAAAGACTCGTACTTTTCCTTAGGTAAGATAGGATTCATAAAGAAACTTCCCGCATTGCCAATCTTCTTTGGATCTGGGAGTTTTGCGTTACGAATATCTATAATAGTCTGACGAAGTTCTGCTGCAGTAGGATTCTTTATGCCACGCTCTGCTAAAGCAAATCTTATATTTCCATAATCAAGTTTAGGACGATACTGTTTTGAGAGACGATAAGTAACCGACGTGATTAGATACTTGTTATGCCAATCATGCTTGAATCTACTTTGCCGGTAACTATACTGGCATTCTTCATTCTTAAAATGACAAACAACTCCCGTTGCAATTTCAACAGCTTCAACCTCTTCTATCAAGTCTTTTGCTTCGGCACCATAAGCACCTATATTCTGAACAGCGCTTGCCCCACATTCACCAGGGATGATAGAAAGGTTCTCTGCTCCATAAAGTTCATGCTTAACACAGTAATCTACAAAATCATCCCATACATATCCAGAACCACAACGCACATGCACATCATCAAGTTGTTCTATGAAAGAGATACCAGAATGAAGTACAGTCCCATTGTAATCACCTGTTAGTAAGAGATTACTTCCACTTCCAAGTATCAACAAAGGATAATCATCAGCTGTCAAAGAGCGCACTACAAGCTGCGCTTCCTCAAGCGTTTCATATTCAACAAAACGACGACACTGCACGTCAATACCAAAGGTATTATGAGAAAGTAAGCTATATAACTTAAATTGATTCATAAATTCCTATTAATATGCAACTATCTTTTCTAAACGCCAATCTTTCCCATGACGTTTAAAGATAAGCTGTGTTTCTGCTCCATTTGCAAGTCCTCGGAAAGTCAGTATCTTACGATCAGTCTCCGTATATTTCTGTCCATAGAGAATATTATAAATCATTTCACCAGGAATCTCTGGTAAGAACGAGGACCATTCATCAGCTGGGATTGTCGTATTTATAGTGGCAACTTCTTCACCATTGGGGTCTGGACCCGTGTACGCCAAAGGTTTTTTCACGAAACCTTTACCTCTGTTAGCAAAGAAACGAGAAAGGAAAGAGAAGAAAGATGCATTATAACTCTCCTTAAATGAGATATCACGTATCTTATTCAACTCCCAAATCCCGTCTTGGTGATCAAACCAATATTGTTCAACGATACCTTTTCTCAAATAGATCTTCTCCACGATAACACTGTCTAAGTCTGTTGACTTAGAATATTTCATCTGTGCTTCCTTATCAAATATCAGTGTATAATAACCTTGTGGACGGAAGAAAGGGTCCATCTTCCATTGACCCTTCTGCAACTTCTGAGTCCCATTGTTTCTCACTACAGGTAAAGGAAACTTTATACGGTTCCTTTGTAGCTTTTTATTTGCAATAAAATTAAAGAAGAAATCATCAAACAACTGATCGGCAGCCTTAGGCATTGGTGTTGATGCGATGACCTCTGCTGCAGAATCTACGGAATCTATTGCTGCATCGCCAACCTCTGAAGAATCAGCCGTTGTGCTATCAGCTCCTTCTACTTTTTTGTTAGTGCAACCAGTGGTTATAGCTATCATCGCCGTACAGGCGCATACAACAAGTAAAAAAACTTTTCTCATACTCACTCTTATTCGTCTCAAATTTCTTGCAAAAGTACGACATTTATTTCTAATAAGGTAGCAAAAGTATAAAATTATATTATGGTAATTTCTCCGTTCCGATTATAAATCGTACCTTTGCAGGAAAATAATCAAGCAGTATGTTATTAGACAAGATACAAGAACTTCTTAATGAAGTAAGCACACTCACGGCCAAAAGCGCAGATGATGTAGAGCAACTACGCTTGAAATATCTAAGTAAGAAAGGTGAAATCAATGCGTTGATGGGCGAGTTTCGCAATGTAGCAGCTGACCAAAAGAAGGTAGTTGGCATGAAAATCAACGAACTCAAGCAACTCACACAGAACAAGATTAATGATCTCAAAGAGCAACTTGAGACAAGTGAGGCACAGAGTGACGATATTGATTTGACACGTACCGCCTACCCTATCAGCCTTGGTACACGTCATCCACTGACGCTGGTAAAGAATGAAATCATTGACATCTTTGCTCGAATGGGCTTCACGCTCTACCAAGGACCAGAGATAGATGACGACCAGCACGTGTTTACTATGTTGAACTTTGCTGCTGATCACCCTGCACGTGACATGCAAGATACCTTCTTCGTTGAGCGTAGCAACACCATGGATGTTACTAAGAACGTTCTTCTCCGTAGCCATACATCCAATGACGAGGCACATTACATGTCTACTCATGAGCCTCCAATTCGTGTGCTTTGCCCTGGTCGTGTATATCGTAATGAAGCCATATCAGCCCGTGCACACTGTTTCTTCCATCAGGTAGAGGGCTTATATGTTGATAAAAATGTCAGCTTCACCGACCTAAAGCAGGTTCTTCTTACCTTTGCACGTGAGATGTTTGGTGCAGATACGAAGATTCGTCTTCGCCCAAGCTACTTCCCATTCACTGAGCCAAGTGCAGAGATGGATATCAGCTGTAACATCTGTGGCGGTGAAGGTTGTGGTTTCTGTAAGCACACAGGATGGGTTGAAATCCTCGGTTGCGGTATGGTTGACCCACACGACCTTGAGGCTTGCGGAATTGATTCAAGCGTATATACAGGTTATGCCTTCGGTATGGGCGTTGAGCGTATAGCCAACTTGAAATATCGTGTCAGCGACCTCCGCCTCTTCTCTGAGAATGATACACGATTCCTAAGAGAGTTCGAAGGAGCATAAGCAGCAACCTATCAGAATACAATAAAACGGATATAAGAGGATGTGTCAGCACATCCTCTTTTTTATTTATGGCTATTTAGCATCATGTTCCCCCAAGACATATAGCTTACTCCTCCCTTTTCCAATATTCTTTATCTTTCCTTCTTCCACCAATCGTGCCGCAATGCGATAAGCATTTGCCTGCGAAAGATTAAGGCTGAGACGCAAGTCGTCCACAGAGAAGAAAGGTCTATTCGTTCCTAACCTTGCGATAGCCTCATCAATCTCCTTATAGGTTGGGATAGAGGAAACGCCCTGCCGATAAGTAACATTCTCGAATTCGGTATGAAGGAGCGCCTCCATCATCTCAGTATCAGGGCGAAACTTAACAGTCCGTGCCTCAGGATCTCGCAATCGATAATGGCCAGAACGCGGATCTTGGTATAGTTTCCCCTTCACAGAAAGCGTGAAATAACCTATTCCGGGTAGGTGTACGGCATTACCCGACATCAGTTGAAAGGATATTTCTTCTTTCAATGCTGCCACAGCAGCTATGACGTCAGACTGTGTAAGTGACGATGCACTTTGGATATACTTACCCATGCGATCAATTCCTACGACTTGATTTTCAATGGTAACTGCTCTGAAATCTGAACGAGTAGAGAAGTGTCCATGATACTTTAGAAGCTTATACTTTACACTCATATACGGTTTATGTTTTAAGTTTATATGGTTCTTGTTGTATTTCTCTGCGTATTTCGTATTCCTGGAACACGTATCTTTTCATATTATCTAAGCGTGATAAAGTATTATCAGACTTAGATAAAATATTATCACGCTTAGATAATTAATTATCACACTTAGATAATACTATTAGATACGCACAAAGATAATACAAAGTCCGTATAAAAGCAAAAGAAAAGCAGGGAAAATGAAATGCAACACATATACATTTCGTTTTCCCTGCCTATATTCTAAAATGGGCAATGTGTGTGTGTCGCTTTTATAAGGTATGAGTTTCAACGAACAACGGTCAGTATCTTACAATATTTCCTTGGCTATCCAAGCGCACGCCTCCGCATCAGCAAGGGCGTGATGATGATTGGTTAAATCGTAACCACATGCAGCTGCAACGGTCTGTAGTTGGTGATTAGGGAGATGAGGAAGAATACGTCGTGCCGCTTTCAACGTATCGAAGAACTCATAGTCGAGGTAATCCATTTGATAAGTCATAAGGCATGCTCGCAGGCATCCTTTATCGAATGGGGCGTTATGTGCCACCAATGGTAAGCCTTCAATCAATGGATCTATCTGCTTCCATACCTCACTAAACACTGGCGCTTTATCCGTATCTTCACGCGTAAGACCATGAACCTGCGTACAACGCCATTGGTAATAATTCGGTTCGGGCTGTATGAGAGAATAGAAACTATCCACTATCTCACCGCCTCTAACAATCACAACACCCACGGAACAGACACTACTCCGTTCGAAGTTGGCTGTCTCGAAGTCAATTGCTGCAAAGTCCTGCATTGTCTTCTATTTTAAATTAGGGTTATAAAGGAAGCAGTTGTGCTGATGGTCGTTGATGACACCGATTCCTTGCAGATGGCTATAGACTATCACCGAACCAACATACTTAAAGCCTCGCCGCTTCATATCTTTAGCCACACGATCACTCAGTTCATTGCGCACACACGGTTCTTTCTGATGTTCGGGATAGATCATTGTCTGACCATTGGTAAAGCTCCAGATATATTTATCGAATGTTCCAAACTCCTCACGCACCTTACAGAACGCACGAGCATTCGTTATCATTGCCTTTACTTTCCGTTCGCTATGTATCATTCCTTCCTCCGCCACTATACGACAGGCATCATCATCTGTGAAGATTGCTACCTTGTTGTAATCAAAGTCAGCAAAGCACACCCGAAAGACTTCCTGCTTCTTCAACATTAATAGCCATGACAAACCACATGACATCGCCTCCATCAGCAAATACATATAGTGTTTGCGATCATCATGAACGGGTCTGCCCCACTCTTCATCGTGATACTTCTGCAGCAATGGGTCTGTGTCTGCCCATGCACATCTGTTCTTTTCCATCATTCATTAAGCACTTAAGCAAAGCATCTAATCCTTAAGTTCGCCTGCAAAGATACCATTTTATTCTTATTCCATAAGCTGCCTGCACGCTATTTCCAATCTTTTTCTTACTTTTGCAAAGGGCTTCTAACGCCCATAAAGATAAGAACCTATGGAACCCAACAATTCGTTTACGT
>ERZ773265.212-NODE-212-length-37409-cov-84.927397_pt1 | contig 37409 bp, 26 predicted proteins | sample MGYA00580512_ERZ773265 | MGnify/ENA primary metagenome ERZ773265 (study PRJEB29015, sample SAMEA2738169) | human oral metagenome | biome: human oral; feature: human-associated habitat; material: saliva | place: China | collected 2183 ... | reverse complement strand
GGATGTTGGTGCTCATGTAGTGAGGGCTCCAATTGGATTTCTAATAGGTCGACGCTGCCGGTTCGCCGCTCAACACCTCCGGGTGGAGGCGCCGACCGGCTCACTGTTTCACCCCGGCGCGCACGGCATAGGACCGCTAACGCCTTTGAACGGGGTGAGGAAACGTCGAGCTGACGGATACTTACAATGTGTACCACCCACCGGAAGCAGATGCTTCAAGCAGGGTGCACGGGCGGTCAATGCTTGCTTTCTCAGGGAGAAAAGAGCATAGAAAACCCGTACGTTGGTACACGCGATTAATAGTGTACGGGAATCCCGGGCGTGTCGTCAATGGTTACGCGCCCGGAATTCCCGTACTTATTTGCGGTTTTGGAGTTGTGGTTTGCGGAGGGTGCGGCGTTCGTCCTCGTTCCTACAGGGGCACCCGCCCTCGCTTCGCTTCGGGCACCCTGATGTCACTACGGACGACACCGCCCCTCCTCATGCTCGCACCAGGCTGGAACGCGGGGTAGCTATACCCTCCGGAAGCGACATCAGGGTACCCTCTCGGGTGCTCTCCGCAGCGAAGCAAGGAGAGAACGGAGCGTCCGAGAGGGTGGGTTCCCCTGCAGGAGCGGAGGAAGGGGTATAGCGTACCCACCCACCCCTGCCTGTAGGAACGAGGACGATAACCGTCTTTCCAAGCGGAAACTGAGGAAAAGAGCCTAGTGACCCGCCTCCTGCCAGGACTTACCCCAGCCGACCTGCACATCCAGAGGAACACGCAGGGAGGCGGCACCGCTCATCTCCTCGACCAGCACGCGTTCGGCGGCTTCACGCTCACCGGTGGCGACTTCGAGGATGATTTCGTCGTGCACCTGCAACAGCATGCGGGTCTTCAGGCCCTCTTCGCGCAGGCGGCGGTGAATGTTGATCATGGCGATCTTGATAATGTCCGCGGCGGTGCCCTGAATCGGGGCGTTGAGGGCTGCGCGTTCGGCGGCTTCACGGCGTACACGGTTGGGCGAGTCCAGGTCGGGCAGCACGCGGCGGCGGCCGAAAATGGTTTCGGTGTAGCCGTCCTGGTGTGCCTGCTTGAGCACGCCGCGCAGGAATCGTCCCACGCGTCCGAAGCGTTTGAAGTAGTTGGTGCGCAGTTCGCCTGCTTCGTCGGAGCTGATGTTCAGCTGCTTGGCGAGGCCGAAGCGGGACAGACCGTATGCCAGGCCGTAGGACATTGCCTTGACCTTGGAGCGCTGCTCGGGGGTGACTTCTTCGGGTGCTACGCCGAAGACTTCGGAGCCGACGTAACGGTGCAGGTCCTCCCCCGCTTCGTAGGCTGCGATGAGCTTCTCGTCGGCGGCGAGGTGCACCATGATGCGCATTTCGATCTGCGAGTAGTCGGCGGTGAGCAGACCCTCGTACTCCACACCGTCGACGGGTGCGGGCGCGACGATGAATGCGCCACGGATGCGGCGGCCTTCTTCGGTGCGGATCGGGATGTTCTGCAGGTTCGGCGCGGTTGAGGAGAGGCGGCCGGTGGAGGCGGCACCCTGCTGGAAGGTGGTGTGTACGCGTCCGTCGTCGGCGGCTGCTTTCTGCAGGCCTTCGACGGTCTGTACGAGCTTGATGTTGTCGCGGTAGGCGGCGAGCGCACCGAGGAATGCGGCACCGTCGGACTCCGGGGAGATTTTGGTGAGCAGTTCGGTGACGGATTCGGCGTCGGTGGAGTAGCCGGATTTGATTTTGCGGGTGTGCGGCAGGGCGAGCTTGTCGAAGAGCACGGTCTGTAGCTGTTTGACGGAGGCGAGGTTGAGGGGTTCTTCGCCGTCGTCGGTTTGGACGGTGTCACCGATGATGGTGCGTGCGGCGTCTTGTGCCTGGTTAGCGCGTGCGGAGAAGGTGTCGTGCAGTTCGGCAAGGAGCGCGTCGGAGACGGCGATGCCTGCCTGCTCCATGTCTGCGAGGACGTAGAGTAGCGGCAGTTCGATTTCTTCGTAGACCTTCAGCTGGCCGTGCTCTTCCATTTCGAAGTGCAGCAGGCGTGCGAGTTCGTGGATGATGCGGCTGATTTGCGTGAAGTAGCGCAGATTGTCGACGGGTTCAGCTTCGCCGGGCAGGCTGAAGAGGGAGGGTTCTGCCTCGTCTTCTTCGGGTTGGAAGACGAGCTGCGCGTAGGGGTCCTTGGGGATCCAGAGGTAGCGTTCAGCGAGGTCTTCCATGCGTTCGGAGAAGAGCTTGCGGGTTGCGGTGGGGATGAAGCCGCACATGTAGGAGGACAGGGCGGGGTCTTCGACGGCGCCGGCGAGTTCGTAGCCGTAGGAGCGAAGAAGCTTGCGCTGGATCTTCAGGTCCATGACGATTTTGCGGGCTGCTTCGTCGGAGAGCCAGGCGGCGAGGGCGGCGTCGAGTTCCGGGTCGATGGTGCGGGTATCGATCCAGAGGCTGGTGTTCTTGCTGGTGAGGAGCACGCCGAGCAGTTCGGGGTTTTCTTCGGCGGCGCGGATTTTGGTTTTGGTGACCTTGACGGCGGGTGCGTCGCCGATGGCGGGGCGTGCTACGGGCAGGTTGGTGACCGGGTAGAGGGTCACGGCGCCTTCGAGTCGTTCGGGTACGGCGATGGGCGCGCCCTGTTCGTCGTTGCCGTAGTTTTCTTCGGCTGCGGCGGCGCAGAAGGCGCGGAATGCTGCTGCGTCTGCGTTTTTGGTGGGTGCGCTGGTGGCAATGGGTGCGTAGACGGGGCCGGTGGGTGCCTTCTTGGTGGCGCCCTCCTCCCCTGCTTCTGCGGCGGAGCTTGCAGGGCCTGCGGTTCCGGCGGCGCGCACGATGGGGCCGAGGGTGTCGGCGGCGCGCTTGCGGATGGTGCGGAACTCTACTTCGTCGAAGAAGGTGTTGAGTGCATCCAGATCGGGGGTGAATGCGGTGTCTTCGAGGGTGACGTTCAGGTCAAGGTCGTTGACGAGCTGGTTGAGGCGGCGGTTGCGCACGACGTTGTCGATATTTTCGCGTAGTGCTTCGCCCTTCTTGCCGCCGATTTTGTCGCTGTTTTCGATGACGGCGTCGAGGGAGCCGTATTCGCCGAGCCATTTAGCGGCGAAACCGGGACCCACACCGGGTACGCCGGGCAGGTTGTCCGCCTGTTCGCCGGTGAGGGCGGCGAGGTCGGGGTACATGTGCGGGGGTACTTTGGTTTTCTTTTCGACGGCGGCGGGGTCCATGCGCTGAATACCCTTGGAGGGGCCAGTGGTGACCGGGTAGAGCAGGGTAACGTCGTCGGTGACGAGCTGGAAGATGTCGCGGTCGCCGGAGAGGATGAGGACCTTGTAGCCGGCTTCGGTGCCGCGGCGGGTGAGGGTTGCGACGATGTCGTCGGCTTCGTAGTTTTCGTAGGTGAGCGCGGGGATGTTGAGCGCGCCGAGCATCTTTTTGATGAGGTCGATCTGGCCGTTGAAGGCTTCGGGGATGGCGTTGCGGCCGCCCTTGTATTCGCCGTATTCGGCGGTGCGGAAGGTGCCGCCGGGCAGGTCGAAGGCTACGGCGATGTGGCTGGGCTGGTTGTCTTTGATGATGCTCAGCAGGGTGGAGAGGAAGGCGTGGACGGCTTCGGTGTGCTGGCCGTCGCTGCGCACGAAGATGTGCTGTCCGGTCTTTTCGGCCATGGTGTAGATGCCGAAGAAGGAGCGTAGGGCGAGGGAGTGTCCGTCAATGAGCAGGAGGGTTTTGTTCTCTGTAGTCACTCCTCTAGTGTATCGAGTCTGAGTCTTCTTGGTGGTTGGCTTCGTGGCTGCTGGGTTCGGGGGGCTAGTTTCGGTGGTTGCGGGTTAGCCCTATGGGGAGGCGCCCGCGCCGTGTTAGGTGTCGGCGCCGTGTTGGGTGTCGGTGCTGTGCCATATAGCGGAATAACGGGGTGTACGGAAAGAGTTTTACCTCATATATAGGTGCCGGTGGGGTGCGTTTGGTGAGTTTTTCTCCCAAAAATTGTGCCCTAAGCCACTATGTGAGGTGGATAATAATACGGTTTCCAGATAATATATAACCTTATTATCGCCTCCAGCGTAGGAACCCCCACACCCCGTGTATTCATAGGCAGAACTCTACCCAGAATTCACCGGCAGGATTCACCGGACCGTGAGGGCACCTCCCGCGCTTAACACACAACGAACCCTCATTTAGGAACCCATGAAGGTACTCAAAAAAATCCCCCTGATCCTGTGGATTGTCATCGCAATTGGCGCGGGTGTGCTCATCGGTCTCTTCACCCCCGGAATGATTAGCGGCATCAATGACGCAACCGGCGCAGCCATCCCCACCGACCTCATTGTGCAGCTCTTCGTCTCCTTCTCCACCGTATTCAGCGCCTTCCTGAGCTTCGCGATTCCGCTGATTATTATCGGCTTCATCGTGCCCGGCATTGGTTCCCTCGCGCAGGGTGCGGGCAAGATGCTCGGCATCACCGTGGGTCTGGCATACCTCTCCAGCATCCTTGCTGGCTTCCTGGCACTGACCTGCGCACTACTGCTCTACCCCATTATCTTGAAGGGTCAGCAGCTCGCCTCCTTCGATAACCCCGAGAACGCCCTCTCCACCGGTTACGTTTCTATTCAGCTGACCCCGATTATGGGCGTGCTGAGCGCACTGATTCTCTCCTTCATCCTGGGTCTGGGCATTACCGCTCTGAAGACCCGTGCGATGCTGAACCTCTTCGAGGACTTCCAGGTCATCGTTGAGAAGATGCTCAGCTACGTGATTATCCCCCTGCTGCCGGTGCACATTGTGGGCGTGTTTGCGAACATGACCCTCGCCGGTCAGGTGGCAAAGATTCTGACGGTCTTCGTCTGGGTCTTCGCCATGATCTTCATCCTGCACTGGGTCACCCTGACCCTGCAGTACTCGGTGGCTGGCGCAGTCTCTCGCCGCAACCCCTTCAAGATGCTCAAGACCATGATGCCCGCGTACTTGACCGCAATCGGCACCCAGTCTTCGGCTGCGACCATCCCGGTGACCGTGCGTTCTGCGAAGAAGGCTGGCGTTTCTGCTCGCGTGGCTGACTTTGCAATCCCCCTGTGCGCGACCATTCACCTCTCCGGCTCCATGATTACCATTACCTCCTGCGCGGTGGCTGTGCTGTTTATGACCGGTAAGGGCCCCGACTTCGGTTCGCTGGCTCCCATGGTTCTGGTACTCGGCGTGATGATGGTTGCCGCTCCCGGTGTTCCCGGCGGTGGCGTGATGACCGCAATCGGTCTGCTTGAGTCCATGCTCGGCTTTGACTCCTCCATGATTGCCCTGATGATTGCCCTGTACCTGGCTCAGGACTCCCTCGGCACCGCAACCAACGTGACGGGTGACGCGACCATCGCAACCCTGACCGAGCGTATCTCCAAGGCAATCGGAGCGAACCCCGATAAGGAAATCCGCGACGAGGACATCGAAAAGGCAGAAGCTATTTCCGCCTAATCCTCATCCGCTTCCATAGTGTTTTTCAGCCCCGCCTCCTGAGTTCAGGAGGCGGGGCTGACCCGTACCCGGAAGCACTCGCGAAAAGCTATCCCACCCAAAGCAACAAAAACCAAGGAGTACACTGGAAGTCATGACTGAAAACAACACACAGCACGCACCCGTCCGCGCGGCAGCACCCACCACCCTCACCGCAGAAGAAATCAAGGCGCAGCTGACCGAAAGCGGCATCCCCGAGCATCTGCACCCCTACTTCCCCCGCGGCCTGGGCGAACTCATCCCCGCCATGGGCATTAAGTTCCAGGAACTCACCGCAGAACGCACCGTCGCAACCATGCCCGTCGCCGGTAATACCCAGCCCATCGGCCTGCTGCACGGCGGCGCCAACGTGGTCCTCGCCGAGACCCTCGGCTCGCTCTCCGCGGGCGTGCACGGCGGCGAAAACCTCGTAGCAGTCGGCGTGGACATCAACGCAACCCACGTGCGCCCGGCAGTCTCCGGTGTGGTTACCGCAACCTGCACCGCTGTCAAGCTCGGACGCACCCTGTGCATCCACTCCATCGACATTGTGGATGAGCGCGGCCGCACCACCTGCACCGCACGCATCACCAACATGCTGATCCCCCGACCCACTGCATAAACTCCCACCGCCTAACGTCCTACAACTTCAGCAAGTAGCCTAAAATCGTAGAAGCACGGGGTACACGGCACCCCGCCAACACCCCACCAGAAGGTACGACCAGAAGGAGCACCATGGCCCGCGAGCGCACCCCCTATTTCAAGCGTTACCCGAAGATTGTGCGCGCCAAGCGCATTGTCCTGCCCATCGCAATCGGCGTGATGCTGGTGTGCCTGGTGACCGCCATCAACAACCCCGGCAGCTTCTGGTGGCTGGGCGTGATGCTCGGTACCGGCGGCATGCTCTGGGCTGGTTCCCCCACGGACCGCCCCATCAGCGGCCCGAACAATGACGAAGACGATTTGAACCGCTACCTGCGTTAAGTTCCGTGTAGCGCCAGGTTCCCGCCCGCGCTAAGCGACCGGTTTACAACGCACACCCGCAAACCGTTAAACACGAGAACCGTTAAACACGAACGCCCCGTCCCTCAGCTTCATCGTGAGGGATGGGGCGTTTGTGTGTCATGAATAAAGGCGCTGGTTCATCACTGCACCAGCCGCACTTATATGCCGGTAAATCCTAGTCTTCACCGTGGTACTTGTTATGGAGTGTGAGTGCCTATCCTGTGCGAGGTGAACCCTCACGCAGGCTTCGTACCTTATACCGTGCGTTTACGCGGAGAGCTGCTTGATGATGGTGTCAGAAACTTCACGCATGGACAGGCGACGGTCCATGGAGGTCTTCTGAATCCAGCGGAATGCTTCCGGCTCGGTCAGGTTCATCTTGGTGATGAGCAGCGACTTTGCGCGGTCAACGAGCTTGCGGGTCTCGAACTGGTCGCGGATGGTGCCGACTTCCTTCTCGAGAGCGCGAATCTGCTCGTAGCGGCTGATTGCCACCTCAATGGCGGGGACCAGGTCGTTCGGGGAGAACGGCTTGACGACGTACGCCATAGCGCCTGCCTCAACGGCACGGTCAACGAGTTCTTTCTGGCTGAATGCGGTCAGCAGAACGACGGGAGCGATCTGCTCCTTAGCGATTTCTTCAGCTGCGGTGATGCCGTCCATAATCGGCATCTTCACGTCCATGAGGACGAGGTCGGGGCGGTGCTTCTGTGCTAGCTCGACGGCGGTCTTGCCATTGTCAGTCTCAGCGACTACATCGAAACCCTGGTCCTTCAGAATTTCGACGATGTCGAGGCGAATCAATGCCTCGTCTTCTGCCACGACGACGGTGCGGGCCGGGCCCTGCTCCTCCGCCTGATTCTGAGTGGTCAGCTCTGACATTACTCTTCTCCTTTATCAAATTTCAATCACTTTAAAGTCTACAGGAGGAAATAAATGTTCATCTACTTTCTCGCCTTGTCCCCCGCGTGTTATATGCGCCCTATGTGCAGGTGAGAGGAGTTTTCTTTCGTCATTTTTGAGCCACCACGCAGATTTTGCACCTTAATGCATGTTTTTGTTCTATACTGCTCATAACCACAAAGAAAAACCCGCACAACATAGAGATACGCGGCGAAATTCACACCTAAAACATAGACCCGAAAATGAATCTGACATGCACTAACGCGTCATCGGGTTAGATACAAACGTAATAAACAAAATATTTATACCGAAACTCCATCACCTGCCAAAGAAGGCCGATACACTGGAATGGATTATTCTCCTCGACTTCTCCGGCACTCGCATTTGACCGACCATACTCGATACCCGGAGGGGATTCATGTCAATCACCCGTCAAGCACGCACCCTGTACTCAGACTTCGTCGAGTACAAGGAACTCGATCGCGCCCCGCTGACTTCCATTCACCCCGGAATTCTCATCGCCTTCGACTCCACCGCGCTTGCAAGCCTCTACAACTACCCAACCCACATTAGCGACGAAATCCTCCGCGCCTACTCCCAGCTACGCGGACATGCCTTCCTCCCCCACCAGGCACTCAAAGAATTCTGGGCAGCACTCGACGGCGCCTCCCCCGTACCCGCCGCCGCAGACCGCGTCCGCTCAGCACTCGCCTCCTTCAAAGAAACCCTGCCCGAAGAACGCAACTCCCCCTGGAGCGCACTGCGTTCAGTCACGCACCAGCTGGACCACTCCATCGCGCAGATCATGAGGATCCTCGAACCCACCACCGAGACCGGATCCATCAACATGGCACGCCGCGAAGATGACACGATCCTGCCGCGACTCAACCGCATCTTCACCGGACACGTGGGTGCGGCACCCAGCCCCGAACGCCACGAACAGCAGTGCCGCGAAGCCCTCGCACAGGGCCACCCGCTGCTCGCTAACGCCAGCTTTGACGCCGACTTCGCGCTCTGGAACCAGTGCGTTGCCGAAGCAACCACCCGCGTGAAAGGCACCGACTGCGTCTTCGTCACCGGCGGTGTGCGCGACACCTGGCTGCGCAACGGCCCGCAGGTACGCGCCGCATCGGGCGGCGAACCCGTGCGTCAGCTCGCGAACCGCCAGCTGCTGCGTGAATACGCCAAGGCAACCGGAGGCGGCGTATTCCGCATCTACACCGTCGAGGAGATCCTGCGCCTCGCCTCCAACCAGTACGGCGTGACCGTCAGCGACGCGACCTACAGCGCGATTCGCGCGGAACAGCCCGTAGCTGTGTAAATTCGCCGTGCACAGTCACCGTTGAGAATAATCCCACCACACCACACCCACCACCATTAACCGCGACAAGCCACATGTGTTTCGAGAAGCCACTAAAAACGTGGCTTTTCGAAACACATGTGGCTTTTCAGCGTCTAGCTAGTTCTCACGGCTGGCGCGGTACAGCTCAGCGGCGCGCTCCTCCGAAGACTCGTCATCACCGAGCATCAGGTAGCACAAGTACAGGGTGAAAGCGGCGCGGCGGGCGGCGGCGAGCGCGCTGGCTCCTTCGCCGGGCTGGGTGCTGAAAACGATAACGTCATGCGCCTGAGGCAGGGCGGCGATCAAGTGCGCGGCGGTTTCGTAGCCGTCCTGGTCGCCAGGCAGGGTGAACTGGTGCGGCTCCGGGTTCTCGGTAGCGCCAGCTTCCGCGCGAGCAGCGGAAAAGTTAGCCTTGAGGACGGCCTCAACACGGGTCATCAGCTCATCGTCGGGCAGGGTGCGGTCGTCTGCGGCAAACGCAACGTGGATGCTGCTCAGAGTCTCGTAGGGGTGCTCACCCGCGTAGTATCCGGCGGCAAGCGCGTAGCCGGTGAGCAGCTGCGCCTCGGGGGCGGTGAAGGTGCCGCGCACCTCGCGCAGGGCGGGCAGCAGAAGCTCGGTCAGGAGCGGGTGCAAGGACTCGGGGGCGTTCGCGATAGCCTCCTGCAGGTACTCTTCCGCCTCCGCGGTGGGCTTGGCGTTGAGCAGGGTCAGGAAAGCCTCATCGGTGCCTTCCCCGTAGCGCGCCAGGAGCACAAGGGTTGCAAGCAGCGACAGCAGGTCGCGGTAGTTGTCCGAACGGTCAGCACCGAAGGTGTCAGCAACAACGCGTGCCAGCATGCGTGCGGCAATGTTCTCGAGGACGAACTCGTCATAAGGGTTGTCGCCGGGCCAGTTTGCGGGGTCGGGCAGGTAGGTTTCGTCCAGGTACCGCAGCACGGGTTCGAGGGGTGCGGGCGCATCCGCAGCGAGGTCGGGGCAGCACTGCGCAACCCAGCTGTTCACGGTAGCCTCGTCAGCGATGCCTGTATCCTCAGCGAGCTGGGCGCGCGAAAGGCTGTAGGGTGCAACGAGTGCGGCGAGGTCGTCGCACGCGCCGTTGGAGCGGTAGGTGGGCTGGTAGTTAGCGCTGGGGAGGGTGGCTGCCATGGTGGCTCCTTCGCTGAGGTTCGGGGTGAATTGGGTTGTATGGTGTGCGATGCGGGGTGCCGCCTGAAGGGCCGGGGCGCCTTCTTTCTACGCATCTTCTAATTTCAGAATATCCCAGAGCTCCGCATCGTGTGCTGCCCGTCGTCATTACCCGCCCACTAACCGCGAAAAGCCACATGTGTTTCGAGAAGCCACGTCTTTGGTGGCTTTTCGAAACACATGTGGCTTCTCGGCGATTAATTAGAAGTTCAGATCTCCTAGGTGGCCGGCAACCTCATCCACAACATCCGTAAACACAGCGCCGACGCGCTCAATCACCGGGCGGAAACGCAACAGCTTACCGCGAATCTGCACCTTCAGCTTAGCCTTGCCGGTGTTATCCGCCGCGTCCAGAGCCGCAGCATCCGCAACGGAGTCCTTCAGCTGGCGAGCCAACATGACAAGCTCCTCCTCAGTGAGTACCTGAGTCAGAATGTCGATTGCGCACAGCTCGTCGTAGACTCGGACCTCGCGAGCAGACAGGCCCAGGCGGCGGCCACGTTCAGCGTCATTCTCAGCCTCGGTAGCCAGTGAGCGAACAGCGAGCAGCAGCTCTTCAAGCTCCTTGCTGCTCTTATTCTCAAAGGCGTTGTAGCGCTTGAGCAGCTCTTCCAGACGCTTCATGAAGTAGACGACTCGTGCCTGCTGGCCTTCCAGGGAGTTCTGGATCTGCATGGTCACCAGGTCGGCGGCGTTCTGAGCTACCAGAGCGGCCGCATCCGTGCCGGACAGCTGCTCGATTGCCGAATCGGTCAGCTGACGCAGGTCGATAGCGCTCTCACCGTTGGCATTCACCGTGATGATGTTGGTGCCACCGGTCTCCACGGCCTCGTTGAACAGGCGTTCCATCTGCTTCTTGATTTCTTCAGCGCTGATGGTCTGTTCGAAGGCTCGGCTGGTCAGGCGGCGGTTCTTCACGCCCTTGTGTACTTCACGCAGGAATTCGAGTCGCGCAATCATGGCCGGGGTGAGGACCTTAGATACTTCCTCCTTGTCCTTGAGGGGAATGAGCTGGCGGTACAGGTCGATGATGTGGGTCAGGAGCTTAGTGACCTGCGGTACATCACCGTGAGGTGCACGTTCCGCGTCCTGCTCGTAACCCAGGATCTTGCTCTGCACCAGGGTCAGCATGCGTTCGTATTCCCGCGGGTCTACGCCATTTCCGCGGCTTTCAGCCATGGCGTACCAGTCGATGCCCAGGTATTCGGTGAGCTGCGCGTAGGAGGTCTTGAAGTCTTCCAGCAGCTTCTCACCGCGGGTTACGGGGTTGAAGTTGACCTCTTCACCACCGGTGGCGTACTGCTTCAGAGCCTTGCGCAGGTTGGTGTGCAAGGGCAGGAAGCCAACAATCAGACCGGACTGCTTTTCCTTGTAGGTGCGGTTGATGCGGGCGATGGTCTGCATCAGGTTGTGTTCCTTCTGCAGGCGGTCCATGTACATGGTGTGCAGTACGGGGGCGTCAAAGCCAGTGAGCAGACGGTCGGCCACCACAATGATTTCCAGCTGGTCTTCGGGGTCCTTGATGCGACGCTCAACCGCACGGGAATCGGCCTTGTTGCGGCGGAAGGGTGCGAGTTCCTCCGTGTCGCTCGTGGTGCCGGAAATCAGCACCTGCACGCGGCCGCCGTTGATGTCTTCGGGGCCTTCGGGGGCCCAGTCGGGACGCTTCTCGATGATTTTGTGGAAGAGTCGCACGGCGTGCTCACGACCGGAGGTAACCACCATGGCCTTGCCGATGCCGCCGCTCATTTCTTCACGCATGAGCTCGCGGCGTTCTTCCCAGTGCTCGACAATGTTCTTCGCGACCTCGTCCAGACGCTCGTCAGAGGCTAGCAGCTTCATGATCTGGGTCTGCTCAAGCTTGGTCTTATTGGCCATTTCGAGCTCCAGCGCATCAGTCAGCTCCTCAATGGACTGGCCGATTTCTTCGCTGCCTTCAGTGGTTGCCATCTTGATGTGGCGCGGCTGGTAGAGCAGCGGGACGGTTGCGCCTTCTTCAATGGCGCGGTCGAAGCCGTAGGTGTGAATGTAGTCGCCGAAGACTGCGGTGGTGTTACCGGTCTTGTTGTCGATGGGGGTGCCGGTGAACGCGATGTACTTGGCGTTGGGCAGGGCGGTGTTGAGGTTGTGGGCGTATCCTTCCAGGGTGTCGTAGTGGGAGCGGTGCGCTTCGTCCACCATGACGATGATGTTCGAGCGGTCGGAGAGCTGCGGGAACTTCTCGTCGGGGTCTTCCATGCCGAACTTCTGCAGGGTCGTGAAGAAGATACCGCCGGACTGGATGTCGTTCAGGCGGTTCTTCAGCTCGCGGCGCGAATCGAACTGGACGGGTTCCTCGGGGAGCATGTCCTTGGCGTTCAGGAAGGTCGTGTAGAGCTGGCTGTCCAGGTCGGTGCGGTCAGTAACTACGACGATGGTGGGGTTGTGCAGCGCCTTTTCACGCATGGCGGCGCGGGCGAAGAACAGCATGGAGTAGGACTTGCCGGAGCCCTGGGTGTGCCAGACGACGCCTACCTGTCCCCTGCCGGTGTGGGTCTTTACGGCGCGGTCGAGTGCCTCGCGTACGGCGTAGTACTGGTGTGCCTTGGCGAGGATCTTGACGTAGGACTTGCTGCCTTCTTCGCTGCCGGTGCCTACGAAGAGGGTGAAGTGGCGCATCATGTCGAGCAGAATTTCGGGGGTTCCGAAGGCCTGGATGATGCGGTTGAGCGGGGTGCTGTGCTGGTCGTTATCGTCGTGGTAGGTACCGTTGGGGGTTTCTGCACCTTCGGCGTTGTAGTTCCACTGGGCGGTGTGCGAGAGCGGGGTGCCGATGGTGCCGTAGCGTGCATGGTCGGCCTGGCCCATGATGGTGACGATGTTGTAGATGAACGCCTGCGGGATTTCGCGCTGGTAGGTGTTCATCTGGTTGTAGGCTTCGGTGAGCTTCTTGTCCTGGTCTTTGAGCTCGATGATGCCTACGGGCAGGCCATTGCAGTAGAGCACCACGTCCAGGCGGTAGGAGCGTCCGCCGGAGAAGACGGTGACCTGCTGCGCAGCCAGGTAGGTGTTCTGGGCGGGGTCTGCGGAGATGACCTGCAGGTTGCGGGTGCGCAGGGTGCCGTCAGGTGCCTTCATTTCCACGGGGATGCCGGCGCTCATGTAGCCGAGAGCTTCCTTGTTCTCAGCCATGACGTTGGTGCTTCGGCGGCGAGTCAGGGTGGTGTAGGCCTTCTGCACGTGGTCTTCGGTGGCGTCCGGGTTGAGGCGGCGCAGGGCTTCCTTGACCTCGCCGGGGATGATGAGGGATTCACGGGATTCACGGCCGTGACGGAACGCCTTGTAGTTGGGCAGAATCGAGTCCGGAACGCGGGTTGCCCGTACGCGCTCTTCGTAGGTGGTGTCTGCCTGGATACCGGATCCGTTGGTTAGCTCCCAGCCCTTGTCTGCGAGCTCAGAGAGGACGCTCAGTTCCCAGTTCTTTTCAGCCATGGTGGCTCCTTTCGTTGCTGGTGTCTTGCACCTTGCATGTTGTGTGAATACTTTGCCTGTGTGCCGGTTGCTCATCTTCTGTGGTGAGCTGTGCGGCGTTGTATATCTCTAGAATGCCTGATGACGAGGGGAAATGTCGTTATTGTGTTTTACCCCGGGGTAAGCGAACGCGCTGATGCGCAGGGTTGATTACCCCGGGGGCAGACTGTCGAGAGACGTATCCGGGCAATTAGTGGGGCTGTTCCTCGTCGGATTCTCCTGGAGTGGCCATTTCAGCCGCCAGAGCTTTCAGGGCTTGTCGGATTCGCGCAGCTTCTTCTGCCTCAAGGCGTTTCCGCTCAGCATCGGCCTCCCAGGTGGAGCGAAGGTCTAGGCGGTTAGCCATGAGGTCCCGTTCGTAGCGTCCGCGGACGGCACGCACCTGCTGCAGGGCTTCAGCCAGGGCGGCTTCTACCTCGTCGAAGGCGTTGAGTTCCTGGGCGAGGTAGCGTGCGACGGGGTGGGTGACGTATGCATCCGCGTTTTCGGGTGCGTCACCTGCAGCCTCGGAGTTTTCGGCTTCAGCAACATCAGGCTTTTCGCTGAACCATTCAAGGTCATTGTTGTTCCACGCCAGACCGTCAATATGGGGTAGCGGCTGCTTCTCCCAGCCCTTGATGTCTGTGCTGGCCTTGCGCTTTTCGGGAGCAAGGTGGCTGCTGATCCTGAGGGCGGTTCCTTCGGCTAGGCCGTTGAGAAGCGCTCGCAGAAGGTGCGCGAGTAGCTGGGCGCGCTGAACGTATTCACTGGTGGCGTGCAGGGTGGATCGGCTGGGGGCGTAGTGGCGGAATCGGAGCACGGTCATGCCCTGGCCGATGGCCTCTCCCCCGTGTTCGCTCAGGTAGACGGCGGGACCACCGTAGGCCTGGTCGTAGGCGGGGTAGATGACAATGTCGTTGGCTTGGGTGAGCTGAGTGCCTTCGGTCAGGTCGAGGGCACGCAGGTAGTGGCTCTCAGCGGGCAGCACACCGTAGCGTGCGTAGTGGCCAAGGGTGTGCGCATCGAGAACACGGATGCGTTTCTTGTTGTTTTCGACGTCGCCGTAGCGTGTGCCGGTGATCTGGCGGCCGGTGATTTTGGTGAGTACCTTCTCAGTTTTGATGAGCTGGTTGATGGTGATGTCGTATTCTTCGCCGTGCGGAATGGACCGTTCGTCTTCGGGGGTGCGAAGGTGCGGCACGGTTACGGGCAGGCCGGTGGGGAGAGTTTCGAGGAGGGCGGGTAGGTCTCGGGTGAGGCTGGTGAGTAGGCTGAGGCTTTCTTCGGGGGTGTTGTTGGAGACCGGGTTGATGTGCAGCTCGTCGAAGGAGGCGTTTTTGAGCGCGTCGGAGGCTACGATGACGCCGCGAATGATGTCTTCGGAGCCGATTTCGCCGCGTTCGAGGTAGCCGCGGGCGGTGTTTGCGACGAGTTCGGCGACTGGAGTCAGCACCGGCGTGTTGGAGCGGTCGGCGAGGGTGTAGAGTTTCTCGTCGTCGAGGGAGCCGAGGTAGACGGATCCCTGGGGTTTGCTTCCGGGCGCGAAGATGCTGAAGAGGCCCAGGCCGAGGCGGGTTTTGGTGTTGACTTTGAGGTGTTCGGGGCCGAGGTCGATGACGGCGCGTAGGCGCATGCCGTGGTTGCCGGGCTGCACGGTGATGGCGGTGAGGAAGTCGTCGACGAGCTTGTCTTGGCGGGTTTCTTCGCCGCGGTGTGCGGCTTTGAGGTGGCGGCCGAAGCCTGCGAGTACGTCCAGGGGTGCGAGGACGGCAAGATATTCGCCGGCCCGCACCGGGTAGGTAATGGCCCCCTCCGTACCGATGCCTTCGTCAACGGTGTAGGCGAGGTTCTCGAGGGCGGCCCAGGCTTCCTCTTGCTGTTCGGCAAGGTTGTCAGGGGTGCCCGAGGGGGTGTCGAGCGGCAGGATGATGAGGTGGTTGGCAGGCGCCTCGGGCAGGGTTGCTGCGGGGTTGGGGGCCTTTTCCGGCACCGTGCTGCTGGTGGTTTTCCTACCGGCGGCGCGGCTCTGTTGTTCGGCCCAGCGTTCGGCGTGGTAGAGGTCTGCGGCCTGCTGTTCGGCGGAGTCCTCGTCGGTAAGAAGCAGGTAGCAGAGGTAGAGGATAAAGTCGGGTCGGCGTTCATCCGTCAGAGCGCCGAAACCGTGACCGCCGGTGGCGCTGAAGGCGATAGCCTGGTGGGCCTGGGGCAGGTAGGCGACGAGGTGCGCGGCAGTTTCGTAGCTACCGTACCCTCCGTGCAGGATGAGGTTACGCCGGTCGGGTTCGCTACCGCCGAAGGCGAGGTCATGGTGGGTGGTGTAGGAGCCGGCGTTGAGGAAGTCGGCTACGTAGCGGATGAGCTCGGCGTCGGGCAGGGCGTTGGTGCGGTCTGCGGCGGCGAGCGATGTGTGGATGCTGTTGAGGGTTTCGTGCGGGTGGGCGCCTGCGTAGTATCCGGCGGCGAGCGCGTAGCTGGTGAGGAGCTGCGCTTCGTTCGCGGTGAAGGTGCCTCGGGCGGCGCGGAGTGCGGGTACGAGCAGTTCGGTGAGGATGGGGCGCAGGGCTTCGGATGCAGATTCGATGGACTGCTGCAGTTCTTCTTCGGCGTCTGCACTGGGCTCGGGGTTGAGCAGGGTGAGGAAGGTTTCTTCGGAGCCTTCCCAGGAGCGTGCGAGGAGCACGAGGGTTGCGATGAGTGCAAGGAGTTCGCGGTAGTTGCTGCTGTGCGGGTGATCGGTGCTGAAAGTGGCGGCTACGACGCGGGCGAGCATGCGCGCGGTGATGTTTTCGAGGATGTACCGGTCGTAGGGGTAGCTGCCGGGCCACTTTTTGGGGTCGGGAAGGTGCGTCTCGTGCAGGTAGCGCAGGATGGGCGCGAGGGGCACGGGGGTGCCCTGCGGGAGGTCGGGGCAGCACTGTTTGACCCAGGTGTTGACGGTGGGTTTGGTGGCGATGCCGACGGCTTCGGTGAGCTGGATGCGTGAGAGGCTGTAGGGCGCGACGAGTTCAGCTAGGGCGCTGTAGGTGGAGTTGTTGGGCCGGTAGGTGCGGTGGTTGGTGGTTGCCATGTTCTAGCTCCTTTGCTGAGGCGGTCGTGAAGTAGGTGATTGCGTGGTAGCGGGATGGCACGCCCTGCCCGGTCGGTGTGAACCAACCGGGCAGGGCGGATGCGGCACTCCCCTAGCGTCTAGCCAATGAGGCGCTTAATGAGAGCGTCACGGGTTTCAGCAAGCTGAAGGTTCTCTTTTCGGAGAGCCTCTATATATGAAGTGATACTGCGAATCTCACTCTGATCATTCAGGTCGAGGACCTTTGAATTAAGAATGTCTGCGGGTCGAACTCGCTGATGGCTGGTGGAAGTTCCGGAGGCCATATCTGCTAGGTTCTGAGATATTCTCTCCTCGCTGCATGCAGCCCAAAGATTTGCGATATCAACATTTTCTTTCGGAGTCAGAACAATAAATTCTGTCGAGGCATAACTCTTAATGCCTTCTTCTGGGTTAACAAGCCAAATTCTAGGAGTTCCAGGATTTAGTTTAGAAAACAGAACGCACGGCTTATCAATAATAAACTTATTACTTTTGATTGAATCTACTTCCTCTACTCCAGGAGTCTTTCCCGAATCATAGGCAGGTAAACTATAGTGATGGATTACACCTTCTACGTGCTCACGGGGTAATTCTTGATTTTTCTCATGAATTGCCAAATCTTTAATTGCAACTCGTTTGAAAGAATTAGAACCAGAGATTTTTATAATCATCGCATGAATATAATCTTCCAAGGTCCCAATGAGGCGGGTGTTTGCTTCGATTTTGTCGTCGAGCGAGCCCAGAATCCCAGCAATCCGCTTCAGAGCATCCTTCGGCGGGAGGGGGATTTCAAAATTCTCCACATCGGACTTAGTGACGCTCAGGTAAATTGTTCCATTTGCGTTTCGTAAAATAGATTCCATAGTTGAAAGCAAAGTATAGTAAATATACCGCGTATGCAATTCATCTATACCACGAATTGCGGCTAGGCCGCGCCCAATAGCATATTTCCGATCGGAGAAATTCATCTTACCCAAGGTTGCCCTCACACAAAATAAAATATCTCCAGGCTCGCTAAAACGGATACCTTTTTCAGTCCACTTAACTGGGACTGGATATTTATCGGTAAATTCTGCAGGACCATTTAGCAGTGGAATACCTACTGGATAATCAACAACATCACTGCTTTTAGGTGAGGTTCCCATAACAAGAGTTGCGATATCCCCCAGCTTAGCGATAGTCCACCCCGCCTCACGCTGAGCATCCGACAGTACAGCCACTATAGCTCACCGCCCTCAAGGTCCAGCGAGGCCAGCTGCTCACGCACGACCGCACCCAGACGCTCCGACTCAGCGAACTGATCCAGCAGCTGCTCACGCAAACCGGCAATACGCGCATCCAGCTCCTGGGCGCTCTCACCCTCAGACACAGCGCTACCCACGTAGCGGCCCGGAGTCAGCACAAAATCCTGCTCCCGCACATCCTCAAGCGACGCCGAGAAGCAGAACCCAGCCTCATCCTCATACACGCCAGCAGTCGGCTCCTCGCCAGCCTTCACCAGCGACCCGTCCGCATGATACATCGACGACATACCGCGCCACGCACACCACGTATTCGCAATCTTCGCGATGTCCTCCTCAGAGAACACACGCTCAGTACGAGACACCATATGGCCCATCGAACGGGCATCCATAAACAGAACCTGACCCGAACGGTCCACCGAACCATTCACACCGGCAGACTTATCCTTCGACAACAACCACACACACGCCGGGGAGCTCGTCGTCGTAAACATATTCGGCGGCAACACCAACACAGCAGCCACCGCGTCACCCTCAACCATGGCGCGACGAATACCGCCCTGACCACCAGTATCAGCAGTCAACGAGCCATTCGCCATCACCACAGCAGCCGAACCCTTCACATCCAGCTTCGACCACACATGCTGCATCCACGCAAAATTAGCGTTGTTCTTCGGCGGAACGCCAAACACCCAGCGCGGGTCATCCTCAACCCGATGCCATTCCTTGATGTTGAACGGCGGGTTCGTCAACACATAATCAAAACGCTCACCCGGGTGCGAATCCTCAACGAACGTATCGCGCCAGCGGTCGCCCACCGAACCATCAATACCGTGAATCGCCAGGTTCAGGCGCGCCAAACGCCAGGTCGCCTGGTTACGCTCCTGACCATACGCAAGCACACGCTGGTCACCCTTACTGCGGTCATCAAACGCGCCGCCGGCACGGTGCACAAAATTATTCGACTGCACAAACATGCCGCCCGAACCACAGCACGGATCATACACTCGACCGCTCGTCGGCTGAATCATACCCACCAGAGTATTCACCACAGTCGTCGGGGTGTAGAACTCGCCGCCCTTCTGACCCTGCGCACGAGCAAACTTACCCAAGAAATACTCATACACAAAGCCCAGAACGTCCTTCGACGAAGAATACTCGCCATCACGCACCGCCGCGAAATTCGCATTCGACAGCAAGTCAATCACCTGCGCCAGGGTACGCTGCTCCACCTTCTCACTCGCATACATGGGCTCCAGGGCACCACGCAGCTGCGGGTTTTCGCCCATGATCCTGTCCATGGCTTCATCAACCAGCTCACCCACACGGTCACCCTTCGCCTGCTGCACCAGGTCAGACCAACGGGCGCCAGCCGGCACATAGAACGCATGCTCAGAGTGGTAGCGGTAAGGAACCTCCAGCTCTTCAGCCAGGATTTCACCCTCCAGACCGTCCTCCTCGACCAGCGTGCGCTTCACCTTCTCACGCGCCGCTTCGAAAGTGTCACCAATGTACTTCAGGAAGATCAGGCCCAGCATGAAGTCGCGGTAACCGCCGGACTCCATCGAACCGCGCAGAATGTCCGCGGACTTCCACAGCATCTCCGCCAACTCAGCCGGAGTAGTAGGGGCACCCGACCCCTGAGATACAGGCGCTTTCGCCATTATTGTGCCTTTCAACGTCACCGGGGGTGGACCCCAGATGTCCTCAATGTAAGTGTCTAACTATCTATTATCCCTGCTGGCCGGAGGTGAGGTGGCCGGGCTGGTCATCTCCCCCTTCTCCCCTTTCTTTCCGCCGAGAAGCCACATGTGTTTCGAAAAGCAACATGTTTGGTGGCTTTTCGAAACACATGTGGCTTCTCGGGGCAGATAGGAAGCGTCCGCCCGCAGGAATTCAAAGAATATATTCCCCCAGCACCGCACCCAGTCCGACATTTTTTCGCTTACCCGGGGGTAAACCAAAAAATCTCAGCCACCCTAAACCCTCACCCTATCGTGGAGGTACAAGGTCACTGCACGACACCACACCACCTGCCCCGGTGCAGGCCCAAACGGGCCGGGGCAGCCCCTCCAGATAGGAGAAAAACTCATGGACCCTCAGTTCTTTGACAAGTACGCGCCAATCATCCTCTCACTAATCGGTGCTATCCTCGGGATCCCCACCGCTATCATGCAATTAGCCTCTGCCATCATAGGCCTCCGTGCAATACTCCTGACAATCAACAGCACCCAAAAGGCAAGCACCCGCCATCCCAGAACAGAGAACACTACACAGAAACTCAATAGCGGCACCATCAATGGCAATGGCAACCGCGCGCTCAACACCCACCAGCAGGTAGGTAACGGTTCTACTGCAATTAACGGCGACGGTAACCGCACCACCGTCAACAACAGCAAGCATACTCACAGCTATATCCATACTAAGGATGCTCAAGTAAGCGACAAAGACACCTTCAGCAGTATCGCGGTTGCTACTTTTATCTGCTTCCTCGTCGCAACCGCATTCCTTATGACCTGGCCCACTATCAGCTGGATTCTCGCGGCCTGCTGGATTCTCTGTATCGCGCTTTTGGGGTGGCAGATAAAGCTTCTCAGCTCTAAGAGTATCAATTCACCTGAACATGCCATTCTGAATGTTCTCTACCCTGCTTCCCTGTTGGCAATTATTGGTGGCACCTGGTTTACCCTCCGCGGAGCGGGCCAGTACAACATGGCCACCATCTACACCACCATCAGCGGACACTACGAGTCTCACCCTCAGGGTGGTATAGTTGCGCGTTTCATTGAGGCAGTTACTGCATCATACGGCACTGCAGGCTTCACCTTGTTTATACTCAACTTTCTTGCCGTTCTCTTTATGATGGGAACTTTGATTCAGTGCTTCAAGTACTCAATCAACACAGTAATTGCGTTCCACCGTGACACCACCACCAGCCTCTCCATTCAGGAGGCAAGCATGAGCTTCTTCCTGGCTATTGCGAGCCTGGTAGTATGCCAGCCTGCACTTGCCGAGCTGATTGTTTCACAGTTCAACAGGTAGCATCCGGTAGGTAAGGTACCGAGCCGTATTCACTCAACTTATCCACAACCCTCTCGTCGAGAAGCCACATGTGTTTCGAAAAGCCACCAAAAACGTGGCTTTTCGAAACACATGTGGCTTTTCGGCGTAATAACTAAACGTAACACTTGAACATAAATACTCTCATTTGATGCAATTAAAGCATGATTACTAGAGAAGAACTATCAACGATGATACGCACCCGCACCGAACTCATCACCTCAGCCACCCACACGCGAATCACCCTAAGCCACGCCCTCAACCGCGGCGAACTCACCCGCATCTCAAAAGGGCACCTTCTCCCCACCCAAACCTGGAACAACCTACACCCCAACGACCAGCACTACGTGTGCATCCTCGCCCACCTCAACGAATACCCCGCCAACATCCTCGCCTCTCAAAGCGCAGCCATCGCCTGGGGTATCTCCTCCCTCAGCCCACCACGTCACGTTCAAGTACGAGGAGCCGGAGGCGGCCGCAGAGAAAACATCCAGCGCATCCAAGACACCCTCACCGCGGACAGCCCCATCGTGTACACGCCCGAAGGGATCCCCACCGTCACACCACTAACAGCTATCACCACCTGCGTAAAAACGCTCCCATTTCGCGACGGGCTCGTTCTGGCCGAAAGCGCCCTTCGACGCTTCGCGCGGGAACCGGATATGCTCACCTACGAAGGACTCAAGAAGGAGCTCTCATCTGCATCTGGCCGCGGGTGCCGAACCGCCCGCCTCGTCGGACATGAGCTCAGCCCACACTCAGAATCCGTTGCTGAAACCTGCATGCGATTACTTCTCGATGACCAGGGAATCCGATACAAGCAGCAAGAAACCATCATCTGCGAAGGTCATGCCTATCGAGTGGACTTTCTGCTACACGCCGCTAGCCTCCACGGCAGGCCCGTCATTCTGGAGGTAGACGGCAACGTCAAATACAACGCCAAAGAGGACCTGGTTCGGGAGAAGAATAGACAGGATCGGCTACTCCACGCCGGGTATGCTGTTGTCCGTGTTTCTGCTAAGGATGCTATCTACCGTCCGAGGCGGGCCCTGCAGGTGCTGCGTGCTGCTGGGATGCCCCAAATTTAACCGCGAAAAGCCACATGTGTTTCGAGAAGCCACTAAAAATGTGGCTTTTCGAAACACATGTGGCTTCTCAGCGAGTAGAGAGGCGGCTACCTAGCCAACAAACCACTCGATACCAGGTACATCGCCAGGTAGAGAGCTATACTCACCGTGAAAAGACGCTGCGCGCTTTCCGACTTTGAACCAACAATCACAGCACGACCTCCCAGCGCGCTAGCGGTAAGGAAAACAGAGTGCAACAGAACTTCCGGAACAAGCATTCCCCACACAAGGAACAGCACAGTATACACAGCCAGAGTGACCAACCCCGGAACACCGTATGCACCCATAACACCGTTCACAAAGTCCACGTCAGTCGAACCCGCCGAGAGCCCCGCCTGGATCAGATTAGCCATCGACCAATGTTCGCTCATCTGCAGGCCATTCGACAGCGTAGAGCTGAGAGCCGTACCGGACGAAGTCACATACATCAGACCAAGTAAGGCGTTGGGCTTCATCTTCTTACCCTTAGCCCGTGCACGCTTGGAACAACGCACCATTGCAGTCAAACCCAGCAGTAGTACCGCGAATACCGAAATGTCAGCAACCCACACCAAAGCCTCTACCGAAGAGCTTTGCTGTAGCATGACCACCCACATCGCCGCGGCCACAAATCCGCCCATCACGAGGTTGATGATAATATCCGGGCCGCCCAAAATGGAGGAACTTAAGATACGGTCTTCGTCGTCCGATTCTCGCGTGTACTCCTCGCCCTTCGTCGTGGCTCGCAGATAACGAATCGATGTGGTTACACCACCCACGGCTGATATTGCAGCCCTCACGAAGAAGATAATTACGCTCACCAACAGCAGGACCAACGTTGCTGAGTTCAACCATTGTGACAAGTTCATATCATGCCTTTCTTCTGGGTGGCCTTGTAATGCAGTGACCACCCATCCAATATGTCTCCTTCAGACTATTCCTGATGTGGGGGCCGACCCCTTGTTCGCAATTTACCCCGGGGTAAATCAGGCTATGCCCTTTCCTTTCAGATAAGCGAAAAGCCACATGTGTTTCGAGAAGCCACCAAAGATGTGGCTTTTCGAAACACATGTGGCTTCTCGGCGGAGAGATAAAGGATGCTAGTCCAGCAGCGCGTCCACGAATGCTTCCGGGTCGAACGGTGCCAGGTCGTCCGGGCCTTCACCCAGGCCGATGAGCTTGACGGGAACGCCGAGCTCCTCCTGGATAGCGACCACGATGCCGCCCTTTGCGGTGCCGTCGAGCTTGGTCAGCACGATACCGGTGACGTCCACAATATCGCCGAAGACCTTCGCCTGAACCATACCGTTCTGGCCGGTGGTCGCGTCGATAACGAGCAGAACCTCGGTGACCGGCGCTTCCTTCTCAATCACGCGCTTAATCTTGCCGAGCTGATCCATCAGGCCGGACTTGTTCTGCAGGCGGCCAGCAGTGTCCACGAGCACGGTGTCGACGCCCTGCTCCTTGCCAGCCTTCACGGCATCAAACGCGACGGATGCGGGGTCGGCACCTTCCTTCTCGGAACGCACGGTCTTTACGCCCACGCGGTCACCCCAGGTGGTCAGCTGCTCAGAGGCGGCCGCACGGAACGTATCCGCGGCGCCCAGGAGCAGGGTCTGACCGTCAGCGACCATCACGCGGGCAATCTTGCCGACCGTGGTGGTCTTACCGACGCCATTCACGCCGACGACCAGCACCACGCCGGGGTTGCCGTCGCTGCCGGCGGTCTTCAGTTCGCGGTCCATGTCGGGGCGGACAATCTTCACGAGCTCTTCGCGGAGCATCTTCTTCACGGCGGCGGGGTTGCTCGTACCCTCAACGCGCACGCGCTGCTGCAGCGCCTCCACCAGGCGGGTAGTCGGTTCAGAACCGAGGTCAGCGAGCAACAGGGTCTCTTCAACCTCATCCCAGACGTCCTGGTCGATGCGGTCGCGGGAGAGCAGAGCCAGCAGGCCCTTGCCGAGCATGTTGTTGGAGCGTGCCAGGCGGGCACGCAGGCGCACCAGGCGACCCGCGGACGGGTCGGGCATATCAAGTTCAATAGCGCGAGGTGCCGAGCTTTCGGGTTGTTCCGCCGATCCGCCGGAGGCCTTAGCCGCCTCCTGACGCAAAGACTGCAGGTCCGCGGTCTTCTTGGGTCGGCGCAGAACGGCGAAAAGTACACCGGCGATAACCAGTACACCCAGCACGATTGCGCAAATTATCATCATCGTTTCGTTCACACTACTAGCTTACCGGTTTGGGCGGTTTGGCTGGTCGAGGTTACGCGCATGCCCGGCTGTCGGCAGAGTAGACTGGAAACTATTAAAGTTTTCTAGCCGAACATATTGCCGGCGGTTGCGGGTGGGGCCCGCGCCTGCCGCACGGCACCGCACGATTTCGAGGATGAACATGAGGAACCCTGCCAAAACACCGCCTGTTTTTGACCCGCGCACGATTGATCCGAACCGTGTGCCGACCGGTTTGAAGGTTCTGATTGCTGCGTCGTTCATGATTGCGGTGGGTTTTGGTTTGGTGGCGCCGGTGCTACCGAACTATGCGCAGAACTTTAATGCCACTGTCACGATGGCGACGATGGTGGTTTCTGCGTTGGCGATTACGCGCCTGATTTTTGCGCCGTCGGCGGGTCAGCTGATTACCCGTTGGGGTGAGCGTCCGGTGTACACGATTGGCATGCTGATTGTGTCGGTGACGTCGTTTATGATTGCGTTCGCCTGGGATTATTGGGTGCTGCTGGGTTCGCGTGCGGTGGCGGGTATCGGCTCGGTCATGTTCACGGTCTCTGCGATGGGCCTGCTGGTGCGCTTGTCCCCGGCGCATATGCGTGGCCGCATTTCGGGCTATTATGCGACGGCGTTCCTGCTGGGTAACCTGTTGGGCCCGGTGATTGCGAGCGCGCTGGCGCCCTTTGGTATGCGTGCGCCGTTCATTGTGTATGGTTTTTCGCTGCTGGCGGCGGGCCTGATTGTGTGGTTCTTGATGCCGTCGCAGGCTGCACTGGAGGCGGAGCGTGACGCGATTATGGAGGCGGCGGCGCTGGCTGAGGGTAAGGGTACCGGGGTGTTGCCGTCGGCGGCGGACTCCCCCACTGGCACCCAGGCTGGCGCATCCGGCAAGGCTGCTAAGCCTGCTGCATCCGGCGGCGCTTCGGGTAAGAGCGACCTGCCGGCGATGACGGTTCGTGACGCGTTGAAGTTCTCGAATTACCGTTCTGCGCTGGTGTCGAATTGGGCGATTGGCTGGTCGGTGTTTGGTGTGCAGTCGTCGATTATTCCGTTGGCGGCGGCGTATTTGGCGACGGGCGGCGACATGTCGAATTCGGTGGCGGGTACCCTGTTGGCTTCGTTGGCGATGGCGACGAACTCGTTTGGTAATGCGTTGACGCAGACGTTCTCGGGTCGTTTTTCGGATCGTTTTGGTCGCCGTGTGATGGCGTTTTCGGGTCTGCTGTTGGCGGGTTCTGCGGTGACGTTTATGGGTTTCGCGCCGGTGGCGTGGGTGTTTGTGTCGTTGACGGCGTGTCTGGGTATTGGTGCGGCGTTTATGGGTCCGTCGATTCAGGCTGCGGTGTCTGATGTGATTGGTACTCGCCGCAGTGGTGGCCAGGTGTTGGCGGTGTATCAGATGTTTAGTGATTTTGGTATGATCCTGGGCCCGCTGGTGGCTGGCATGATTGCGGATGCGTGGGGCTTTGTTCCGGCGTTCATTATGAGTGGTTTGTTGTTGGTGGCGGCGGCGTTTACGTGGGCGCCGTTCCGTAAGGCGCGCTGGCCGAAGGATATTGCGGACGCGGACTATACGGGCCGCTAAGCACTCTATAACATGTGAAAAGCCGGTGTCCGGTTCCTGTTGCGTGACAGGAACCGGACACCAGCTTTTAATCTATATGAGATTTAGGGAACGAGTACAATGATGCCAGCCATTATCGGATCACCCCAGAGAATCAAAATCCAGGGAACAGACAGCGCCATGCCTAATGCAACCAGCACGGGACGGTACCAGCGGCTCTTCGGCAGGTAGGCTGCTACAAGCAATGCTAGGGGGAAGAGCGGAAGCAAGATACGAATGGTTGAGGAAATCGGGAGCCAGAAGATAAAAAGATACCCCATGTAGCATCCGGTCCACAGCCACAGAGCGGGGTGGATTAGGGAACGACTAAACTTACGGGAAATCCAGTAATAGAAACCCACCACTGCCATAATAACGATTATTGCAACAACAATCTTGGGAAGCACACCACCAAGGTAGTAGTAGATGCGCAGAATCCACTGAACGAAGAACTGGTGGCCTTCGCCGGGTTTGCGGTTACTCCATCCCAGCTCCGTCGCAAAATATGCGTCCATACGCCCTGTTCGCAGAGCAGCATGTAGAGGGTGTACGAACGCGAAGAAACAGACGAACAACGCGCTTATAAGCTGCCCGAACCTGCCCCGGAAGGAGCCCCACGCATCTGACAGTGCAGAGTGCGATGCATCCTCGACACGACGGCGACGGTAGTCGTTCACCGTACACCACAGCCACCACAGACCAACAAAGGCACCGAGGGGTACGCCGACCGGGCGGGATAGTGCGGCGAGGAGCGCTACTGGGAGCAGCATGAGGTATCGGCCGCGGAGTACGCACCATACGCTCAGTGCAATCAGTAGGACGGATAGTGCTTCCGCGTAGCCGGTGATGAAGACGGGGCTGGCCATGCTGAAGGCGTACACTGCGACGGCCCATAGTGCGAGGCGGTTGCGGGACTCGTCCCCTACGAGGGCGCGGGTGTCGAAGATGCCGCGGTCACGCCAGTTGAGGCAGCCGATGAAAAGGCGGTGCAGAACATAAGCCAGGGTAAAACCTGCCACGATGGTCAAAGCAAGCGCTGCTACACGGTATCCGATACCGAACGTATCGGCAATACCACCAGCAATGAGGGGCTGTAATGGCATGAAGGCCCAGGTATTGTTGTCCACCGTGCCATCTGGACGCATGGGCAAATGCTGAGGATACCAATTGGTATAAATACGCTCGTAGAGGTCGGCATCCCATTTACTCAGGAACCCGAGGAGATCACCGCGCCGGCTTGCACCAACGAGGTGGTTATTTTTGTGTTGCTCATGTGCAACAAGAAAAATGGCAAGATGAAAAACACAGGCAGCTGCCCAAATCAGCAGTGCAGAAACCCACGTACGGCGAGCAGGTAACAACCTTTGCTCAGAAGAAGTGTCAGCTCCAGAAGACTTAGCACCCCGGTCATCAAGAACAGGCACAGGACCAGTCAGAAAACCAGAAAAGAGCTTAGAAAAGACGGAGGACGGAGCAATCCATCCAAGATGTTTAGTCATAAGTATTCTCAATGTGTCAGTGTGAGTGATAATCGGCATCTCAACCATTTCAGCTCTCCGCCACGACGGACAGCATGCACTATACAGCCGGATATGCAGTGCATTTTAGTGAAATGTCCTCCATAGATTATCAGTTATTAACCCACCAGACACGTATAACAAACTCTCCACCTGTAATCTACCCATAGATTTATATCACAGGGCACCTGGTGGCTTGTTAAAAGACTACAGAAAAGCCGGTACCTGCGAGGGAACAGGCACCGGCTTTATATGTGCGAGAGGCAAGCCAGCAGAACAAGCTAACCCACTTTTAGGGCAGCAGCCAGACGGGACCAATCACGTCCGGGCCGCCCCAGAGTAGGCGCATCCACAGGGCGGAGCCGAGCAGGCCCATCAGCACCAGCAGGGGGCGGTACATGCGGCTCTTCGGCAGGTAGGCTGCGATTAGCAGCGACAGGGGGAACAGCGGCAGCAGAATACGTACGGTGGATGACGTCGGAAGCCAGAAGATGAACAGGTACCCGGCGTAGCAGGCGGTCCACAGCCACAGGGCGGGGTGTAGCAGGGTGCGGGTGAATTTCTGCGACATCCACCAGTAGAAGCTCAGGATGAGGAGCACCAGGGCGGCCCACATGATGATGGCGGGTACGGAGCCCACGTAGTAGAGGTTGAATTGGTGGACCCACTGGGCGAAGTACTGGTGGCCGTCTTCGACCTTGCGGAAGCTCCAGCCGAGTTCGGTGGCGAGGTAGGCGTCCATACGTCCGGTGCGCAGAGCCGCGTGCAGGGGGTGCACGAATGCGAAGCTGCAGACCAGTAGGGCACCGAGGAGCTGGGCGAAGCGTCCGCGGAATGCAGCCCACGCATCCAACAGGACAGACTGCGAGGAGTCATCGGAGCGGCGGGCGAGATAGTCAGAAACGGTGCACCACAGCCACCAGAGGCCTACGAACGCGCCGAGTGGTACACCCAACGGACGGGACAGCGCCGTCAGAAGAGCCACAGGCAGAAGCAGGATGTAGCGTTCACGCGCCACACACCACACGCTCAGAGCAAGGAGCAGAGTGGAAAGAGCCTCGGCATAGCCAGTGACAAAGATAGGGCTTGCCGGGCTGAACGCGTACACGGCGAGCGCCCACAGGGCAATGCGGTTGCGGGATTCATCGCCAACGAGTGCGCGAGTATCGAAGACACCGCGTGCACGCCAGTTCAGGGAGCCTACAAAGAGACGGTAGAGTACGACTGCCAGGGCGAGGCCTGCGGCGAGGCTGACTCCGACCGCGGCGAGGCGGTATTCGATACCGAAAATGTCAGCGACTTTACCGCTGATCATTGAGTGGAGGGGCATGAATGCCCAAGAGTTGAAGGATACGGACCCATCGGCGCGCAGGGGTAGTTCGGTGGGGTACCACTCCTTGTAGATGCCCTGGTACCAGCCGGCGTCCCATATGTTGAGGTAGGAGAGGAGGCCGTGATGGTTTTTGTTTTCGTGGCTGAGAGGGTTTCGCTGGTCTTCGGCGAGCGAGTATGCGAAGGTGCCGAGGTGGGTTGCGCTGGCTAGTGCCCAGATGATGAGGGCGGGTATCCAAGTGCGGTAGGCGGCCAGCTTCTGGGGATTAGGTGACTCGGTGTTACGCATCCGGGTTTCAGCTGAGGGACGTGACGCTTCGAGGGTGGGCGCGGGGCCAGTGGAGGAGCCGGAAGATAGATCGCGTTCGATGAAGGACGTAGATTTTCCTGGGGATTGAGCCATAAGTATTCTCGCGAGTGTAGTGTGGACGCATGATGGACATTCTGGCGCCGTATCGATTGAATCATGTCTATTAGATACGGCGAGTGCTGCCCAATCCAAAGCGGGTGGTGCAGTTTGGTGAAATATCCATGTGTAGACTATCAACGAACTGACTGCGTCTCAATGTGAACGCGCTATTCCTGCTGATTATGACGAAAGAGATGCGTGAAGCCGGTGCCTGCTACGAAGCAGGCACCGGCTTTCACAATATTTTCGATTCTAGGGGATAAACCAAATGTTTCTGATGGTGTCTGGGCCTCCCCAGAACATGTGGACCCAAGCGGCGGAAGCCAGTATCCCAAGAACAACCAGCCCCAGGCGGTAGATACGACTCTTCGGCAGGTAGGCGGCTACCAACAGAGAGAGGGTAAACATTGGCAGGATGATACGGGGTGTAGAGGTGATGGGGAGCCAGAATATGAACAGGTATCCGGCGTAGCAGGCGGTCCACAACCACAGGGCGGGGTGTAGCAGGGTGCGGGTGAACTTCTGCGACATCCACCAGTAGAAGCCCAGAATGAGCGCTACAAAAAATAGCGTCACGATTGTCGGCGGCAGGGATCCGCCAAGGTATTCGTCCCACTGTTCAACCCATTGGGTGAAGATGTGGTGACCGTCTTCGGGTTTGCGACCGCTCCAGCCGAGTTCCGTAGCGAGGTACGCGTCGGGACGTCCGGTACGCAAAGCTGCGTGTAGGGGGTGCACGAAAGCAAAACTACAAACCAGTAGTGCGCCGAGGAGCTGACCGATGCGTCCACGGAACGCAGCCCACGCATCCGACAGGACAGACTGCGAGGATTCACCGGCGCGGCGAGCAAGATAGTCAGAGACCATGCACCACAGCCACCATAGGCCAACGAACGCACCCAGTGGAACACCGAGCGGGCGGGACAGCGCCGTCAGAAGTGCTACGGGAAGCAGCAGAATGTAGCGGCCACGCACCACACACCACACGCTCAAGGCAAGGAGCAGAGTGGAAAGAGCCTCGGCGTAACCGGTGACGAAGATGGGGCTTGCCGGGCTGAACGCGTACACAGCGAGCGCCCACAGCGCCAGGCGGTTACGGGACTCATCCCCCACCTGCGGGCGGGTATCAAAGATGCCTCGGGCACGCCAGTTCAGAGAGCCCACAAAAAGACGGTAAAGAACGAGAGCCAACGCACAACCGGCTGCACAGGATACCAGCACCGATGCCAGCCGGTACTCGATGCCAAACACATTTGCCACCCCTCCGCTGAGCACTGACTGCAGAGGCATGAAAGCCCACGTATTGTGGTTGACCGTGCCGTTGGGAAGGAGGGGCAGCTTCTGGGGGTACCACTGTGTGTAGATACGTTCGTAAAAGTGGGCGTCCCAGATGTTCAGGTAGGACAGATAGTCGAGGTTCCGGTTAATTTTGCTCATGGGCTGGTGCAGGTCTCGGGTGAGAGCGAGAGCAAAAATACCGAAGTGGACGGCGCAGGAGAAGAGCCAGATGAGTAGCGCCGGGACCCATGTACGCCGTGCAGCCAGCTTCTGGGGGGCGGCAGATACTACCTTGCGGGTGGACTCGGTGTTATGGGTGTTACGCACCGGGATTTTCGCGGAGGGACGCGACGTTTCGTGGGTGGGTGCGGAACCGGTGTAGGAACCAGATAAGAGGTCGCGTTCGATGAAAGACGCAGGGCTTCCTGAGGGCTTAGCCATATAGTGTTCTCGTGAGTTTAGTGTGGACGCATGATAGATATTCCGGTGCTGCGTCTATTGAATCGTGTCCATTAGATGCAACGTATACTATTCGACCAATATGAGTAGTGCAGTTTGGTGAAATATCCATGTGTAGACTATCAACGAACTGACTGCGCCTCAATATGAACGTGCTATTCCTGCTAATTATGACGAAAGAGATGCGTGAAGCCGGTGCCTGCGAGGGAGCAGACACCGGCTTTATGTGTGTGAGAGGTAAGCTGACAGAACAAGCCAACAACATGGAACCCCAGAGCCAGGTGAGCTAACTAAAAATACTAACCACCCACCAACCTTATATACCCCAGGCTGAGGCAAGCTAACCCAAGAAGGCACCCACCTACCAACCTCATATACCCCTACCCCAGAATCAGGCGAGCTAACCCGAGAAGGCAACCATCTACCAACCCCTTTATATCCTTCCCCGAGGGATAGGCGACCTAGAGGGCGTACCGGACACGCGAAGCGGGGGCTCCGTCCTCAAGGCGCCCCAGCGCCGCAGAGGGGGCACTCCCCAGCAAGCGTTGTCCGATACGCCCTCTCTCAAACCCTAACCCACGGAAGCCGCACTCCCCCGCGAGCGTTGTCCGGTACGCCATCTCAAACAACTAACCCACAGAGTTCAAACCCCGCGAGCGTTGTCCGGCACGCCATCTCTTAGCGACCCCTATCGGGTCACAGGCACCTTGGAAAATTCGCGCACGGTACCTTCGGGGTCGCCGGAGCGTACCAGTGCTTCACCGATGAGTACCGCATCCGCACCGGCACCGGCGTAGGCGCGCACGTCCTCGATGCTGGCGACACCGGACTCAGCAACCTTAATAACCGAGTTGGGCAGGTGCGCTGCGAGGGATGCGTAGTGCTCGTTGTTGACTTCGAGGGTCTTGAGGTTGCGCACGTTGATGCCGACGATCTTGGCGCCGATGCGCTGGGCGACTTCGATTTCTTCGGGGGTGTGGGTTTCGACGAGGGCGTTCATGCCGAGCGATTCGGTGAGTTCGAGGAATTCGCGGAGGGTCTGCTCGTCGAGGGCTGCAACAATCAGTAGCACCAGGTCGGCGCCGTGTGCGCGTGCCTCCCAGATCTGGTATTCGTCGACGGTGAAGTCCTTGCGGAGTACGGGGATGTTCACGGCGGCGCGGACTGCGTCGAGGTCGGCGAGGGAGCCGTTGAAGCGGCGCTGCTCGGTGAGCACGGAGATTGCTGCGGCGCCGCCTGCCTCGTAGCGTGCGGCGAGCGCGGCGGGGTCGGGGATTTCGCCGAGCGCACCCTTGGAGGGTGAGGAGCGCTTCACCTCGGAGATAATGCGGGCAGTGGAACCGTTGCCGCCGCCGGGTACTTCACCGCGTAGGGAGGCGAGCGCGTCGCGGGCGGGGGCGGCTGCGAGGGCGCGCTTCTTCATTTCTTCGAGGGGAACCTGCTGTACGCGGGCGGCGAGGTCTTCGCGGACGCCGACGATGATCTCGTCGAGAACGGTGCTCATGGTGTCTCCTTGGGTTACTTGGTGGCGTTTACGGCTGCGTCTGCGTCCAGGGGTGCCAGGCCGGAGGCGGTCAGCACGGCGCGCAGCGGGGCGGCGGACTTGTTGACGGTTTCGAGGGTTTCGGAGTCCGGGTTGGAGTCCATGACGAGGCCTGCACCTGCCTGTACGTAGGCGGTGCCTTCCTTGAGGACGGCGGTGCGGATGGCGATTGCCATGTCCATGTTGCCGGCGAAGTCGAAGTAGCCGCATACGCCGCCGTAGACGCCGCGGCGGGTGGGTTCGTATTCGTCGATGAGCTGCATGGCGCGCGGCTTGGGCGCGCCGGAGAGAGTACCGGCGGGGAACGCGACGCGCAGCACGTCGTAGGCACTGAACTGCGGGTCGAGTTCGGCGCTGACGGCGGAGGAAATGTGCATGATGTGGCTGAAACGCTCAATGATCATGAACTGGTCGACGGACACGGTGCCGGGCTTGGCGATGCGCGAGAGGTCGTTGCGTGCCAGGTCGACGAGCATGAGGTGTTCGGAGCGTTCCTTTTCGTCGGCGAGCAGTTCCTCGGCGAGTGCGAGGTCTTCTTCGCGGGTTGCGCCGCGCGGGCGGGAACCGGCGATGGGGTGGGTGCTGGCGATGCCGTCCTTGAGGGTGACGAGCGCCTCCGGGGAGGAGCCGACAATGTGGAAGGGGGTGCCGTTGCTGTCTTCGAAGTTGAAGAGGTACATGTACGGCGAGGGGTTGGACTGGCGCAGTACACGGTACACGTCGAGTGCCTTGGCGTTGGTTTCGGCTTCGAATCGGCGTGAGAGCACGATCTGGAAGACGTCGCCGTCAATAATGTTCTTCTTGGAGCGGTCGATGGCGTCCTTGAAGCCCTGTTCGCTCCAGGTGAGGGTGACGTCTTCGCGGACCTTACGGTCAATGTCTGCCACGCCGGAGAGAGTGGAGGTGGTTGCGGTGGCGCCGCGCTGCAGGCGGCGGAGCATACTGTGCAGGCGCGCGACGGCATCCTTGTAGGCGCCGTCAACGTTTTCGCTGGTGCCGTTGAAGTTGATGGCGTTGGCGACGAGCAGGACGGTGCCGTCCTTGTTGTCGTGGATTGCCATGTCGGAGACCATGTTGAGCGCGAATTCGGGCAGGTTCACGTCGTCGGCGGGCGGGAAGGGCAGGTGCTCCCAGTGGCGTACGACGTCCCAGCCGAGGTATCCGACCATGCCGGAGGTGAGCGGCGGCAGGGTCGGGTCGGGTTCGGTGTAGAGCATCTGCAGGGTCTTTGCGATGGCTTCTACGGGGTCGCCGTCGACGGGTGCGCCGGCGGGGGTGCGTCCCTGCCAGTGGACTGCGCCGTCAACGGTGGTGAGGGTGGAGCGGGAGGATGCGCCAATGAAGGAGTAGCGGTCCCAGGCTGCGGATTCGCCTTCTGCGGAGATTTTGGCGGATTCGAGCAGGAAGGTGCCGTGGGGTGCGTCGACGGGTTCGCCCTGGTCGTTTTGGAGTACGAGGGATCGGTAGATGCCGATGGGGGTGAGTGAGTCGGCGAGGATTTTGATGTGTACGGGAATGACGCGGGTGCCGGCTGCGCGGGCGCGGAATTCTTCGAGGCTGGGGGTGATGGTGCCCAAATCCTGCATTGCTGTACTCCTTGGTGTTGGGTTGGGAGCGCGTCGGTGCGCTATCACCTGAGCGCGCTGTGGCGCTGCGGCTCAGCATACTGAGGCTCTAGTGCCGCGGGTTGTTTCAGTTTAACCGGTGCTGCGGCCCAGTTCCACGGTGAAGAGTCAATAGTTCTCTTCGTGAAACTGAGCCGCGTACCGTTCAGCCGTGTTAGTTGCTGAACTGCTTGAGGGTTGCTGCGGTCTGCAGTGCCGCTGCGGTTGCCTCGTAGCCCTTGTCTTCGTTCGAGCCTTCCAAGCCTGCACGGTCGAGTGCCTGCTGCTCGTTATCGCAGGTGAGCACGCCAAAACCGATGGGGCGGCCGGTCAGCACGGACACGTCGGTCAGGCCGTTGGTTGCGCCCTGGCAGACGTAGTCGAAGTGGGGGGTGCCGCCGCGGATGACCACGCCGAGCGCGACGATCGCGTCGAACTTCTCAGCGAGGCGGGTTGCTGCGACGGGCAGTTCGAAGGTGCCGGGTACGCGCACGAGGGTCGGCTCGATGCCTGCGTCGCGTGCTGCACGCTGTGCACCGTCGATGAGGCCGTCCATGACCTGGGTGTGCCAGCTTGCCGCTACGATTGCGAGCTTGAAGCCCTTGTAGTCTTCGGGGTTGAGGGTGGTGTCTGCTGCGCCTACGCCGCTCATTGTGTTCTCCTTGTGGGTTTGGGTTTTGAAAAGTTCAGTGTGCAGGGGCGCCGCTACGCGCTTTTGAGCACGTGGCGCATACGCTCACGCTTGGTCTGCAGGTAGTGTGCGTTCTCGACTCGGGCGGGAATTTCGTCCGGGATAAGTTCGGTGACCTGCAGGCCGAGGTTTTCGAGCGCCTCCTGCTTGGCGGGGTTGTTGGTCACGAGCCTCAGCTCGTTCACGCCGAGTTCCTGCAGGATTAGTGCCGCCTGCGAGTAGTCGCGCATGTCGCCGTCCAGGCCGAGCGCCAGGTTCGCGTCGAGGGTGTCGAGTCCGGCATCCTGCAGCGCGTAGGCGCGGAGCTTGTTGACCAGGCCGATGCCGCGTCCTTCGTGGTTGCGCACGTAGATGAGGTACCCGCCGGTGCGGCTGAGGATACGCAGGCCGTTCTCCAGCTGGGGGCCGCAATCGCATCGGAAGGAACCGAAAATGTCGCCGGTGGCGCATTCGGAGTGGATGCGTACCGCGGGTGCTCCCCCGTCCTCGGCGGGTACGGGGGTGCCGTCACGGTCGAGGGCGCGGGCGCTGATGTGCTCGGCGCCGTCTGCGAATCGCCAGGCGCGCAGACCGAACAGGCCCTGCGGGGTGGGTACGGCGACCTCTTCGGTGCTTTCGACCAGTAGCGGGCTGGGGTTGGGCACCATGTCGAGGGGGCTGACTCGGTAGCCTTCAGCGAGCTGAGAGGCGATGCGCAGGGATTCGGCGCTGAGCTCTTCAGCCTGCGCCTCAACCGGCTCGACCAAGGTGCCCGGCGTTGCCTGGGTGTTAGGGGTTTCGCTCATGCGTTCTCCTACGCCTTAGCTACGTACTTGATGAGGTCTTCGATAGAAATCATGGGCAGGTTGTGCTCGGTTGCGAAGGCGCGCAGGGCGTCGAAACGCATCATGGAGCCGTCGTCGTGCACGACCTCGGCGATAACGCCCACGCCGGACAGGCCCGCCGCGAGGGAGAGCTCCACCGCGGCTTCGGTGTGGCCGGGGCGCTCCGCCACGCCGCCGTCAACGGCGCGCAGCGGGAAAATGTGGCCCGGGCGAGTGATGTCAGCCGGGGTGGAGGATGCATCCGCGAGGATCTGTACGGTGCGTGCACGATCTGCCGCGGAGATGCCGGTGCTCACGCCGGATGCCGCATCGCAGGAGACGGTGTATGCGGTGCCCTTGGGGTCTTCGTTGTTGGTGACCATGGGCGGCAGGTTCATCTCATCGGCACGCTTGTTGCTCAGGGGTGCGCAGACCACGCCGGAGGTGTAGCGGATCATGAAGCCCATCAGCTCGGGGGTTGCGTGCTCGGCGGCGAAGATGATGTCGCCTTCGTTTTCGCGGTCTTCATCGTCGACGACGACCACGGCGCGACCTGCGGCGATAGCGTCCACTGCGGTCTGCACGCTGTCGAGGACGCTTGCAGCGTCGGCGCGACGCGGCGCAACCTGCTCGGAGGAAGAGGCCTGGGGCACGCCTGCGAACGCGGTCAGACGCTGCACGTACTTAGCGAGCGCATCGGTCTCAAGGTTCACGCTGTCGCCGACCTTGAGGGCGCTGAGGTTCGTTGCCTTCAGAGTTTCGGGAATCAGGCCGACCTCGAACCATGCGGGGGTTTCGCCGGGCTCAGATACCGCGGTGACGGTCAGGGACACGCCAGAAACCGCGATGGAGCCCTTCTCAGCGAGCAGGGGCGCCAGGTCGGTGGGCAGGTTGAAGCGCAGGGTGCTCCACGCCTCGTGCGCGGTGACGGATGCGAGGGTGCCCACCGCATCCACGTGGCCCTGCACGACGTGACCGTCGAGGCGGCCACCGGCGGGCAGGCAGCGCTCCAGGTTGACGGTGTCGCCGGGGTTCAGGTTGCCGAGGTTGGTGCGGCGCAGGGTCTCACCCATCGCGTAGGCGCGGAACTGGCCGGGCTGCAGCTGGTCGAGGTCGATAGCGGTGAGGCATACACCGTTGACGGCGAGGGAGCCACCGTGTTCGAGGTCGGCGACAATGTCACCGGCGTTGAGGGTCAGGTAGGCTGCGTCGCTACCTTCGATGGGGGTGATGGATTCTACGGTGCCGAGGGCGCCAATGATTCCGGTAAACATGTGTGCTTTTCCTTTTCTCGCCGTGTCCGCCGGGGCGTCGTCGTTGAGGGCGACGGGCGGCGATGGTTTGTTCGTCGGTATAACTATACGTATTTTTCGAATATTCCCCGTGATGGGGAGCTTTTGTGCCAGCATGCGAACCAGCAGGCATGAATCAGCCGGTACAAATTAACCAGCGCGAACTAGCCGGGTACAGGCGGGGGCATTAGGTTGCTACTCCCCCGCCTGTGCTCAACCCAAGGGAGGCTAGCCCAAAGACAATTAGCCCAGGGATGCTAGTCCAGCCGCGACTAGTCCAGCCTCGGTTCGGGCACGTGGCAGGCGTCCAGCTTCGGCAGGGTACGCCGCTCACCAGGCTCCTGCGCCGTTCCGCGAGGCGCCGGCACCAGGTGCGTTGCGGTGTCATTGCCGAGCACGCGCACCGCCGGGAACATGCCCAGGTCGTCCAGCTGCAGGCGCGGTGCCTGCGCGAGGGTGTCCACGAGCAGACTGTACACGGCGCTTTTACCCCGCCCCATGATCATCGGGGCGCGGTACCAGACCATCTCATCGATGAGGTCTTCACCAGCGAAGAGGCCGACCATGCCGGGGCCGCCCTCAATCATGAGGTGCCGCACCCCGCGGGCGTACAGTTCGTCAAGCAGTTCGCGCGGGTCGTGGGTGAAGATCTGCAGGAAGTTCTGCGGGTCCGCCTCCACGCCTTCGGGCGGGTTGAGGCCGCGCACGCGGTAGTTCTCGGAAATCTCGGTCTTGCCCATGACCACGCGCAGCGGCTGCTTCTCGAAGCGTTCCCCG
>ERZ773265.209-NODE-209-length-37564-cov-4.504919_pt1 | contig 37564 bp, 26 predicted proteins | sample MGYA00580512_ERZ773265 | MGnify/ENA primary metagenome ERZ773265 (study PRJEB29015, sample SAMEA2738169) | human oral metagenome | biome: human oral; feature: human-associated habitat; material: saliva | place: China | collected 2183 ... | reverse complement strand
CGGCCAGCAATGCCACGCCACTATCGGCAAACACAGCCTCCCAAAGGGTTGCCATGCCAAGAATGCCGAGCACCATCACAAGCACTTTCACGCCAATGGCAAAGATAATATTCTGCAAGACGATGCGACGCGTACGCCTGCCGATAGCAATTGCCTCGGCCACCTTTAGCGGATCATCGGTCTGAATGACCACATCGGCAGTCTCTACTGCCATGTCTGCGCCCATCTTTCCCATGGCAAATCCGACATTACTCAATGCCAACACCGGAGCATCATTTATGCCGTCGCCAATGAAAGCGACCTCTCTTCCGTCGTGTTTCAATGCTTCGATGTGCGCAACCTTATGTTCGGGGAGCAAGTCGCCATAGCCTTTTACGTAGTCTTTTGCATCTTCAAACTGCACAACAAGGCGGTCGATAAGTGCCTGCTTGTCGCCACTGAGCACCTGCATCATCTTGATTCCCTGGGCTTTCAGACGCTTCGGCAGTGTAAAAATGCCGGCTTTCGGCGTGTCTGCCAATAGGATATAGCCCTTGAACAGCTTGTCTTCGGCCACGGCAACGATAGTTTCGGCCACGCTTTCCAAGGCTTCATCATAGTTTACTCCCTCTTGTTTCAACAGTTTCAACGTGCCCATCAGCCACGTTTTATACTTCATTCCGTAGCCGGGAACATTCTCAATCTGGTTTTTGTCCACATCAATCAGCTCCTTTCCCTGCATGGATTTCACGATAGCTTGGGCGATAGGATGACTGTTCACGGCTTCAACAGCGGCCACAAGTGCCATGTCTTCTTCAGAGAGTCCTACCGTTTTCTCCACTTGGAATGTTCCTGTTGTCAGCGTTCCTGTCTTGTCAAACACGGCCGTATCAAGCTTTGTGACGGCATCCAGACTGTTACTTCCCTTGAAAAGTATGCCTCGCCGACTCGCAGCACCAATGCCGGCGAAGTAGCTCAAAGGTACACTGATGACTAAAGCACAGGGGCAACTGATGACAAGGAATACCAAAGCGAGGTGCAACCAAACGGAGAAATAATAATTGAAAGCGGTAAACAGCGACACCATCCACGGCACTATAACCACCAAGAAGGCCAAAGCAATGACTGCAGGTGTATAGATATGCGCGAAACGATGAATGAAATTCTCGGTAGGAGCCTTGCGTTCGGTAGCTTCTTCAACCATTTTCAGCATACGACTGATGGCACTTTCATTGGCTTTCCGCACCACACGGAGCCATACAACGCTGTCAGTGGCTATCATTCCCGCCATGACTTCCTGCCCCGCTTCTATCAATCGCGGCATCGATTCGCCTGTCAGTGCAGCCGTGTTAAAGGTGGCTGAAGACCCAAGAAGACGCCCGTCAAGAGGTACGCGTTCGCCTGGTCGTACTTCAATCTTTGTGCCAATCTCTACATTCTCGGGTCGTTCTTTGCGTCCATCCGGCATTCGTGCAAAGTCAGGACGAAAGGCAAGAAGACTCTTGATGTTGTCGCGTGCACGGTCAACAGCCCTGTCTTGCAGTCCTTCTCCAATGCAATAGAGCAGCATAACGGCTGTTGCTTCGGGATATTCTCCTAAGTATAGGGCGCCAACTGCAGCTACCGACATCAGCATAAACTCGCTGAAGAAATCGTGTTCATGCTTGATTGCCGTCCATGCCTTGTGCATGACGGGCAGTCCTACAGGCATGAAGGCCACAATATAGATAAAGAAGATGAGATAGGGATTAATGAACCAGAACATAGGAAGTTTGTCGAGAAGTAATCCTATGACCAAGAATACCGCCGATGCGATGATGAGTCCCCAGTTCATTCCTTCCTCTTCATGTTCGTGATGATGTGCTTCGTGTGCCATATTTCTTTTGTTTTGATTTCTGTTGGCAAAGGTAAGGAAAAGGTTTTGCAACCGAGTTGCAAAGTAGAGCAGGTTGTTCGATTTTCCTTTACAATAGTTCTCAAATAGCAGGCAAATTCAGAATAAGTTTTCCCTCATTCCGAAATGCGCGAGTTTTGAGGGTATTTTGCAAAGTATTGATTATTAAGCAATTACCTCATTTCTTTGAAATTAATGTGCATCTTGACGTCAATGTGTGTTGTTATTTGCGTCAAATGGCGGTGCAATCTGCGTCAAGTTACAGTGCAATCTGCGTCAAGTTACAACACCTTTCACTATCATACAGACAGTAATAGGCTAAAGATTATTAAAGAGGGGAATTAAAATGGCATTACATTTGTACATAGAAAAAGAAAAGATTATTTTTGCATTGAAAGATGACAAAACGTCATTCGGCAAAGCAGAAGCAGCTCTGCTTTCAGCAAAACACAACAGATTATTATCAAAAACAGTAAAGAATATGGATTTCAAAGAATTTAATGACAGAGTGCGAGACATAGAATATGGCAACTCTGGACCATCTTATTCAGCTGCCTTTCCGGCACTGATTCGCAAAGTATATCTATGGATGACCTTTGCATTGGCTATCAGTGGCATCGTTGCTTACGGCGTAGCGACATCACCCAATCTATTGATGCTCATCTATTCTAACAAGCTTGTATTCTGGGGAATCATAGCCGTTAATTTCCTATTGGTATGGAAGATTAGTGGAAGTACAATGAAACCCAACCGCTCGTTGGCTACCACGACGTTGATGTTTGCCCTTTATTCGGTACTCACGGGTGCCATATTGTCATTCATCTTCGTTGTCTATGCACCGACAGCCATCATCAAAACATTCTTTATTACGGCTGGAATGTTTGTATCAACTGCGGCTTATGGCTACTTCACAAAGAAGGACTTGTCTAACTGGGGCGGTTTCCTCACAATGGCTTTGCTTGGTCTTATCCTTGCATTTGTAGTCAATATCTTCCTAAAGAGCAGTTCATTAGACTTTATTATCAGTATTGTTGGCGTGATTGTTTTCGTGGGACTAACCATCTGGGACAGCCAAACCATCAAACGCCAACTGGCAGAAATGCCCGACGTTAGTGAGGCTTCACAGAAGCTTGCCGTATGCGGTGCACTCAGCTTGTACTTGGATTTCATCAACTTGTTCCTCTACTTGCTGCGCATTTTCAGTCGCGACAGATAATCATTAATTATATTCGACATCGTAATGAAGAAAAGAAACTTGGTGGCAGCAGGTGTGCTGACCACCTCTCTCGTGCTGAGTAGCTGTGGCATTACAGCCAATGGCTCGGGCAATAACAATGGAGGTAACATCTTAAGTGAAGTACTTGGCAACATGGGAAACGTCGGTACGGTGGGCAATGTGTTAGGCAGTGTGCTTGGTATTGACAAGCCTTCGGAACGCGATATCATTGGAAGTTGGCACTATAGTGAACCAGGTGTGGCCTTCACCAGTAAGAATGCCTTGGCCAAAGCCGGTGGCGAAGTCGCTGCAGCTCAGGCAAAAGCAAAGTTGGAAGAAAGCTATCGGTCGGTTGGTTTCAGGCGCGATAACACGCAACTAACGTTCAACAGCAACAAAACTTTCAGTGCTCGACTGCTTGGAAAGACCTTTAATGGCACATGGACTTACGACAATAATGAGCAGAAAATCACACTAAAGACGCTGCTCTTCACTATCCCCGTCTATGCAAAGCGCACCACTTCGGGAATGAGTTACCTCATGGAGTCCAAGAAACTATTAACCATTTTGCAGACGGTTTCAGCCCTCAGTGGCAACAACACCCTGCAAACGGTTGGCGACTTGAGCAAAAACTATGACGGAATACGCATGGGATTTGAAATGAAAAAATAAGCTTTTGTGCTTTCATCACGTGGACATCAACCGATTGAAACGTGATAACAATCATAAACAGAAATGGAGAATATCAAAGACTTTGGCTGAGATATTCTCCATTTTGTTTTCAATCAGCGTTATAAATAGCCTCTAACGCCTCAACTCCTCACCTCGTTTTTCTGAAGAAAGAAGAAAGAAACATAAGGTAACAAACTACTCCCTGCTATGGCTTTAGAAACTTATTGTCTTTGATAGTCACCCTACTACATCCCTCAAGAATCATCCATTTATTCCCAACCCATGAGGAAGGCGCTTCTACTTTCACCTCATTTCCTTTGAAAATCAACTGCGATGTGCTCTTGGCATAAAGCAAAGGATTCCCCAAGGTGACAAAGAAGTTATTGAGGATACGCACATTTTGATGCACAGGTCGACGTGCATCAACCTCCGTGTTCGAAGGATTTAAGGCAATAACGGCATGTGAAGGACCTCCATTATAGGCACAATCTATAAACTTGTTGTTCTCAATCAGCACATCCTTTACAGGCCCAGATTCATACCATCCGGCAGCATCGCCCTCAATAAGAATGGCACTCATGCCCGTATAACAATAGGTGTTGTCACGGATAATCACTCTCCGCGGTGTGGTAACAAGCGTGCCACGCGTGCTGGTTCGAGAGAAAAAACAATGCCGAATGTCTACTTCGGGCGTGCAACTAAGGTTCTCTACGCAATCACTTTGCAAGCGAACATCACCTGGAATGGGCCGCATGAACGTCACTTCTACTATCCGTGGTGACTCCATTCGCACTCCTTTTATGGTGTTTTCTGCATAGCGTTGCATGGTAGAAGGACGCACAAAAGCCACTGTATCACCAATAAAATAGGCACGAAAACCATAGCTTTGAGGGTGCATGAAGCGTAATTTGAGCGTATAATCGTCAACCTTTTCTACGGCTTGTAAATTGGTTCCATGCACATTAATGCAATCATCCTGCGCACCAAGAAACCTACAACTGTCAATCACAACCTTGCCACTACAACCCGAAAAATGCATAAAGTCGGCCGAAGAAGCCAATATTCGTGTACTGTTTTGACGCGGTTCACATCTCACCCGAAGCATCTTGACGTTTCGACAATACTGACTCACAATGCCTAATCCGTGCATATAGTGCACGCCTACATTGTAAAACGTGATATTTTGGCTTTCAAACAAGAACATTCCCACCTGATCTCGGATGATATCGCGCACCGTAATGGTATGGTTTTCCTTAAAATCCTTCGCTAAATCTGTTGCAAAATGTACCACGTTTGGCGCCACTTCAACAGCTTTAGCCTGTGAGAGAATGTCCCAACCACGGCTATAATAAAAGTGCTTATTAGTGGGATCATACTCTATGCAATGCGGCTTGTTCGTCCGCCAACCCTCTCCTATCCACATCATCTTCCCTTCGACAATCGCAAATTTGGAATCGGGATGCACACGAGCCGTTACTCCATGCGCATCAACTTTAAGGTAAGTGAGTTCCGAACCGCCAGGTCTTTCAAAGTCAAAATGAATATTTTGCAGCCTCATCCCCTTGCAATGGGCAAAAGAAAGCATCGTCATCTTGCCATGAAACATCAGCGTTGCCTCATTTCCTTCAATGGTTAGGCCGCTCATCTCTTCGAACAAAAGGCCTATTGTCTTTACTTTTGAGGGACATTCTGTTTCAGACGAGGTGTTGGAAATATAGTATTCACGCCGCGAAGCATCAGTAGGCCACAGGTCATAACGCCCAGATTGAAACACAATAACCTTGCTTTTCCAACGCTTGCAGTCGGCAATCAAGGTTTGCAAACGAGCCGTTTGGTCTTCGTAAGTGTTGGGATGCACCCCATAGTCGGCCACAAACAGCGTATCATGGAGGGATGCCTGTGCAGACAACGTTACAAAAAACAAGCATACATTCAGCAACAACCGCAATTTATTTTCTTTCATCATTTGTGAATTTTCATATCTATACATAAGGTGCATCGCTCCAAAAAACGCAACGATATTTGGCAAAGATAAGCATTATCTCCGATAACTCACCCCCTTTAATAAGATATATTCCACGAAAAACAAATCTCCTGCGGTGAAGAACATCCGCCAAATGACCCCCCAACAGCCATTCCCCCACTTTTCCATCACCCATCCATCTGATTGAAAGGCACTTAACTATGGAAAACAATTTGGCTGAGATGACGCGATAAAAGCACGCAGATGGTGGCACCATCTGAGTCAAATGACCCAACCATTTGACGCTGTTTGCAAGCCTCTTTCTACACACAAAACTTGACTGTTTCCAAAAGAACTTTTTTTTAGAGAAATCACTTCTCTACACGTCCTTGGGTTAGTTGGTTTGTGAACCACTACCCACCATGACTTAATTCAACAAGACATTTACGCCTTTTGACAATAGAAATAACACTCATTTCATTAAATCGGGTGGACAATCTTCAGCTCTGCTTCCCCACATTTTATTCGGTTCTGGTCCCATTTGAAAAGTCAACACGCCATCTTCTGTCAGCATAGAATGGGTGATATAATTGCGCGTATAGGGTTTTCCATTATATATTGCCGACTGAATATAATAGTTTTTGCGCGAAACATCTTTTGCCTTAATAACCAACTTACCGATATGCACCTCCTCAAATGTCGGTGTCCCTATAATATAATAAGGTGAAACTGGACATACGGGATAACATCCCACAGCCGAAAACACGTACCATGCACTCATCTGTCCAGCGTCGTCATTGCCACAAAGGCCTCCAGGCACATCAAGATATTCGTTATCAAGAATTGTCCTTACAGCTTGTTGGGTCTTCCATGGCTGGCCAACGTAAGCATAAAGATAAGGTATTTGCTGACATGGTTCATTGCCATGCCAATACATGCTGTCTCTAAACATGCGATCGAGCCGTGCTGTGAACGTTGCCTTTCCCCCCATTACATCAATCAACCCATAGACATCATGCGGTACATACCAAGTGTATTGTGCGGGTGTTCCCTCTGTAATGAAAGGCTCACGCGTATCAATATTGCTATTGTTTAACCATCTTCCATTAGCCCATCTGCCGTCAGCCCATCCTGTTTTTGGATTGATAACATTGCGCCAATTGCGTGCACGTGCCATCAAACGCCTATAATCTTCTGTCTTTCCTAAAGCCTTAGCAGCCTGTGCAACAGCATAATCATCGTAGGCATATTCAAGCGTTCGGCTCACCTGTTCATGCGTATGAAAAGCCTCTTTGACACTATCATTCAGTGGGATATAGCCATATTTCAGATAACTTTGCAACGCCCGACGTCCTTTTCCGTCTTTATAATCCTTTGAATCAGCTATCTCAAAGGCATTCTTGCGCATGGCTTCATAAGCCTTTTCCTTATTCAGATTATGCCCATCCTTTACAATTGATTCGGCCAAAGCCGCAGCAGCATGGTCTCCTATCATTGCAGCGGTATAACTATTCCAGCAAGGAAAGATAGGAAGCCAGCCCCCTTCCTCATACATATCCACCAAACTCTGTAACATTTCATTGGCCTTTGGTTCGATAATCAGGTTGAGTGGCAGCAACGTTCGATAGATGTCCCACATCGAGAAGTCCATATATGAATGTCGAAAAAGAGGGGTATCCCCATGCTTCCCCATAGAATGTTGCATGATTTGCGTTCCTCCGGCAAACGAAGGATAACGCCCGTCCGCGTCACTAAAGTTACGTGACAGGAAACTGGCACGATAAAGTGCACCATAAAACTTGGCTACTGCAGCCGTATCAGAAGAAGAAACACGTAGCTGATTAACTTTTGCTTTCCAACTATCTATTGTTTGTGAACGGGCGTTATTAAACTCCCAATGCGGCATTTCTTGTTGAATATTGTTGAAAACACCTTTCATATCAACAAAACTACTGGCCATTTTAACCAAGATTCTATCACCCTTTGACACATCAAAGGCTGCCCATGCCACCCCATCCTTTATGCCATAATCACGCAAGGGCTTTTGAAATACCACGGCAAACCAGCCTTTAAAGCCAGCCTTCTCGCCCCATCCCTGATAGATTCTGTGTACAGGATTATAGCCATAAATGCAATTTCGTGAGGTATCAACAGCCACAAAGCCCTCTCCATAGTCGCTGTTGGGATTGACAACAATATAGGTACGTCCTCCCTTCTGATAGCAGAAACGAAGCATAGCCACATGACTTCTCCCTGTCATTTCAGCCTTTAAATGCTCGTCGGGCAATGAAACAGCATAGTAATCAGGGTGAGCTTGCTCACTTATATGACTGAAACGCGAGGCTCGCTCAACAGGTTTCAAGCGCAGACTATCCATTAATGGCATCACCGTAAACGAGCCATAATCTTGTGTGCAGCCTCCCACGAGCCAATGACTTCCACGAAAGCCCTGCAGCTTTTCATCGCGATAGTAATATGGTGCGATGCATTTCTGCTCTCCATCTTGTGTCTGTGGTGTCCAGAAAGTCATGCCATTAGGTTCTAATACAGCGGGAAGCGTCTGCCCATGTTCTTCACTTCCTTTGCCATAACGACTCAACGAGGGCGTAACAGCATAGTCAGTACCCACGAAAGTGTTGATAGTTGCCATATTTTTCAATGCCTCTGCATTGGCAATACGATTTTCCACATAGTTCAACACATGGTCCCAACGATAATAATAGCCCGTTTTTCCATCAGGGCCCACATCCAATGAACGAACCTTGGAAAGTCGGATTTCACGCTCGTTGAGCATGAATTTCACAATAACCTGCTGTGGCTTTAATGGCTTCTGTGCCTTATCCGGGTTATAATAAAAGACGATTTGCAAGTTAGCTGCCATAGGAATTATCTGATCCATCTGGTCTTTTTGCTCATCAGAAAGATTATCTGGCCCCAACAAAGCCAGTAAACGATAAAGTGGAGTGTCGTGACCAAAGCGCAATGTGGCTGTCAGTTCACCCTGCAAAGCATGGTTAACTTCGGCCACAATATTATGCCAAAGGCTCACGGCCGAACGCTGAGTAACTCCATAATTGTCGGGAGCCAGTCCATTACAAAGCCACATCCGCTCATTGTTCTGCTCGTAAATATCACGCAATTCCGCTTCCGTAAAAAACTGATAAAAATTGAGTTTCAGTCCCACATCCTGCATATCAGAGGCAACAGCGTGCAATTCTGTCATCAATTTTTCGGCATTTTCAACCTTTGTTGGGTCCTTGAAAAGAGCAGAAATAAATCGTTCATTACCCAAATGACGCCGGGGATTGACCGTCTTCTGCCATGCTTCGAGTTCAGAACTCTTATAAGCTATCCACGCCATATCTGCCGAATCAGAATGCTGTTCCACCTTTTCTTTCCGCACATTCCTATTTTCAAGTACACTGCAAAAAGCCTGCATGCTCTTTACACAGCGGTCTGAAACACTTGAAAAAGCCTCAATTCTGCCACCAGGAGAAAACAATTCAGGAAAGCGAAGCACCATATTTTTGGCGATTTTTTCATGCTGATGTACACCTATCGGAGAGAGTTTTCCACCATTCCCACGTGCTTGTTTCCACACAATCTGCATCATCTTTTTAGCCTTTTTACCCAATTTCGTAAGGTTTTCTTTGTCGGCAAACTGGCTAATTATCCATTCATAACGGGCATCAGAGGTCATCCATCGGCTGCCATGTCGCCCGTAATGACTCATGTAAAATGGTATAAAGTCCTCGGGAACAGCCGTATATTTCGCAGCCTTATATTCTGGATAGGCATAATAAATGCCCCCCATCTGCTCATTACTCTTTTGGGCAAAGGATGTCAAGACAAGGCATAAGAGCAGTGTAAGGAGTTTAATTCGCTTCCTCATATAGATTATTTATTATTTCTTTTGATATATTGTCCTTCAGAAATAAACTCTAATTTCCAATCAATACCCAAAGGATTATGCCGCATTTCGAATACCCAAGGCAAGCGATGGACTGTAGAAATCACCATCTCCGTGCCGTCTACATCAGCTTTAACAGTAATAGTTTCTGCACTTTGAGCTATTTCCCGCCACGTGATTTCATCATAGACAAAAGCGCCTTTAGCTTTCAATTGTTGCAAGGCATCACGTGAAATAAAGAGGAAAGTGCCACGACAAGCATATTCATTGATACCCTTTTGCGGACTATTCCAAGTGAAACGATCCGCATGATCAACAACATCTTTGGGGATAAAATAGGTTGATTGGTTACACCGAATGACCAAAGGATTGTCCTCAAATTCATCGCAACCGACAGCCCAATCACGGTATTGACGATTGAGAACAAAGTGGGCTTGCCACCAAAGTGCATGCGTAACGATAGGTGGCATAAACTTTATTGTCTCACGATCTGCCTGTGGTCGCGGCGCCAACTTCGTGTGCCAGGGCAGCAGAAGCTTTCCTCCTGCAAGCAGATCCTCATGTTTCAAGAACTTATGTCGCCACTTTCCTTTCGCTTCTACTGTGAGCCACTTGCCATTCGGCAGCAAGATTCGATAGGACTTAATCATGGGTGAACCAACAAGATAAAGGTTTTGCCCCGCAACAGGATAAAGTCCTAACATGTTCCATACAAGCCATGACGACATAGCTCCACTGTCATCATTACCTGGAAGACCGTCACGTTGGTCGCTGAAATGGTCGGTGATGATGCGCCGAATACGCTCACTGCTGCGCTCGGGACGGTCAGCCCAATGATAAAGATAAGGTGTCAGGAAACTCGGTTCATTGGCAACGTTGTAGTGACTGCGATTGAAAAACGTATCAAGACGCTTCACAAAAGCAGCCTTTCCACCACAAAGTGTCATCAACCCCTGTACGTCATGCGGGACACTCAAACTGTATTCGGCAGATAATGCTTCATAGAAAAATGTACTCCACCACGGTAAATACCACGGTGCGGCACTTGTGTCAGGGCGATAAGGCTGTTTCGGATGAAACACTTTCGAGTGTCCCCAAGGCACAGCATCGAGCCACCTCCCGGCCTTATCCTTTGGCATGATAAAGCCACGCATGTTCTGCCACGGATAGTCACGCCACAGATTTCGCCAATTCTCCGACCGCTTCAGATACTTTTCATATAATTCCTGCCGACCCAATCCACGTGCTACCTGTGCAATACACCAATCATCATAGCTGTATTCCACGGTTCGGCTGCCTGCCCTATCAATTCCATAAGGGATATAGCCCAACGTGTTATAATCCTGCAATCCGCCCCGTCCTTCCTGCTCATCATTGGCAGGCGGCACCTCAGCATCCTTGAGCATTGCCTGTAAAGCCTGCTGATAATCGATACCCTTCAAGCCTTTTGCAAAGGCATCAGCCACCACTATTTCAGCATTACTTCCCCCTTGCGTACGCCCATTACAGTTGCCACTGCGAGCATCGGGCATATATCCCTCGTGACGATATATATTGAGTAATGAGTTGATAATGTCGCGTTGGCGGTCAGGATCAATGAGCGTCAAGAGCGGAGATGACGTGCGATAAGTGTCCCAAATCGCATAATAGTCGTCATAATAAGGCGTAGTCGGCCAATAAGGGTTCTCTCCACTACGATCTACAGGCATAAGCATCGTGTGATAAAGTGCCGTGTAAAACATGCGATTTTGCATGACGTTGCCTGTAATCTGAATACGCGAGAGCAGGCGTTCCCATGCTTCTTCGGCATAACGTCGCTGTGCATCAAAACCACGAGACGTGATATTCTGCCGTGCCTTCTCAATAGATACAAACGAGATTCCTACTTTTACATTCACTTCTTTCGCCTGCATCATGAGCCAAGCATACTTTCCTTTGCCTGTCAATCCATGGAAAGGCACATCGCTCTGCAGGCAGAAAAAGACGGTGTAAGGACCACCGTTATTCCACCCTCCACGAACAGTTGAGGAGCCCACAAGTTCATTTTCGCCCGTTATCCGAAGGTCACAGGCCACAAACTGCTGGGCTTCGCGCTTATCGGGTATCGTGTCAATGCCAAGAAAAGTGGCTACATTCACAAACAGACCCGACAGCTTCCTGAAGCGATAAAGCGCACAACGGTCGTCAGTAGTGACCTCTGTCTGCGGGCCTTCTTCATAGGAACAACTGTAATATCCCACAGTAACCGCCTCCGAAAGCCGGTGTTGCAGATAGGTCGTTTGCCCTGCCTTGCCGGCAAAAGGCTGCAAGAGGATGTTGCCATACTTCTGCCCTCCACCCGTTCCACTGACATGAGTCTGGCTGAATCCTAATACGGCATCGGGCATCGGGCCCCAGCCCGCATTGGGCATTGACACACAATCGGGGCCGGGTTTACACATGCCATAGGGCATAGAAGGCCCGGGGAACACACGTCCCTCCCCCTCACTCCCTATCATGGGATCAACAAAATGGAGCACAGAAGGCTGTGCACCAACAGACAAACCAAGCCCAATAAAAACAGCGAAAGCCATTCCTCGGTGACATATTGCATGCAAAAGTCTTTTCATATCGTATGATTTCAAATTACAAATATAACGATAAAAGGCCAAAAGACAAATGAAAAACAGAGAGAAAAGCAGGGAACTCCTACAGAAAAAACATCCCTCTATCTCATGAAATATGAATGTCCTTTCATGAGGATTTTTAAGGACTTATGCTTAGAACTATTGACGACCTATATATAAAATCCTTGAAAACACATCTCATGAAAGGAAGATGCCCGTACCTTTGACGGTGCAGGCATCTCGCCTTTTATTTCTTTCGAGGATCCGGATAACCAGGATTCTGCTTCCATTCAGTATTATTATCGAGCATATCCTTATGGATAGGGAAGATACGTCGCGTTTTATCGAAGTTGGCATACGGGTTACTATGATAGTGAGGGAAGAACTCATCCTCAAAGTGTCCGAAGCGAATCATATCGTTACGACGCCAGTTTTCGTTCATGAACTCACGGCCGCGCTCTTCATAAATATCCTGTAACGTAGGCACATTAGCGAGTAATGGAGCATGGACATAGGTGCGAATTTGATTGAACAGCGACTGCGCTACCGCGCCACCCGTACCTTTTCGTGTCAGCGCTTCAGCCTTCATCAACAGGATATCGGCATAACGGAAGATGGGAACATCGTTACTTTGGTTGCGTCCATTCTTGTAATCGTCATTAATAACGAAGAACTTTACTGAGCGATAACCTTGTCGCCATCCATCGAGGTCATCACCAACATCAAGGTTTTGCCAATCAAGTGTTGTGTGATTTGCATCCGTATAGCGTAGCGTTATATTCTTTGTGAGTATCAACGGATTTCCTTTCCTATCCTTGGCAACCTCTGTTGTGGGTAACAAGGTAGTTGGATCATAAACATAAACTTGACCACCTATCACACAATTATTACGTTCATCGCCTGCAAGTGTAAAGAGATTGGCAAATTCAGGAGTCATAGTCATATATCCACCACCTGAATTTGAGAGTTTCATTCCAAAGTAACTGGGATTCATACTCTTAATATCCTTATAGCTGTTGGCACGACCATACTGCATGCCTGTTGCTGTATACGTGTCGTAAGGCATAGCATAGATAAAGTCTTCCACGTTTAACGCACTATTGTTAGGACCGAACTTAAAGCGATAAGCCATAGAGCCAAGATTGAACTTACCACTGTTTATGATGTCATCGCATATACTAATGCATGCATCAAGCTTTTCATTTGTTGCTGAAGAAGCATCATATTTATCAACAGATGCTGCCATATAGACAGGCCAATTGATATAAAGTTTAGCCAATAAAGCCTGTGCCATATACTTATTGGGTATGCCATTGCGTCCCTCACTCGCATCCGTTGAAAGATGAGGAATAATCTCAAGTAATTCCTTTTCAAGGTATTTGGCAACTATTGCACGTGGTTGGCGTTTATTCATATCATTACCTTCTACTGTCACATCAAGGATAGGAGCATCTCCCCAGCAATCCATCATGAGGAATTCAAAGTAAGCACGCATTGCGCGGGCAGGCATTTTATACTTAGCATCAACGTCACTATTGATGACCTCATTGGCCTTTACACAGCCCTTTCCGAGTTCACCCATCCAATCAATGGTATTGTCTTCATAACTGAAGTCATGCAAACTTGGATGCGAATAAGTACCGCCATCAATCCAACCTCCTGAATAAGAAACTGCTGTTTGCTCATCACTTGAGAGCGACATTGCCTCAAAAAAGCGACGACCTAAAGTGCCACGGAAGTGGCTGTAGATACTATTTAGCTGGGCATTGAGTGCGACTTCTGAATTAGGATAACTGGGATATTGAGATTTCAAAGGTACATCCAAGTCTGTACAACCTGTTGCTAACAGCATCATACCAGCTGCAAACATTAATTTTATATTTGATTTCATCTTACTTTTCCTTTCTTTATTTTAGAAATTTACTTTTGCACCTATCATAAATGTGCGTGTATGAGGATAATGACTCCAACGATAATCAACTCCAGGATCTATGCCACCAAGATTCACTTCGGGGTCAAGCCCCTTATAACCTGTAATAGTCAACAGATTGTTACAGGTCATATAGAGCTGTAACGACTGTAACCAGCCATTGAAATGCTTAAAGGTATAGCCTAAAGTTAGACTCTGCAAACGTAGATAGTCGCCTTTTTCAAGGAAACGAGTTGATGGGACATTCGAATAAGTATCGGTGTAAGGACGCTCATAAATATATTCTTTCAACACATTCCTACCACTTGAAAATCCGTCAGGAGCTGTATATTGAGCACGCAAACTATTATAGATTTTATTGCCAAATACACCTGTAATAAACATCGTTAATGTCCAATCTTTATAATTTAGAGTATTGTTCCAACCAAGATTTAATTTGGGTTGTGCATTACCTACTATTGTTCTGTCTTTATAAACAGGTGTTTCGGTTACCTCACCCGTACGTGCATTCGTCACGTCATCATGCACATAATAGGTTGCTTTGCCTGCATCGTTGTAGCCAGCAAACTCATACATATAGAAAGTTCCTATGGGTTGACCCTCTATAACACGTTGTGTATAGCCGTTAGCTGATACTCCAGCGACCATCGGATCGCCTTGAGAGAAGGTGCCAGTATGGTATAATTCGTTCGAAAGACGATTCACTTTATTGTCGTTATGCGAAAGATTCAGCGTTGTATTCCATTCAAAGAGCCTCGTCTTTACAGGGATAGCATTAAGCGTAAACTCGATACCTTTGTTCGTAATCTCACCCACATTAGCTTGTATAAAGCCAAAAGGATAAACGAAAGATGACACAGGATAACTCCATATTAGGTCTTTAGTCTTCTTATGATAGAACTCTAATGAGCCATTGATTCGACCTCCAATGATAGCATAATCTACGCCAATATTAAACATGCCTGTAGTCTCCCACTTCAATGATTCGTTGGCTAACTTCGTGGCACCTAACGACACATAAGTAGATCCATTACTCTGGAAATAAGAGCCAGTAGAGCCATAAGTAGAAACCGCAGAATAGGCACCAAAGCCCAAAGCATTACCGCTTACGCCATATCCCATGCGGAGTTTCAAGTTTGAAAATAGGCTCTGAGCTTTCATAAAAGGCTCTTCGGTGATATTCCATGCCACACTCACGGATGGGAATGTACCCCAACGATGGTCTTTTCCAAATACCGACGAACCATCACGACGCATAGTTGCCTGCAACATATAACGGCTATTATAGGAATAACCCACACGCCCATAGAACGAAATATTACGTACTGTTTCTCTCGTTCCACTATTGACTGCCGGCATTCCGTCTATCATTCCAGCATAAGTGAGGTTATACCATTTCAAAGTGTCATCGAAAAAACTATGCACACTAAGTCCAAAGCCATCGTTACTATTGCGTTCTTCCCATGAATATCCAGCCATTAATGCCAGCTTATGAACTTTATCGAAAGTCTTATCATAGTTAGCATAGGTTTCAAAAGTCTGCGAATGACCAAAATAAGTATTGCGATCGGCTTTACCATTATACGCACTCAGGCCTGGCAACTGCGACTTATGAGAGTCATAACCGCTATAGGTATGCTGGAAGTTATCGTATGAATAGTTCATATTTAACAGCAATCCATCGATGACATGCAAGGTAGCTTTACCTATAAACTGATTGCGTTTCCAAAATGTTTCAGAAGTATCTTCGGCAATAAGTGACATCGGATTGAAGTTGTGAGAGCCTGAACCCCATGACCATTCTCCTTTATTGTCTGTGACCTTATTCGTTGGATTAAAGTAGTTCATAGCATCAAGCACCGAGGCACCTTCGTTATCCATCTTCACTCCGCGATGCATTCCATACATCATATTAGCTCCCAAGGAGAGATCAAGATGGTCTTTAAGCACTTTAGTTGATAACAAAGAGCGAACATTCAAACGATACATGTTACTGCCTTTAATAATTCCTTCCCGATTCATATAGTTCACACTGGCCATATAATTGGTCTTCTTGGCAGCACCATTAACAGCAATATTATGGTTATGACTGACGCCCGTGCGCAGCACTTCTCGCTGCCAATCCGTGTCACCTCCACCATCATAAGCATAGTTTATGTTATGTTTGGCGACGAAATCACGAATATCTTGTGCCGTAGCCATATCCAAAGTCTTGGATATATTGTCAAATCCCACATAACCATTATAGCTGACATTCGTGCGTTCTCCGCCGTTCTTGCCGCTCTTTGTGGTAATAATGATGACGCCATTTGCCGCTTTTGAACCATAGATTGCCGTTGCAGTGGCATCTCGAAGCACATCAATACTCTCAATATCATCAGGCGAAACCATTGATATATCTACACCGGGAATGCCATCAATCACGTAGTATGGCTGCATAGCGGCACCGCTTCGGAGTGATGAAGCACCACGAAGAGTGATGCTGGGACTACCATTTGGATCACCTGAAGAGGTAACAACAAGCCCGGCAACCTTGCCTTGTAACATGCTCGCTGCATCGGTAAAGACTCCTTTATTGAGGTCTTCCGACTTGATAGTAGTAATAGATGAGGTCACATCCTTACGTCGCATTGTTCCATAACCAACAACAACCACCTCATTTAATACCTTGTTGTCTTCTTCAAGAATAACTTTCGTTTTGTCGCCAGCCTTAATCTCTTTGGGATTAAACCCTACGTAAGAAATCTTCAACCGAGCACCCGGCTTCACGCTAAGTGTGTAGTTTCCATCAGCATCGGTAATGGTTCCATTGTTCGTTCCCACTTCAACAACACTCACACCAACCAGTGGATCTCCCATGGCATCCTTGACATTACCCGTAACTTTACTTTGTGCAAAGCCTGCAGTGCAGGCAAACAACAGACAACCCACTATGAATGAACGCCTGTAGTTAACCCGAATTAAATCATGTTCTTTATGCATAAGTTTTAGTTATTAGATGATATTATTCTATTATCTTATTTCATTAACTTCCAATTTACTATCCCAAATTCGGCTATACCACACGGCCATACCATGATTTTTGATGAAAGGTTCGTCACGACATGGCCTAAGATCGGCCACACGTCCATTATACTCCGTTTGTTTTTTCAGTCGAATATTCACATTATTAAAATAGATATAGCGTACTTTCCCCCACTCATCACCGCCTACAAAGCATCCATTCTCGCTCGTAGCTGTAATATTATTGAAGAAGATTCGCTCCACTTTACCACATCGCCCCTTTGTTTCACCTTTGGGAAAGCGCCAGTTTGCATCCTTATGATTACCATTAGCACGTGGATAAGAGGTTACATATATAGGCTCAGCCTTACCCCACCACACATCACTCCACATGTGAAGATCCATCTGAATGTTACTAAAGGTAATGTCACTCACACTACCTTCATCGCGGTTCTGAATGCCCAAACCACGATTGCTCTTTGTAATGATGCAGTTATTGAAGTTTACATTATAGATAGAATCCATGTTCTCACTCCCAATTTTAATAGCACATGAACGCGAAGTCATTACACAATTGGTCACAACAATATCGTGACAGCTTCCATATTCTGCATATTCGCGGCGGTTTTTCAAGCAAATGCAATCGTCACCCGATGTGATATAACAATTGGATATCCGCACATTGCGTGAATGATCAAGGTCAATGCCATCGCCATTCCTTATTTTCAGGTGGTTTAAAAGATTGATTCCATCAATCACAACGCCGTCACAACCCACGAGATGCACCGTCCAATAGGCTCCTTCTCGTATGGTAACATCACGTATAATGACATTGTTTACATCTATCAGCGTTAGCACATGAGGACGCGGATCAAATGTAGTAACAGGCTTAAGTTCGTAACTATCCAACAGCTCTTGCCCCATAAAACAAACACCATTGCCATGAATCGTACCCTTACCAGTAACAGATATATGCGTTGCATGCTTTGACCAAAGCCACAACATGCCCTCACCTCGGTTCTCGCCAAAGGCACTTTGCCGATAAACTTGCTCATCGGGATTGGCTTTTAGCACGGCCGTTGCCTCAAGATGTAAGTCTATATTTGACTTCAACTCTAATGGACCAGATAGGAAAACATGGTCATTGGGGAATACCACTTGCCCTCCGCCACGATGCGAACAGGCATCTATAGCTTGCTGAATTGACATGGCATCGTCGGTAATTCCATCACCTTTCGCTCCATAATCCATCACATTAAACACTTGTGCTCTTAGGATTAGTGCCAGAAATAGCATGGTTAGTAATAACACATTACGTCTTTTGTTCATCATGGGCTGTATGAGATTGTTTCACCACAAAGATAATATTATTTTGAAACAGCAAGCAATTTTTCGTGAGAAAACTACACTTATTTACAAAAAACAGATAGAAAAGATAACTTGAAGTAATCACTTTCATTCGCAGAAACACTTCTATATTAAACCGAAAGACTTTCGATTAATCTTCATAAATGTAGCAAGAGCCTTTCGTATTAAATAGAAAGAGTAGTACAAAACCACACACTACATATTATTGCATAACCACTATTCATAGAAATTCTATAACGAGCGGAATCAAGAAGGACAAGCTACCTGCAAACTCATCAAATCATTCGGGAACACAATTTGGCTGAGATGACGCGATAAAAGCACTCAGATGGTGGCACCATCTGAGTCAAATGGCATGGTAATTTGACGCTGTTTGCAAAATCGATGGCATAGAAAGAGGAAATGCCCTGTAAATAGGCATTGGCAGAGAGGAGGTGGGGCGCTGCACAACGGGACATGAAGAGTGGAACGACTGCATTGTCGTGAAGAATTAAAACGAAACGATTTTACAAATAAATCTATTCTTTTGAGGATAGAACAAGACCGAGCGCCTGCACTTGTTTGTATGGATATAGCATTAGAAAGAATAAATATGTTGGCTCAATACGAGTGAGATGAGCTTTTAATTTATCATCATGCGCGTGCCAATAAGCATTCAGCAAGGGATAAAAGCATGATTTATTAAACGTTATTTTCTATGAAAAAGACAGATTATTTGTATTTTTATTTGGTTCAACTGCTGTTTATTCGTACCTTTGCAGGCCTAAAACGAATAAACATACAAACTGATGAAAGTAAAGACAAACCGATTAGAAACATTGAAACTCCTTATCTCCAGCGGTGAATATGGTAGCCAAGAAGAAGTACTTGCGGCACTAAAGAAAGAAGGATTCACGTTGACTCAGGCCACACTTAGTCGTGACTTGAAGCAGCTGAAAGTAGCAAAAGCCGCAAGCATGAACGGCAAATATGTTTACGTTTTGCCTAATGAAACCATGTATAAACGCATTCATAAGCCACTTTCTGCGGCTGAAATGATGATGACACCAGGCTTTATTTCCATTAACTTTTCAGGCAATATAGCTGTCATTAAGACGCGACCGGGGTATGCAAGTAGCATCGCTTATAACATTGATACCAGCGAAATGCCTGAAATATTGGGTACAATTGCGGGCGATGACACGATTATTGTTGTGATCAAAGAAGGCGTAAGTCATGAAGAAGTGACTGAAAGTTTGAGTCAACTGATGCCGGGATTCTAAAGCATTACGCTCAATGTTTCGTGTCTTATCTATGATTTTGGAGTGTAAGAAATAAGGATTTGAGCATCAATTCTTTTAGAAGAAGAAAATAATTTGAGTTATTTTTTGCCCTAACTGCAACTTTTCCATCATCAAAATGCGTCTAACGCATGAATGACAAATAAAGAAACAAAACATAAAAGGAAAGAATATGGAAGATAAAAAGAAATTAATGCGCTCCTCATCAGACAAATGGCTTGCAGGAGTTTTAGGTGGAATAGCCAATTATTTGGGTTGGGATCCAGCCTTGCTACGCCTCTGTTATCTGCTATTGACCCTTTGCAGTGTGGGCTTCCCCGGTGTTATTGCATATATCATTCTATGGATGTGTATGCCCCAAGACATCAACACGCAACCATAAAACAGGGAAACGAGAGCGTCGTTACGAACAAAGCATAAGATGCTGCACAAACCATTAGGGTGTGTGCAGCATTTTTTGGTTTATTAATGTTATATTGAAATTAAAAGCAAACCAAAAGTAACTATTCGACAACTTTTTGTATCTTTGGCAATGAAATAAAACAAAAAAGATTGAAAATGGAAGAATCTATCAAACAAATTGGCGAGCGCTTGCGTGGCCTTCGCGATGTACTTGACATCCCGGCAGAGGAAGTTGCTGAGCTTTGTGGCATCACTTTAGAGCACTATCTCAAGATAGAAGCTGGAGAAGCAGACCCTTCTGTATATCGACTTTCTAAGATTTCAAAACGCTATGGCATTTCACTTGACGTGTTGCTTTTTGGAGAAGAGCCGCGCATGAGTAGCTATTATCTCACCCGAGACGGGCAAGGTCAGGAGATAGACCGTGGAGATAAGTATCAATATCAAACGTTGGCAGGAGGTTTTAGAGGTCGGAAAATGGATCCATTCCTTGTTGTTGTCGACCCGCTTCCAGCCGGAAAACGATATAGTAAGAATACACATGACGGGCAAGTTGTTGACTATATTCTTGAAGGAACATTGGAATTGACGATTGAAGACAAAGTATTGGTGTTGGAAAAAGGCGATTGTGTCTATTTCGATGCAACCCTTCCACACTGCATGAACGCACTAAACGGAGAACCAGCTAAGTTTTTATGTGTCGTAAACTAAACGAAAGACTATGATAGAACGTTTTTTAACGCAAACAAAATTCACTTCAGAAGATGACTATGCAAAGCATCTTCATTTCATTGTTCCAGAGAATTTTAACTTCGCCTACGATGTAATGGATGCGTGGGCAGAGGAAAAGCCTGATAAGGTTGCCTTGCTTTGGACGAGTGAAAGAGGCGAAGAAGTGAGCACAACTTATAGAGAGTTTAAGGAACAAACAGACAGAACAGCCGCCTATTTCATGCAATTGGGCATCAAACATGGCGACAAAGTGATGCTTATTCTCAAGCGACATTATCAGTGGTGGCTATCAATGATGGCGCTATGTAAAGTCGGAGCGATAGCTATTCCGGCTACACACATGCTGACAGTTCACGACATTGTATATCGCAATCAGAGTGCAAGTGTGAAGTATATCATTTGTGCTAACGATGAATATATCACCGAACAAATCGCTAAAGCCATGCCCGATAGCCCAACAGTAAAGGCGTTAGTGGCTGTAAATGCACTCTCAGAACTTGACAAGCCCATACCAGAAGGTTTCCACGATTGGCGCAAAGAGTGGGCTGAAGCACCAGCCTTTGTGCGACCAGACAACGTGAATACTAACGAAGATACAATGTTAATGTACTTCACAAGCGGTACAAGTGGTGAACCAAAGATGGTGGCTCATGACTTCCTTTATGCCTTGGGACATCTCACAACGGGTGTATATTGGCACAATCTCCATGCAAATAGTCTGCATCTTACTGTGGCAGATACGGGTTGGGGCAAAGCCGTTTGGGGAAAACTCTATGGACAATGGTTTGCAGGTGCAACCGTATTTGTATATGATCACGAGAAGTTTACGGCCGAAAAGATTATGCGACAGATGGAGAAATACCACATTACATCGTTCTGTGCGCCTCCAACCATCTATCGTTTTATGATTCGTGAGGACTTCTCTAAATATGATTTGAGCAGTCTTGAATGGTGTACTACGGCCGGAGAAGCTATGAATCCTTCAGTAGCGAATAGGTTTAAAGAGCTTACAGGCGTTACAATCTACGAAGGATTTGGCCAGACTGAGACCACAATGACACTTGGAACCTTCCCCTGGGTGAAGCCAAAACCCGGCTCAATGGGTAAGCCAAACCCTCAATACGACGTTCAGTTGCTACGCCAAGATGGTACAGAATGTGAGGACGGAGAAAAGGGAGAGATTTGTATTCGCATAGGAGATAAGAAACCCTTAGGCTTGTTCAAAGGCTATTATCGCGATGAAGAACGAACAAAGGAGACTTGGCACGATGGCATATATCACACTGGTGACATGGCATGGCGCGACGAAGAAGGGTATTATTGGTTTGTAGGAAGGACGGATGATGTTATCAAAAGCTCAGGCTATCGCATTGGTCCGTTTGAAGTAGAGAATGCCCTAATGACCCATCCTGCCGTCGTTGAGTGCGCCATTACAGGCGTTCCCGACCCAATTCGAGGGATGATTGTCAAGGCAACTGTAGTACTTGTGCCGGAATATAAAGCCAAAGCAGGCGATGAACTGATTAAAGAATTGCAGAATCATGTTAAGCATGAGACGGCGCCTTATAAGTACCCACGCCTCATTGAGTTTGTAAATGAACTGCCAAAGACTATTTCCGGTAAGATAAGACGAGTGGAAATACGAGAAAAAGACAATCAAAAGAAGTCTTAATGAAACAGAAAATGTGGAACGAAAGCTTATGCTTTGCTCCACATTTTTTATTGTATCTTCTTTTCATCAAACGATAATGAGAAACTTATTTCTTAAAGGTTTTAAAGATAACTCCTTTATAACTGTTGATGCGGAGATTGATTAAGCAACCTGAAGACAGTCGAGTAAGCGGCACACTAATATACCCTCGGCTCGAATAATATTGCGGAACACCTCCTTGATCGTGGTAGAGTGTGAGGTCAATACGGTGTAACTTACCCCCAACAACAAGGCTATCGGTGGCTATTAAGCCCAAAGTCTGTCCCTTCATCTCACTGGTTTGCTCGCCCGTTAATACCGAAAAACCAATATTCAGATAGCGACTATTCTTGCTTATCCAGGCACTTTCAAACGTAATGGGGTCGACATGGAGACTACGAAACCAAGCCGTTGGATGCCAATCTACCACAGGAACAGCCACCAATCGAAGGCCTTCTGTCGATGAATCCACCACCTTATTATAATAGAGTAAGCCTCTCACCTTCGCATTGGCTTGCTTTATCCACGACACTTTCAATCGAGGCACGAGCAGAAGTGAATCACCTTCATCCGTAACGGCACTATAAACAGCGTTGTCAGATGCCGTATAAGCCTCGACGAAATCAGCCTGAACATAAGAATCTTTGCCATCGCCGACCTCATATCCCCCATGAGAACATGCACTCGCCACAAACAATATGACGAGTGCAATACTTAAAATTGTCCAACGATAACTATGCACCATGCCTATCTTATTTTAGGAATGGCAGATGATTCAGAAACGATTTAAACTTACGATTGCCGTTAGTTGCAGACAGATAGTTCTTTGCTGGGTAAGCATATTGACTCAACAAGCAAGCCCGAAGATAACGTTCGTCCTTGTTCTCTATATCAATCTTCTCCAACTGTCCCATCATATAATCTTCGAAATCGTTTCGTTCGGCGTCGGTATAATGGTCAGAATACATTCTCGTATCCTGTATCATGTCGAGTGCAATGTAGTTACATGGGTAGAGACGATAGTTCCGATGGATCTCTAAATCGATATGCGTTGCAATCTCATCAAATAGTTTATTCTTCGGCTGTTCTTGGTCAATACCTTGTAACCAGTCGTCAATACATGGCGCACATTTATAGTGAATGTGACCTTTAAAGCCTTTAATGCCGGTCAACATGCTTTCAATATCATCCTCAGCTGTCTTCTTCCAGAACGGTACATCGCGTCTTAACTGGTACTCACGAGCCTTTAAGTAGTCACATGGATCGTATTCATAAGAGATTGAAAGTGGAACAATATGCAACTGCGTTAGACGCTCAACGATAGATCCTTCGCCTCCCATGGCCATCATCTTCAATATTGCTGGCTGTGTAAGGTCATTCGAGTTTTTAGCCCGTCCCTGTCGTTGTGCTATCCAAACATTCTCTCTTTTCACGTTAACGGCAAAGTGAATATACTCTGACATGCGCTTACTTGCCTTCAACATCTCTACCGAATGGAGAGCCCGTTCGACTGTAAACGACTTGTTTACACGCACGAGATCTTTCACCCAAGGCAGGGTCAACAGGTTATCTCCTATGGCGATTTCGCACGTAGTATCAAAGCCAACATCGATTAAAAGCTTATCAAGAAAAGCCGAATCAAGCACAATGTCGCGGTGATTGCTTACGAAAGTATATCGATTTTTGATGTTAATGTTATAAGCATCCATATCACATCCCAAGCTCTCCTTTACGATTAGTTGCTGTAAGAAGGGATAACAGAAAGCCTTTTGAAACTCAATATTTGTCTTACATGCACGCATCTTGGCCGCTATATCGTCAAGAGCAACACCGGGATATAAGTAAGCCAATACCTGTTGGAATTGGGAATCACTCAATAATCTGTCGAAAACCTCGGGCAGTTCCTCGGGTTCAAACGGTCTGATACAATCAAACTCAGCTGGAATTTTCATATCATGTGGTTTTAAAATTAATTTTCATTGTATTACAATAGGGCTGAACTTGCTCCATGAGCAATAATAAGTTCGATGCCCAACTCTTCTATTTCGCGCACCAATTGTGCCGAAATATGACTGTCAGTGATAATCATGTCAACGTCATCCATACTACAAATGCGCGCAAACCCACGTCTTCCAAACTTACTTGAGTCTGCAAGAACAATGGTTTTCTGTGCAGTTCGAATCATCGACCGATTGAGTTCAGCCTCATTCATGTCGGTTGTTGAGATGCCAAAGTCAAGGTCTATGCCATCCACGCCTAAGTAAAGCTTACTAAACGAGCATCCTTTGAGAATCATATCTGCATATTGTCCCACAACCGAAAGACTGCTGTGGCGCACCACTCCGCCCAATTGGATAATGTCAACATTGTCATTTTGCGCCAACAACTCAGTGGCTTGCAGTGATGCCGAGACCACCGTTAGCTTGTCTGTCGTATGCAGATTGCGTGCCAAAGCATGAATAGTAGTCCCCGAAGCCAATAGAATAGAGTCATTAGAAGACACAAGTTTGGCCGCTTCTAAGCCTATTTGTTGCTTCTCTTCAGCGTTAAGACCCTCCTTTTCGTTAACCGACCGGTTGTTGGCAAAGGGATTTATGAGGATAGCCTTCCCATGACTGCGGTACAATTTGCCTGCACGCTCCAGCTCTGTAAGGTCTTTACGAATCGTTACTGAAGACACATCAAGTCGCTCTGCCAGTTCAGAAACAAGCAAAGAACCCTGCTTCAGCAGCTCCTCTAATATAAAAGTATGGCGTTCTAACTTAGTCATTGGTTAGGATTTTAATGAGACTATCCGTTTAAAGTAACTACACAAAGATAGGTCTTTTATTCTACATTCGCCAAGAAAAGCCTCTGTTTTAAATAATTATTAACAACACATACGCGCGCGAACAAATTAAACAACGAGCCACATCGCTTAGAATGATAAAACCAATCGCCTAATATTCAGAACCTTTTCCATTCGAATGCGGTTAAAAGATAACATTAAACCCGACAGCAACAGCCTTAAATACATCTATTTTCTTGTAAAGATGATTCATCATTTTTTAACAGTTCATCATATCATCAAATAGAAGAAACCCGATGCTTCATAGCCATCAGAAAGGCGAAAAGCAACGAAAAAACATAAGCTCCCATTCCAAAATCATTAAGAAATGGGGCAAATCACACTGCTAAATCCCTCATTTCACGACACTTTTTCACTCATATCATCTCACGTTTTGACGCAAAACGCCATCATTTTTCATGTTATTTCACGCTTCTTTTTGCTATCAAACTTGAAAAGCTTTGATGCTCAGCAGATTATCAAATGCCTAAAAACAGTCTTTATTTTCCAACAAACATTCACGCCAACAAAAACTTCTCGTTTTATAAAGTCTTTTGTAAAATTTCCTGTTTTCTATTCCTTTTTAATGCCTCTACAGCAACTTCATTCCAAGTAACACCACAAAAAATTAACCTAAACATCGCTGAAAAGCGCCACATAACAGCCTCTTCTTCCCATAAAACACCACATCCCAGCAGGTAAACTCCTTACCATGAGCCCCCAAAATGGGACAAAATTCACGCCGAATGTTTCAAAACGAAAGCAACAAAATACTAACATCACTCTTTCATCTCATTCACTTTCGTTTCAAAATCAAAACAACCCTCCTTCTAATTCGCCTTTAGCCGCCACACCTATCCTGTTTAACAGGCTTACAAATACACCCACAAGAGTACGAATTAAAACGGCTTTCGTTTCAAAATAAAAGTTAAAATCAAAACAAATCTCCCTGTAAATTTTGAATTATCAGAAATAAAATCTACTTTTGTTGCGTAATGAAACCATAATAATATCATTCAAAACATCTAATGGTTCAACATTCATTGTTATAACACCATTAACGACAAAGCAGCAATTTGAAATCTAAAGTAATGAATAAAAATCAGCGTACAACTTATGACATCATCGTGATTGGTGGAGGAATCACGGGAGCCGGCATCGCGAGAGACTGCGCATTGCGTGGCCTAAAGGTGCTATTGGTTGAGAAATTCGACATGACCAACGGCGCAACTGGGCGTAATCACGGCCTACTTCATAGTGGAGCACGCTATGCAGTGACCGATAACGAGTCGGCAACAGAGTGTATTCAAGAGAACATGATTCTCAGAAAGATTGCTCGCCACTGCGTAGAAGAGACCGATGGACTATTCATTACGCTGCCCGAAGACGACCTTTCCTATCAGAAAACGTTTGTAACGGCCTGCCAAAATGCAGGTATCCGCGCCGATATCATAGCTCCAGAGGAAGCCATTCGATTGGAACCGGCTGTCAACCCGACCCTCATTGGTGCGGTTCGCATACCTGATGCCTCAATCGATCCCTTCAGACTGACCACTGCCAACGTGCTCGATGCTCGCTTGCATGGGGCAGAAATATTGACCTATCACGAGGTTACATCGTTTATTATCAATCAAACGCGCATGGAAGGTGTCGTGATGCGCGACAACCTTACAGGCGAAACGCGCGAAGCTTACGCTAAGATTATCGTCAATGCAGCAGGCATTTGGGGCCACCTTGTAGCCGAAAAAGCCGGTATTTCGATTAATATGTTCCCCGCAAAAGGTTCATTATTGATCTTCGGTCACCGTGTAAACCAAATGGTAATCAATAGATGTCGCAAGCCAGCTAATGCCGATATACTCGTTCCCGACGATGCCGTTTGTGTGATAGGAACAACAAGTGACCGCGTGGGTTATGACGAAATAGACCACCTTAAGGTTACAAACGAAGAAGTAGATATATTGATTCGCGAAGGCGAGAAACTGGCTCCAGCACTTGCTTCGACACGAATCTTGCGCGCTTATGCCGGTGTCCGACCACTCGTTGCAGCCGATAATGACCCTTCTGGGCGTAGTATCAGCCGCGGAATTGTGTTGCTCGACCACGAGAAACGTGACGGCCTATCAGGCTTTATCACGATAACGGGTGGTAAGATGATGACTTATCGCTTGATGGCCGAACTTGCAACAGACCTCGTTTGCAGCAAATTGGGCATCGACAAGCCATGTATGACTGCCAAGATTCCATTGCCTGGTTCAGAAGAACCCATGGAAAAGAAAGGTCTTTCAACCGAACGCCTTGCCGAAGAAGGCCGTCATGGCACACGAATCTCTTTCATTCCAGCGAACAACAGCTTGGAGAAAGCGATGGTTTGTGAGTGTGAAGGGGTCAGCATTGGTGAGATGAAATACGCTGTTGAAAAGCTACATGTGAAGCAACTCATTAATATGCGTCGCCGCACTCGTGTCAGTATGGGCACTTGTCAAGGTACACTTTGTGCGTGTAGAGCAGCATGTGTGCTCTCAGAACTCACGAAAACAGACGCCAAGAAGAGTCAAGCCGACTTAGCATCTGTAATGAACGAGCGCTGGAAAGGTATGCGACCAGTGGCTTGGGGAGATACTTTGAAGGAGTCACAACTCATGTCTATGGTCTACGAAGGACTCTGTGGACTGAACGAACGCACTGAAAACAGAAAGGAAATTGCACAATGAGATTTGATACTATCATAATAGGTGGCGGACTAAGTGGAATGACTTGTGCCGCAATGTTAGCCAAAGGCGGCCACAAGGTGGGCTTAGTGACTACCGGAAAGAGTACGCTTCAGTTCAATTCTGGGTCATTTGACTTGATGGGATACGTCGAAGGACAAGCTGTTGAGCATCCTTTGGAGGCATTAAAGCAGTTGCCTGAGGGACATCCCTATCACAAAATAGACAGTGACAAGTTAGATTCCTATATAGAAGAAGCTAAGAAACTGCTCGAAGAAGCAGGCTTAACATTCAAAGGAACCGCTGAGAAAAACCATTTCAGACTATCTCCTATCGGTGTTTTAAAACCTACTTGGTTGACCCTTGACACGCTGTTTACGGTTGAAAATGCCGAAGAACTGAAAGGAAAGAAACTGCTTTTAGCCAATATAGAAGGCTTTCTTGACTGGCCAATGCCCTATCTTTCAGACAGTCTTTTGACATTGGGTGCTGAGGTTAGAAGCGTCACTTTTACAACAGATATCCTTGAGTTTGCGCGGACAAGTACAACAGAAATGCGTGCAACAAACATCGCAAAGTATCTTCAAAAGCCTGAACGCGTAAAGGAAATTGCCCAGAAACTCGATGCCATTGCAGAAGATTGCGACTGCATTTTGATGCCAGCGGTGCTGGGATTACACAATGAAAAAGAACTTCGTTTGTTGCAGAATAAAGTGCAAAAGCCCATTCAATTTGTAGCAACTATGCCTCCCTCTGTGCCTGGCAACTATATACAAAACCGACTGACCGACTTACTTCATCAGTTAGGTGTAGTGATATTCAACAGTGATACCGTTGAAAGTGGGCGACTCAAAGATAATCGTCTTGTAGCCGTTACTACGGAGAAATTGGAGGAAACCCTACTTGAGGCCGACCAATTTGTGCTTGCTACAGGCTCATTTATCAGCGGAGGACTCGTTTCAAACTATGAAACCATTTGTGAACCGATATTGAATTGTGACATAAACACACTTCAACAACGTGATCAATGGACATCAGAATATCTCTTCGATGAACATGCTTATATGGGCTTTGGCATACAAACTGATGACAAATTCCATGTGACAAAAGAAGGCAAAACAATAGAAAACGTCTTCGCAGTAGGTTCAGTTTTAAGTGGAAACAACAGCATTCGACAGGCCAATGGCACAGGAGTTTCAATGCTTACGGCTATCAATGTAGCCCACAATATCCTAAATATTAAAGATCATGCAAGCTAAAATACAATTACGAAATATAAGTAGTCACGAGCTGGAACAGTGCATGAAATGTTCCATTTGCACAGTATATTGCCCTGTATCGGCCGTCGAACCACAGTATCCCGGGCCTAAACATGCGGGCCCAGATCTTATGCGTTATCGCATGAAAGATGAGCATTTCTTCAATGATAACTTGAAGATGTGCCTGAATTGTAAGCGTTGTGAGGTCGCATGTCCTAATGGAGTGAAGATTGGAGACATTATACAAGAGGCGCGAATTAAATACAGTTCACACGGTCCTTCGCTACGAGATCGCATGTTAGCCAATACAGATTTCGTTGGAACAATGGCCACATTAGCTGCTCCCTTGGTAAATTTCTCATTGGGATTAAAGCCAGCTAAGGCTGTATTACATACGGTAATGGGCATTGATAAGCATCGCACCTTCCCGTCATATAGTTCACAGAAGTTTGAAACTTGGTTCAAAAAGGAAGCTGCAGAAAAGCAAAAGAACTTCTCAAAATTCGTTAGTTACTTCCACGGATGTTACGTAAACTACAACTTTCCCCAATTAGGTAAGGACTTAGTCAAGATACTTAATGCCGTAGGATATGGCGTTCATCTGCTTGAAAAGGAACAATGTTGCGGCGTAGCCCTTATCGCTAACGGCCTATCGGGACAGGCAAAGCGACAAGGAGAGGTTAATATGAAGTCGATGAGGCAGGCTATTCAAAACAAGGATGAAGCCATTGTAACGACCAGTTCGACTTGTACGTTCACCATGAGAGACGAATATAAGCACCTGCTTGAAATCAAAAACGAAGACGTTAGAAGTAGTTTGATGTTGGCAACACGCTTCCTTTATAACCTCATTCATGAGAAAAAGATTCGTCTTGTCTTTAGAAACGACTTCCAAAGAAAGGTTGCTTACCACACAGCATGCCACATGGAGCGTATGGGATGGGTCGTATATAGCACCGAACTGATGCGAATGATTCCGGGACTTGACTTAATTATGCTTGAAAGTCAATGTTGTGGAATCGCCGGAACGTATGGTTTCAAGAAGGAAAACTACGAGCGTTCTCAAAAGATTGGAGAGTCTTTATTTGATCATATCAATGAAATTAACCCCGACTGTGTGTCTACTGACTGCGAGACTTGCAAGTGGCAGATAGAAATGTCGACCCGATATAAGGTCATAAATCCTATTTCTCTCATTGCCGAAGCACTCGATGTAGAAGCTACAAAACAAGCAAACGCCTAACGACGTTAGTCACTCAGAACCGTTTATCTTTTTATATTATCTATTAACTAAAACCTTAATTAAAGATGAAAAAGTACATTTTAGCCCTTGATCAGGGCACAACCAGCTCACGAGCTATCGTCTTTGACCACGATGGAAAGATTTGTTCTGTGGCACAAAAAGAGTTTACGCAGTACTTCCCTAAACCGGGATGGGTAGAACACAACCCTAATGAGATCTGGTCTTCTCAGGCATCTGTGATTGCCGAATCAATCTCCGCAATCGACATTAATGGTCTCGACATTGCGGGAATTGGTATCACCAACCAGAGAGAAACAACCATTGTATGGGATGTTGACACTGAAGAACCCATCTACAATGCCATTGTTTGGCAAGACAGACGTACCGCTGACTACTGTGATAAGCTTAAAGCTGAAGGCCTGATTGACACAATTCGTGAAAAGACGGGCTTGATTATTGATGCTTATTTCAGTGGAACAAAGATTAAATGGATATTGGATAACGTACCAGGAGCACGTCAACGTGCAGAGCAAGGTAAGTTGCGTTTCGGCAACGTTGATAGCTGGTTGGTTTGGCGTTTGACTCGAGGCGAGGTGCATGTTACCGATGTTACCAACGCAAGTAGAACCATGTTGTTCAATATTAACACGTTGAAATGGGATGCAGACTTACTGAAACTACTTGATATACCCGTTAGCATGTTGCCAGAAGTGAAGTCATCTTCTGAGGTGTATGGCCACACTAAGACTACCATTTTCGCCCATGAGGTGCCCATTTCTGGCATTGCTGGCGACCAACAAGCAGCTCTTTTTGGTCAGATGTGCATTGAACCGGGAGCAATAAAAAACACATATGGCACCGGATGTTTCGTCATGTTGAACACTGGAGAGAAGCCCGTCAAGTCAGAAAACAACCTACTTACCACGATAGCTTGGAAGATAGGAGACAAGATTAACTATGCTCTTGAAGGCTCAATCTACGTTGGTGGTTCAGTAGTTCAATGGCTTCGAGACGGTCTTTGCTGTATAAAGTCATCGTCAGAAATAGAAAAATTAGCTGCTTCTGTGCCTGATAGTGGAGGAGTTTTCTTTGTTCCTGCCCTCACAGGTTTAGCCGCTCCATACTGGGATCAGCATGCAAGAGGCACGATAATTGGTATTACTCGCGGCACAACTACAGCCCACATAGCTCGTGCAGCGCTTGATGGTATAGCCTTCCAAACCTATGATATAGCCCGTGCAATGGCTAAAGACATGGGCGCTCCACTAACAGAACTCAAGGTAGACGGAGGTGCTTCACGCAACAATCTGCTAATGCAGTATCAAGCAAATCTATTGGGTATCAAGGTGGTTAGACCCAAAATCACTGAGACTACGGCTTTAGGTGCGGCCTATCTGGCTGGACTCGCAGTAGGTTTCTGGAAAGATCTCGACGAAATTAAACAGCAATGGCAAGTTGAACGCACGTTCGACCCCGTGCCAGACAACGAAGAAATCGCTGCCGCTAAACAGGGTTGGGCTGATGCTGTCCGTCGAACACTGACGAAATAAGAATGTAACACCTTAATGAAAAACTAAATATCAGAAAATTATGGAATACTCAATGATGACCCAATTCATGATGGAATTGGTAGGAACACTTGTACTTGTGCTCTTCGGAGATGGCGTTTGTGCTTGTGTAACGCTTAATAAGAGCAAGGGACAAAATGCAGGTTGGATTGTAATTACTATCGCTTGGGGCCTTGCAGTGTGTATGGGTGTGCTCGTCGCTGGACCTTATACAGGAGCTCATCTCAATCCAGCAGTGTCTGTAGGTTTGGCAGTTGCCGGCATGTTTCCATGGGCTTCAGTGCCTTATTACATTGCAGCGCAGATGATAGGTGGCGTTCTTGGCGGTCTACTTGTATGGTTATTCTACAAGAACCACTATGATGCTACAGACGACGAAGCTGCAAAACTCGGCACCTTTGCTACTGCTCCAGCCATTCGAAACTATCCCATGAACTTGTTAAGTGAGGTGATTGCAACGATAGCCTTAGTGTTTATCATCATTTGTTTCAGTACAGATGGCAACGCAGGTAACTTAACTGACGTCTTCGGAAGCCTTGGAAATGTTGGTGCAGGCCAACTAAATGTAAAGATAGGTCTGGCTGCTCTCGGTCCAATTCCAGTGACCTTGCTTATCATTGCCTTAGGAATGTCGCTCGGAGGAACCACTGGTTACGCCATGAATCCAGCCCGCGATCTATCCCCACGCATAGCACATGCGCTCGTGATGAAAGGCAATAACGACTGGGGTTACTCTTGGGTTCCCGTCGTAGGTCCTATGATTGGCGGCGCAATTGCAGGCTTCCTCGGCACGCTTTTGCCTACGCTCTAAACTCAAATACATTTATATCTTAACTCAAAAAACACATATCATGAGAAAGAATCTATATCGCTTTAGCGCTCTTTTGGCTGCAATGGCCATGAGCTTCAGTGCAAATGCACAGAAACTGCACTACAATGCAGGTATCGAAACAACTCACCTCTGGCGCGGACTTGAGGTTTCCAAGGGACTAACTTTCAACAATGAATTTAGTCTTTCAGATAATAACAACCACTTCAGAGTAGGACTTTGGGGCGGAATGCAAATCAATGGAAACTACAAGGAGTTTGATTACTACCTGAATTATAACAATAGTGGCTTCAATGTTGCAGTCTGGGATATCTACAATTTCTCTGATGGCATCTATTCAACCGACAAGGCTTATCGCATCGGTAACTACAACTGCCACAACACTGGCCATTTTATTGATGCAGCAATCAGCTATGATTTCGGTGCAAAATGCAACTTCCCATTGACTCTTACATGGTCAACCGTCGTTGCAGGTCGCGACCGTGGCAACATCAACAAACAGAATATATATTCAAGTTGGGTGCAAGCGGGCTACACACTCTATAATGATGACAAGTTCAAAGTTGACGCTTCAGTGGCTGGAGCCTTTGCACTTAACAACTATAAAGAGAACGATGGCGCCAACTTTTACGGCAAAACAACCGGCATCAATGACGTTCGACTAAGTTGTACGTATAAGTTGAAGATTGGAAATCACCCACTTCCCATCACCTCTCAAGCCATGTGGAATCCTGAAGCAAATAAAGGTTACTTCCGTATAGCCGTAAATCTGCTTGATTTATAAATAGAAACAGCGTAGTAAACGACAAAGAGAATGAATCAAATGGGTTCATTCTCTTTTTTATAAATAAGCAACAGACCCAATACAAAGGCTAACAACAGAACATCTCAAACCTCACTTCGCGACTGCATGATGTAGTAAGCATAAGCTGAGATTTATCCTTTTGACTGTCAACTGCTTGCAGTCTAAAATATGATTCCACTCATTTTGCCTCATCATTTGCCTCATCTCACACTACAATCTCAGCCATTTTAGGCCGTGATTTGCGCCATATTTATTTTCAAATCAAGGCATAGGCCTAAGCTACTGATTATCAACGAAGCTGAGAAAGAAAGCAACCACCGAACCCATGATATAGAAAACAAGAAAAGAAAAAAGGCAACAAGCATTGCTACTTGTTGCCTTATATCTTTGAAACCTATTGAGATTGGCCTTTGAAAGACTTAAAATTGGTTCTCAACGATATCGCTTAGCACGTCTTTAATGTCAAGACCTGCGGCGCGAACCTGCTGAGGAATAAAGCTTGTTACCGTCATTCCCGGTGTCGTATTGATTTCAAGCATGTTGACAACATCGTTTCCTTCGGCATCCTTTGAAATGATATAGTCAATGCGGATGATGCCATTGGCGTGCAGAATATCATAGATACGGCTGGTTTCGGCAGCCACTTTATCGGCTGTTTCCTTACTAAGTCGAGCCGGAGTAATCTCTTGTACCTGACCATTATACTTGGCATCATAGTCGAAGAACTCGTTCTTTGTCACGACTTCTGTAGCTGGGAACACCACCATTTTCTCTCTTGTTTTATAGATTCCCTGTGAGATTTCAACGCCATTCAAGAACCCTTCAATCATGACTTCATCGCTTTCCATGAATGCTTTGCGCAATGCAGGCGCGAGCTGGTCGGCATTTTTCACCTTTGAAACACCAAAACTACTTCCGTCGGCAGCAGGTTTCACAAAGCAAGGCATACCGAAACGTGCCTCAATCTTAGCCTCATCATACTCTTCACCACGGCGAAGCAGCATACTATCTGCCACGCGCACGCCAAAGCCGCGAAGGTAGTTGTTGAGCACATACTTATCAAAGGTCATGGCTTCTACAAGAACTCCGCTTGTAGAATAAGGCAGATGAATGAGATCAAAATAGCCCTGCATCACACCATTCTCACCGGGTTGGCCATGGATTGTAATGTAGGCATAATCAAAAAAGACTGATTTTCCATCGAGTTTAAACGAGAAATCATTCTTATCAATGGCTGCAGTTGCACCGCTGTCAAGGTGTACATGCCAGTCGGTTCCTTTCACATCAACGATAAAAACGTTATATTTCTGCTTGTCGAAAAAGGAATAAAGTCCTTGTGCTGAACGCAAAGAAACGTCGTGTTCAGATGAATCGCCACCGCAAACGATGGCTATGTTTCTCTTTGAACTATCCATAATTATATTGATTTACTTATTATTCTACAAATGTATTCTGTGTTGTTCCGTGAATATATCCACGCCATTTCTCAATGAGTTGGTGGAAATCATCGGGCCATTCGGAATCGAAGTCCATCTGAACTCCTGTTATGGGGTGGATGAATCCTAAGGTTTTAGCGTGCAAAGCCTGTCGCGGACAGCACTTGAAGCAATTATTTATAAACGCCTTATACGTGCTACTACGTTGTCCTCTCAGCACTTCTTCACCACCATATGTGGCATCTGCGAAGAGCGGATGACCGATATGTTTCATATGAACGCGTATCTGATGCGTGCGACCTGTTTCAAGTATGCACTCAACGAGCGTCGTATAACCATATCGTTCGATAACGCGGTAATGGGTAACTGCATTCTTTCCGATGCCGCTTTCAGATGAAAACACCTTCATTCTCAGTCGATTCTTGGGGTCACGGGCAACATTTCCCTCAATGGTTCCTTCGTCTTCAACAAGGTTTCCCCATACCAAGGCGTTGTAACTGCGATGCGTTGTCTTATTAAAAAATTGTTTTCCGAGTGCCGTTTTGGCTTCAGGTGTCTTCGCAACCACAAGGAGTCCGCTCGTGTCTTTATCGATTCTATGAACCAATCCCACTTCAGGGTCGTTGGCATCAAAGCCTTTCAGGTCTTTCAAATGCCACGCAACAGCATTGATAAGCGTACCCGTGAAGTTGCCAGCCCCCGGATGTACCACCATGCCTGCAGGCTTATTGACAACCATCAACACGTCGTCTTCATAGACAATATCAAGCGGAATGTCTTCTGCAATGATACTCGTGTCGTGCTTAGGGCGGTCAAGCATGAGTGTGATAACATCGCCCGGACGAACTTTATAGTTGCTTTTCACGGGCTGATTATTAACGCGTATACAGCCCGAATCAGCCGCTTGTTGAATACGATTGCGGCTTTGATAAGGATTCTTTTCGGCTAAGAACTTATCAATACGCACGGGAGTTTGTCCCTTATCGACCTCAATCTTCCAATGTTCAAAGAGCTGTTGCTCTTCGTTCTCAAGGTCTTCAATATCGTAAATCAAGTCTTCTGCCATATCTTTTCAAGCTGTCTATGGTGTTTATTCACTCTGGCTATGCCCTTTTGTGGGTTCATTGCTTTCGGTTTCAGGCACAACTTCAAACTCATCTACATCGCCATTATCCTCTGTTTTGCTGTTAACTTCAGGGTCAACATAGTCGACAGAGTCGTCGGCACTACGCATTCCGTTGCCCACTTGGATAATCAGTGTATCATCAATGGATACTTTGTCGCCCGTAACAACATGCCTTCCATTCACAAGAATGCCATAAACCCAATCCTTTTCTCCAGGGATATACTGCGGCGTTCCAAGCTTAAAGCCCATTGCAGTGAGCTTAGCCATGGCCTCACGTAACGAGCAATTATCAATTACATCGGGTAGAGTTATCTTGGGAGAATGCGTAGAATTGATTGTCAAATAAATGATATGACCAGACTTAACACACTCTCCTGGCGCAGGAGATTGCTCCAAAACACAATCTGCCGGAAGCCCTTTGACGTAACCAGTATCAACAACTTGCACCTCAAGTCCAAGCGTTTCAAGAATATGTTGGGCATCAACAAGCTGCTTATGCTTTAGATTTGGAATCGCAATTGATTCCCCATGATGCGTATAAAGGTCAAGTCCGAACTTCACACTAAGGCAAAGTAAGGCCACAACGGCACCCATAGCAATAAGGTTTTTCCATAGATACCAGTCCTTAAACTTACTGACGAATTCCGACGACTTCATCTTTATTACATTATAAACTTATACTGCAAAGGTAAGATAATCCCACTGAAAAACAAAATAAAAAACACAAAAAGCAGCAAGGAAAGCTTCTCCTTGCTGCTTTTTATCGTCCTCTTTATATCCTAATATGGATTATTTTCCGTGGTTTTCATCAGATACTGTCAACTTCTTTCGACCGTGAGCGCGACGCGAAGCGAGTACACGACGACCATTCTTTGTTGCCATTCTTTCACGGAAACCGTGCTTGTTTACACGACGACGGTTGTGAGGCTGAAATGTTCTTTTCATCTTTTTACGTATTTATTTTTGTTATTGATTCGCTGATAATGTAGCAGATGAGACCCTAAGTTGAATCATATAATCTCTCCACTTTGGGCTGCAAAATTACTCATAATTTTCGAAATACCAAAGAATTAAATGAATTTTCAGTAACGATTTGATGTTTTTTTATAAAAATA
>ERZ773265.204-NODE-204-length-38412-cov-4.293245_pt1 | contig 38412 bp, 27 predicted proteins | sample MGYA00580512_ERZ773265 | MGnify/ENA primary metagenome ERZ773265 (study PRJEB29015, sample SAMEA2738169) | human oral metagenome | biome: human oral; feature: human-associated habitat; material: saliva | place: China | collected 2183 ... | reverse complement strand
AATGTCGATTATAAATTTTCCCGGTTCCCGGCAAAGTTGGAGTGCGCTGGAGTTCTTTGCCGGAATCGGACTCGCTAGAGCTGGGTTGGAGAACCAAGGTATAACAACTAAGTGGGCAAATGATTATGATACTAGTAAGCAGGAAATGTACTGTGCCCAGTGGGGGAGCGGCGAATTTGTTCTAGCTGATGTCCATGATCTTGCAGGTGCTGATGTGCCAGATGCTGATGTTGCATGGAGCTCATCGCCTTGTACCGATCTTAGTTTGGCAGGCAATCGGCTAGGACTGCGTGATGGACGTGAGTCAAGTGCATTTTTTGGCTTTACACGAGTACTGCGTGAAATGGGGCAGCGTCGGCCTCGAGTAATGGTACTTGAAAATGTTGTTGGCTTAGCATCTTCGCGCAATGGTGAAGATTTTCGAGCAGCTATTGCTGAACTCAATGACTTGGGATATGCAGTTGATACCGTGGTTTTGGATGCAAGGCGCTTTTTACCTCAGTCACGACGACGGCTATTTATCGTAGGTGCCACTGAGCCAGTTGATGGTGGATGTCATGATACCGCTGTAAGGCCAGATTCAGTTGCGTGGATACACCAAGATAAAGCTCTTAATACTTTTCGCGTGCCCCTAAAAGAGGTACCCGATATGATTGATGGAGGTTTTACTCAGTTACTGGAAAAAATGGATACTGAGGATTCAAGATGGTGGGACTCTGGTCGAACGAATCTTTTTTTGGATTCAATGTCCATCACCCAGCGTGCCAGACTGGATGCTCTAGTAGCTAGCCCATTTGTTTCAGCTAGAACAGCTTATAGACGAACTCGCGATGGAAAGCCTATGTGGGAAATGCGTGCTGAGGATATTGCAGGTTGTCTACGAACTGCTCGGGGTGGGTCATCAAAGCAAGCTGTTGTTGTAATGGGGAATAACTCCGTTCGTATACGCTGGATGACCGGTCTTGAGTATGCTCGATTAATGGGAGCTGGGTGGTTTAATCTAGAAGATTTTCGAGAGTCTCAAATTCATTATGGTTTCGGGGACGCGGTAGTCGTACCAGCAGTTTCTTGGATTGCTCAAAATATGATAGTGCCCCTTCTTGAAGCCAACGATAGGAAGAAGAAAGATGTCATCTAGCTCTGGCTCTGAACTGCAAGACGCTTTAGTTGCAGCTGCTAAACGTTGGTACGAAGGTAATAGAAAAGTTGATTCTGGCTCAGTTAACACAAATGTGATGAATGCTGGTCTCATCGTTTCTGAGATGGTTGCGGACGGATTGCCTATTACTGAAGATAGGTTGTATAGCAAAAATCGTTCTCAAGTTAAGGGACTTGGTGGCAAAGCTATCCAAAAAATTCTAAAGCGGCACGGAGAGAATCGCACTTTTACGAGAGAGGGGGGTCGTACTTCGCGAGGCACTGTACACTTAGCCAAGTCGTTTTCCGATGTGCTAAATAGCTTAGTTGCTGATGTCGATATTGACTTTCAATTTGCCAATCTGTCGTATGCGTTAGAACTTTTCTTTATTGATTGTGTTCGAAAAGACTATCTTGATAAACAGCGGATAGCTGTAGAAATTAATGCGGATAGACCTATTGCGCTAGTTGTTAAAGATATTTTAGATGTCGTTGCTGAACGATCAGATAATCCAACCGGTTCTGTTCTTCAACATCTAGTTGGGGCGAAGTTGCAACTTCGATTTCCGAACGAAAGAATAGGAACTGATCATGCTAATGCGGCAGATCTTCAAACGGGACGCGCAGGAGACTTTCAAATTGGCGATACTGCATTTCATGTTACGGTCGCACCGATGGAGCACCTAATTGAACGATGTAAAGAAAATTTGCGAGATGGTTTCCGGCCGGTGATTTTAACGGTTGATAGACGGCTACAGGCTGCACAACAAATGATTGATATTGCTGGTGTCGGTGATAGCGTAATCGCTCAATCTGCAGAGAGCTTTATTGGCACAAACATCGAGGAGATAGCTGGTTACAGAAAAGACGGTATTTCGAGCGAAATAGTTCGGTTTGTTAGGGTATATAATCGACGGATAGAAGTTGGCGAAGTTGATAAGTCGTTGATGATTGACGAACCTTCTTGGTTTCAGAGTATAGACTGATTGCGCATACTTTCTGTTTTGTATCATTGGGCTTGATTCAGAGTAGAAGAATTTCCGCAATACGTTAGTCACCTTTAGCGAATGCAGTCGGAGTAGCCTGCAGTCGGTCTTTGGGAACCCGCCGACGCTTTAGGTGTGCGTTTATAACATATCGAACCTGTCCGCGACATATTTGTTGCAGTCCTTTTCACTGCGGCAAATGGTGTTGCATGGGTTTTTGACAAGAGTGACACCAACCGATGCTGGTTTAGCGGCTTATCCGTTGTAAGTTACTTGCGGTGCGTAGTGTAGGGGGTACCATGCGTGGTTCCCGGTGAAGCGTAGCTGAGGTAGAGCGCAGTACATTCATGGTTGGTGATCATTTGGATGGTAAGTGCGTACGCGCGGTGTTTTGTGGTAGTAAAGATTCTTTACAAGGAACGACCACGCGTTTGGTGACCACCTGAGTGTTAGGTTTGATTGCCATAATGGCGGATCGGTAAGCCAAGAATATCGTTTAAGGCGGTGGCGTTGATCATACGCAAACACTAGCTTGGAAGGCATGAAATACATTTGTAATAACGCGTTGAGGACCTGCCAATGCGGCAGGGTGATCACAATGTTGTTGATTGACTTTAGGCTGGTGAGACGATCGGCGCGATAGGCGTATTCTTCTATAAAATTGGTCTGGAAGATGCGCTATTATCGGCGATGTGGAGCAGTTATTTTATGCGGCTCCTTGTCCTACCCTAAACGGAAAAATCATGTTATAGGTTGGCGTGCGTAAGGAAAGTCGCGTGAGTGTCTCGTCAGTACTTATATCAAGCTCATTGAATCGGTTTATTACTTTTCCCTTGTGATAGGTACAATGCACACCTCGATGCCTCGTGAAGAAAGTGCCTTATCTTGTCGATTTAGGTTGACTTGTGTAAACGTGTAGAGTGAGTCTGCAGTTATCTTCTGATTGTCTTTTGCCATCACAATAACAACTTTTTTTGGCACGCATTCATATTCGTTTGGGTCATGGCCTGCATTATTAATTTTATTTTTTAAGGCTGTTTGTGCTTCTTTATCTTGAATAAGGACCTCGGTTGAAACGAGAGCTTGTGCCAGAAGGTGACTAGCAGGTGCGGATCTCTCGACTCTTTTTACATGGACAAATATTCCACCTTTCAATAAGACGTCGCATGCCTCGATCTGGCTCTTTCGTGATCTCAATGAAATGAGGCTTCGATCTAAGCAGATGCCGCCGCAGACTTCGGCTAGCTTCTGATTGTATTCAAATTCGTTGCTATAGCGTTTTAGCCATGGAGGATTATCTTGTAGGGGGCTAGGCCTGCCGAAAATTTCTTCAGTTCTCTGTTGGATAATATCACAATAGTCATCATCGACGACGTACCAGCGACCGCCATGTAAGAAATGCTTTTTCCCATCGGCATCTATTTCGAAAGATATCCAGTTTTTGACGGGGATATTTGGGCTTTTGCTGTCTCCGTCGGTGTTTTCAAAAAGCATTACTGAAAGTCTGTTGAGTCGGTCTTGTCGTTTATCCTCGATTTCCATTCTGATTGGTTCCAGAAGAACATCTAATGTTGGAAGTCCATCTTGTATTTCTCGCGGTTTATAGTTGCGTTGTGCTCCGCGTATTTGAAATGCTTGTACCTCTCCTATGTCGTTTATGGCCTCGTGTGGCCATGCTAGAGCAATCCGCTGATCTGCATTGTTGATGATTGCATTCATAAGCTTGTTGTTAAGACTTTCAATGTAGTCACTATTTTTGGTAGGGACTAGTGAAATCTTTTCAAGTAAGGCAAGCTCGTCGCTAACAGGCGGGTTATTTAGAAGTTTTTTAATATTATCAAGGTTGTCAATGATTCTATCAGGGTTCTTCGATAGGGGTATGCTAAGTGCATCTGCGCCTCGTATAGTGACTTCTTTGTCGATGGTGCCAATGTTTTTAATATTGCCTAATGCGACCAGACGTGTTGCTAGCTCTCCAAGCTCCTCATAGCCGAATCCATTCAGCGCTGATCCGGATGGGATGGATGAGCGGTCTGTCTTGGATCTATCATCTAAGGTTACCTTGGTAATGGAATTTAGTTTTTTAGGATCAATGCAACGAATCGCAATTCGTTTGCCAAATCCTGCGTCGATGTGACGCTGATCCAACATCTGAAATCCGATACCAAAGGTAATCGCCCAGACGTTTGTCTCCTGACGGTTCTCTAGAGGTGCTTTTTGATCAGTATCGGGAATGAGAAGGACGGCTCCCGGAGCAGATGTCTCTAGGTCAACATTTTTTCCACTTAGACTATTTACTAACTTGCCCCATCGTACTTCTTTTGCACTGGTGGTACCAATGACAAGAAGTGAATCCCGGTTGCCAACCTTAACTTCTTCATAGCTAAAATCGCTGTATCTATCTCTGATTGCGTTACTTAGCTTATTTATTCCTGTGAGGCGGTAGACCGTCATGCGGGCGTCGGTACTTTTTCTGCGTGCCATTAGGATCTCCTTGAAAGGTATTCATCTATTTTTGATGATAGCATACATATCATTTGTCTTGGTTGTACGTACTGTGATTTTATCGGGGATAGATACAGCCGATGCGGAAAACTGTAAGGTTCAAATGATTGCTGATTATTTATTTGCAGTTAACTAATTATATTTTCAAGAAGTTTACCATAGAACCTTTCCGGAAAAGATCGAATTGATGCCCGTAAAAACCGGTATTTCCAGCGAGAAATCCCACTTCCAGAAGATGCCGCTAGCCCACTGTTTCCAGGCGAGCAACCAGTCGCCGCTTATGCAACCTTCCGTGACTCTGCGACTTTTACGACGAAACGTCTGATTGTTCGTGATGCCCAGGGGTTGCGGGGAAAGAAGGTGGAGGTGTATTCGTTGCCGTATTCGTTGATCAACATGTGATCGTCAGAGAACGCGGGCTCAATACTGGATTTCACTGGCGAACTAGAGCTGTGAACTCGTGCGGGGAAGATAAAGATCAGTGTGGGCAAGCAGGTAGACGTCCGGCGGCTCGATATGCTGATTGCCATGTGCGTACTGGGGGGAGTAGGCCAGCCAGAGACACCCGCCACGGCAACCAACGCACACCGCAACCTATGCTGGGGCACCGCGTGGGCGGGCGTCGATAAGCGGGGATGCGGGACATGTCCACTAATTGCGCGACATGTGCCTGAGCTTTTTTAAGGTAGGCGTGCGATTAAACCGCTGATAGGGGGTGCTTTTTCGGTTTTGGTGAAGCTTTGCTGCATAAATGTAGTAAAAATATAAGGGACATATAAGCATCTTGTGAACCTGTGATCGGAGTGATGGCGTGACCACTCAATCGGACAAAGCAGCGCGGCTTTTCCAGTTCCTTGCGCAGGTCCGCCGCCTGCGTGAACACACCACCACTGATATCAAGGGCTTCGAGGACCGGGGCGGCGTGGTGTGGCTGTCGGATGTGGCGCACAATACCGCGGCCAACGGGTGGCCGGTGCGGGTGAATGCGCTGTTGTGGCAGCGTCTGGGCCTGTTGGATGCTGATGATGATCCCGGCCGCACGGGGGATGCGGTGATCATTGCGGCGGGTCGCCCGAAGCATATGGAGGCACCCAGGCTGCCGGAAAAGCTGAAGCCGTGGATTGAGGGCGCATCGCACAACCATAGGCGTCGGCCCTCGGTGAAGCCGGATGCGGACGAGGAGACCACGAAGCAGGCCAACTACTGGCTGGAAAAGTGGGATGCGTGGGCTGCGGCGAAGCAGTATCAGGACGTGTATAACACGCTGTTTGACGCGCACATCAACGCCAGCCAATCCAGCGAGGAGTTCGAACTGGTGCTGGGTTTGGGGTTGCTGGCGTGGGCACCCGGCGGGAAGAGGGCCGAGAGCACGCAGATTAACCGGCATTTGTTTACGGTGACGGTGACGTCTGCGCTGGATAAGACGACGGGTGAGATTCGGTATTCGCTGGCCGATGGTGCCGCGCCGTTGAAGGCGGAAGTGGATTTCATTCCGGTGGAGGCTCTTCAAGACCGCTCGTTTGTCAAGGACATAACCGCCAAGGCCGCCGAGTACGCGGGCCATATTTTTGATATTGAACTGTTTGATGATCTCGGCGTGTTTACCGCCAACAGTTTATCCACCTCGGCGGTGTATTTGCCGCGCGGCCGTGGCGCGCAGCCTAAGGAAACGCCGGTGATTAACTGGGCACCCGCCCTGATTCTGCGCAAGCGCCAGAACACGGGTTTTGCCGTGGCGTACGAGAAAATTGCCGCCGAGATTGAGCAATCCGGGACCGTTCCTGCGGGCTTGTTGTCGTTGTTGGACCCGGACCAGGAACCGCCGGTAGTGGCATCTGATGAGCCGGGCGCGGTGGTGCCTTTTGGCGATGACATTTTCAGCCCGCTTCCGCTGAATGACATTCAACAGCGCATTATTGAACGCGTGGATCAGCACAGCCAGGTGGTGGTTCAGGGCCCGCCCGGCACGGGTAAAACCCACATGGCTGCCGCGCTGCTCTCGCATTTCCTGGCCCAGGGTAAAAGGGTGCTGGTGACCGCCGAGGCGGACCGCGCATTGTATGAGGTCCGCGATAAACTCCCGGAGGAAATTAGGGAATTGGCGGTGTCGGTGATCGGCACGTCGGCGGACGATATGGCCGATCTGCGGCTGGCCGTGAACCGCATTGCCCGGTCCGCCGCCGAATTTGATCAGACAGTCTCCCGCCGCGCTATTAACGACGCCGTGGATAACCTCCATCACTACCAACAGCGCCGTGCGGAGCTGCTACAACAGATATCCGCAGAAATTCGCCGGAAAACCGAACCTGCGCACATTCCCGGATACGAATTGCCACCGGGATTATTGGCGGCGCAGGTCCAGGAGGATTCCGCACGCTACGGCTGGATTTGGGATTACGCCATTGAGGTGATCGTGGCCAGGGGCGCTGGCGGAGTGAAGAAATTCCCGCTGTCCCTGAAAGATATTGACCGCTATTGCAAGCAGCTCATCGCTTATCGTGACGCTGATAAGGAACAGATCGAGATGACGCGGCGGGTGGATTTCGATGCCCTGCCGCAGCCCGATGAATGCGAATACGTGGTGGAGGCGCTGGCGGGCCTGAACGCGCAACTGGAGTCGCATCGAACCGGATTGACTGAGGAACAATGGGCAGCCCTGCAGGCTTCCACAGAGGAAGCGCGGGTTGCTGCTCGTGAGCAAGCCGTGAAATTGAACGAGCAGCTTGAGCGAATCAACCGATCGGGGAGCGCGTGGGTTGCTGACTTTATGAAAGCCTATGACGCGGCCGAATTGGAGGCATGGCGGACCAGCATTAAACAGTTGTCTACTCGCGTTCAGACCATAGAGCGGCTGCTTCTCACCATAGGGGCGGTAAAGAAAATCAGCGTGGGCAACAACGCAGCTGACATGGAAAAGTATTTGCCGTACGCCAAACGCCTGCGCGATTACCTCAATGAAAAAGGACCACTGAAAACCGACGCGCATGGCCAGGTGAAACTCGGCGTATTCGCTCCAGCGCTGCTCAAAGACGGTAAGGAATTCTTTGCTGCCGTGAGTGTGGAAGGGGAACAGCCCTCCACGGCAGAGCAGGTTGAAGCCGTGATTGCGCATATCCAATTGCACTGGGAATTGGATGCGCTGCGCAAGGAGATTCCGCAGTGGCTGCCGGTATCCAATGACGTTAAAACAGCCGTGATGGTGGCTCGCATGGAAGCGGACCTTGCGCAGATCACCCAATGCATCGATGCCGTGAGCGCCTACCCGCCGGCACGGCAATTGCTTGCGCCGTTTGCGTTTCCCCCAGAGGGGTCGAAGCTGCCGGAACTGATCGCAGGGCTGGAAAGATACGCAGGCGCCCCAGCATTGGTGGCGCAGATTGACCAGAAGAAAGCCCAGCTGCAGATTGTGCACCGCCAAACGAATAAAGTGGCCGATAAACACCCTGATGTTCCCTGGCTACAGCGCTACCGCAGCGTGATGTTGGATGGTGATTTTGCCGCTGCCCGTGAGTCTTTGAGTGTGGGCGAGGCTTATATGCGCCAGCATGAGGCGTTTGCCGAGTTCCATAGGCTCGATGGTGTGTTATCCGAATGGTCGCCGCAGTTTGCCAAGGATCTTCGCACCTCCGAGGGCAGCGACAAGATGATAGAAAGGCTGCGCACTGTTCGTCCCGCGCTGAACTGGTTCCGCGCGGCGCAGCAAGTGGATATTCGTCCAGGCGCGGATATAGCCCAGCTGGATAAAGAACTCACGTTGCTGGAAGAGAAAATCTACCAGGAGGTGCGTACCCTCGCGGCGGCACGGGCGTGGGACCACGCTTTGAGCGGGCATCGCATTACCGCCCGGATGCGCAAAAACCTGGTGGAATACGCGCAAAGCGTGAAACGCCTGGGCAAAGGAACCGGTAAATATGCGGACCAGCAATTGAGGGAAGTTCGCCGGGCGCTGGATAATTGCCGCGAGGCTGTTCCGGTGTGGATTATGCCGCTGCACCGCATTATTGACCAGCTGGATGTGCAGAGCAATATGTTTGATGTGGTGATGGTGGACGAGGCGTCGCAAGCCGGGGCGGAAGCCTGCTTCCTGCAATACCTCGCGCCCAGCATTATCGTGATCGGCGATGATAAACAAGTCTCGCCTTCCGCCGTCGGCGTGAGGGAGGAAGACATGCGCAAACTCGCCGACCACTATCTGGACGATGACGAAGACAAAGCAGGCTGGGCCGACCCGAAACGCTCGCTTTTCGACGTCGCGTCGGCCAGGTTCGGCGGCACGCTCACCCTCACCGAACATCGGCGTTGCGTGCCCGAGATTATCGGGTTCTCCAATCAACTCACCTACGAGCCGGACGACATTACCCTTACTCCCGTCCGGGAAGTCCCCGCAGATCGGCTCACGCCTTTCAAGATTGTGCACACACCGTACGGCCGCCAAGAAAGGAGCGGCAAAATAAACAGAGGCGAAGCGGATGCACTGATAGCGCAGCTCTGCGAATGCATTAATGACCCCACCTATGCCGATAAAACAATTGGCGTGATTTCGCTGCTCAGTTCCTCCCGGCAAGCCGACTACATTCAAACACGGCTGATGGAACAACTACCGGCGGAAGTGTGGGAAAAACACAACCTGCGGGTGGGCACACCGGCGGAATTCCAGGGCGCTGAACGCGATGTGATGTTCCTCAGCATGGTTGCCGCAAAAGACGAAAACAAGCGTCTGCCTGCCCTCACCTCAGACGTATATGTTCAGCGCTACAACGTTGCGGTCAGCCGCGCCAAAGACCAGGTATGGCTATTCCATTCCGTGGGTATGGACGAGCTGACTAACCCCGAGGACGTGCGCTACAAACTGCTGAAATACGCCTACGGCGTGGCAACCCACACCGTGAGCGATGAGAAATCCGAACGCGTATCCGACGATGACCGCGTGGGGCCTTTCAATTCGCTCTTTGAACAGCGCGTGTACAACGCCATTGTGGACCGCGGCTACCGCGTCATCCCGCAATTCGACGCCCACCCCTACCGCATTGACCTTGTTGTGCAAGGAACCGATGCCCGCCTTGCCGTTGAATGCGATGGCGACCATTGGCGCGGGCTGGAATACATTGACAAAGACCTGCGACGACAGCGCGATTTAGAACGCCTGGGCTGGCGCTTTGTTCGCATATTTGAGTCCGACTACTACCTGGATAAACAAGCCCAATTGGAGAAAATCTGGCGTGCCCTCGACGATATGGGTATTACTCCGCATCACATTCACAATGAGGTCGACCCCAGCGACAGCATCATGGTGTTAAGCGCGCCCATGTAACTTTTCGCACCCCCAGAGCATCCCACGTACGGCGGTTATGGAGTCCTCCCGCTCACAATCCTTTTGAGGACAGTGAGTGGGAGGGCGCCATGTAAGCAACAACCGCAGGAGGAATGCTGTGGGACTTTTATACACCTTGTGCGTGATCACGCCGTTGCTGGCGGCATGCACGGTAGCGAGTTTGCGCAGATTCTGGCGTGCACGGGGCATGCTTCCTCAGCTGGGGCTTGATAGCGAACTTTCGGGTATTCCCTGCGTCTCCAAATTCCTGCCGGAACGCATGCGCTGCGGCGCTCGGGTGATTTATTCGGGGGTGCAGTATCTGGTGCGCGATGTGTACGTCTTTACCATCGACGATGCACCCTGGTACTTCTATGCCCTGCACAGTAAAGAAGGCGGCATTCTGCGAAACGACGCTCTGAGTGTGCACATAGACAACGGGGAACTGCACGTCTGCTGGTGGAACCGTGGCGACACCCGACAGCGCGCAGAAGAACTCGCTATTACTATCGACGGCTCGAAATATACCGCCTGCACGGAAGGTGCAAGCGACTATCGTGCAGAAGGGGAATTGACACACGGGCGCAGGGGAGCGGTTGCGTACAAGTTGTTTAACAATGATATGCGCCAGCGCTGGTTGTTCTTTGCCCACTGGGATGGAAGCGACCATGACACAGAAGAACTATTTGTAGGAACACGTGTGTCCGCCAATGATGTCACAATACTTCCGCCAGAAAAATCTGATTGGTATGGCGAGGGATTTGATGCCGAGATGGGCTGGGCGGTGCTCACTGCGATAACGGGGGTTGGAACAATTCTTTCCGGAGCCAAGGCTATTGTGTTGGCTGTGGGTTTAGTTTAGGGTTGCATATGTCATGTGTAGTTATTCCGAAAAAGCATTTACATTTTAGTGCCGTTTGCGTTTTTTCGTTATGGTATTGGGATTTTGATGTGGTGTTGTCTGTATTGAACTGTGTACTTTTAGTATTAGTTATGATATCTAGCGTGTGTAGTTATGGAATAAAACGGTTGCAGCTCAAGCCTTTGCAACTTTCGTTAAATGACGAGTTGTACCATGTTCCTTATGGTGTAAAATTTCTCCCGAATATTCTGAACTGTGGCGCAAAGGTTATTTACAGTGAGGAAAACTATGAAGTGTTTAGCGTTGTGGTGATGGTAATCAACGAAGAGCGATGGTTATTTTATACATTACGTTCTTGTGATGATGGGGGTAAAGTGGCTCTCAGTGTGACAACTCGCGATGGTCAATTGTGCTTATGCTGGTGGCGTAAGTGTAATAGTGCAATTGATGATTTAGAGGATCGTTCGTCTATTGTAAATAAATTTGGTAGTGATCGATATGCTCCAGTGGCAGATGGATATAAGAACTTTATATCACTGGGATCAGTAGAATATCCCGCACATGCTTTTTGTCGCTATGAATTGTTGAAACGTGTCTCGGAGGTGGGGGATGATTCCCGGTGGCTGCTGTCGTGGAACTATCCCGAAAATCTTAGGGAAACATTTTTCGGCGAGTATATAAGGATGGAGGATGTGGATATTTACCCGTCAACTGTGCAAAGATCAGGGATAGAGCCTGAGGAATTTAGTAAGGCTGTTAAACGGCTGGAGGAGATCAAGCTCCACTGCGAAATCTTAGCATTAATTTCCGCACTAGTGTTAGTTTTTTATTTAGAAGTGATTTCTGAATGATTGGTTGAAAATATACCTTCAGAGGAGTGAGGGGCGGGAAAATAAGTTTATATTCCCTGCCCCGCCACCAAATCTAGTCGTCGAGTCCCATTTCGAGCCTCGTGAGCCGATCGTATTGATCAAGCTGGTAAGTAACGCGGATGCTTCTGCCGGTGTCGTCGGTGATGCGGGCATGGTGTGCGTCGGCGTCGTTGTTGAGCTCCAGGCTCCAACCGGGCATGAGTTCCACGAATCCTTCCAGTGACCACGGGATGTCGTCGACCTGCTGAAGGTAGCGTGGCAGCCTGGCGTAGAGCTCATTGAGCGTGATTGGGGGCACAGGCTCGGAGAGATTTTCAAGCAAAAGCACCATGCGCGACCCACCACCAATAGGGGCACTGTAGTAGTAATAGTCGGTGCCGAAAACCGTCAACGCTAATGAGCCAATGTCGTGGGCGACGTTAGCAATCACATCTCCTTGGTCAGCACCGGCGGGGAACGTGTAGGCGACCTCTTCACTGCTGAGTTCGTCTTCGTTATGCGCGAGACCGTAATCTCGTACTTTCTGTGCGCGTTCTACTGCGGCGCCGTGGCTGGCCAGTAGCTCTGCGTAGGCCCACAAAATTGTTGGTGGTTGTGCCGCGATTGACGCCAATAGGTGTGCTTTTGCGGTGACTTCACCGGTGTTCGACACCATGGCAAAGCGCTGTATGCCAAGGTCAACATCGTAATTTACTGAGTCGTCAGTCCCAACCTTCTCATCAAACATTTGCTTCATGAGCTCTTGGCGGAGTGAAGCGTAGATGACTGTGCGCTGGCCGATACGTCGAATGCGGGTGTGCAAGGTTAAACCTCCATACGATGGTCTGGGATGCCTTTCCAGTGTAGGGATTTTCTTGCTGGGATCTCCACCATGATCTGAAGGTGGGGTTAGACAAGCGCCCATAGAAGATGCTCATCAAACTGTTGTTTTTGAAGCCTAAAAACGACAGTTTGATGAGCGAACACTACGGCATCAGCCCAGAACTACACGCGTCACGTGCCACACCCCAGCGGCCAACCCCCTAAACTCCCATCCCGCCAGCAACATCAATGATGGTGCCGGTGACGTAGGAGGAGCGGGCGCTGGCCAGAAAAGCCACAACGTCGGCGAGTTCCTGCGGCTGGCCGATGCGCCCGAGCGGAATGTCCGCATCAACGGTGGCTTGGAAGAATTCTTCCATGGTGGCACCGGGCGCGCGTTTGTCGCGAATGTTGGCCCATTGCGGGGTTTCAATAACGCCGATGTTTACGCCGTTGACCAGGATATTGTCTGGCGCGAGTTCCACTGCCCACGCTTTGGTCAGGTTCACTCCGGCGGCGCGGTGCACGGAGGTGGAGAAGAACGCGGGGGAGGGGGAGTGCGCGTACACGGATCCGATGTTGATCACGCGCGCTTGGTCACTCTTGCGCAGGTGGGGGAGCGCGGCCTTGATGGTGCGCTGCCAGGAGAGGACTTTGATGTTGAAGTCAGCTTGGAACGCGTCATCGGTGATGGTTTCCCCGGTTCCGGGGTGCGCACCACCTGCGTTGTTCACCAGCACATCAATGCCACCAAAGTCCGCGGCAGCCTCGGAAATAAAGTGTTCTACCTGCTCAGCGTCGGTCACGTCCACAACGTAACCCCGCGCCCCACTTCCAAGCGCCTCCTCGGCTTCCTTAATTTCTGCGGCGTTGCGGGCGCAGAAGGCAACGCGTGCCCCGGCGTCGATAAGCGCCTGAACGGTGGCGAAGCCGAGTCCTTTGCTGCCGCCGGTGACCACTGCGGTGCGGCCGTTGAGTCCTAAATCCATGAGTGTTCCTTTACAGAAAAGCCTCGTCGATGGGCACTTGCAGGCCCTGGGCCAGGCGGTTTGTTTTCGCGGCCAGGCCGATCACGGTGTGGAGTTCGGCGAGCTGGGCGTCGGTAAGTCCGAGTGCGCGGGCGGCGGCGGTGTGGGAGCGGATGCAGTAGTTGCAGTTCTGCGCCACGGAGACGGCGATGTAGATGAGCTGTTTGGTCAAAACGTCCAGTTCGCTGTCCTCGGTGAGGGTGTTTTTCACCTCTGACCAGGTCTGTTCCAGCAGGTTGGGGTCGTTGGCCAGCACGCGCCAAATGTTGTTGACAAAGTCGGTGTTGCGGGTGGCGCGGATGTCATCGAACACGGCCGCCGCGCGTTCCGAAAGCTCATCGTCGGCGAGGACCGGCAGGATTGGATCGGGTTGCGTCATGATTATCCTCTATTCAGCGTTGTTGGGGACGATGGCAAACACGCGGGCGGGGAAGCCGGTGCCGCCTTTCGGCTTCGGCCACGACGCCACGATCAGCGCACCGGTTTCCGGAACCTCGGAGAGGTTGTTCAGCAGCTCAATCTGCCAGCGATCCTCCTGCAGCCAGTACAGCTCGCAGCCGAAATTGCCCGCATCTATCGACGCCCCGGGGTCCGTGTCGGTGGTTTCGTGCCCGATGGCGACCACGCCGCGCTCGTTGCGCAGGAACTTCAGCGCCTCCAGCGACCAGCCGGGGCAGTTGCGCTTGCCGTCCGCGTCGATGCCGTACAGGTCATCGGTCTCCCAGCGTTTCGACCAGTCCGTGCGCAGCGCCACGAAGGCGCCGTCGGGGATGCGCCCGTTGCGCTCCTCCCACGCCTTGATGTGGTCCACGGTGACGGCCAGGTTATGGAACTCCTCGGCCTCTTTGTGCAGGTCAAGCACCGCGAGTGGCAGAATCATCTCGTCGACGGGCAGCTCGTCGAGGGTGCGGGCGTCATTGACAAAGTGGATTGGCGGATCCACGTGCGTGCCCCACTGCCCAACAATTTCGTATCGATCCACCGTGAAGCCCTGCTCGTCCACGGTGAACAGGCGAGTCGTCACTTGGTCCTCAAGCATGCTGAACTTCGGTTGTCCAGGGAAAAATGCGTGGGTGAGATCCACATAGCGGAAGTTTGTGCGCAGGTGGGAGGCGATGTTCCAAAGCTCGTGATCCGACATAACAATCCTTAACTAGACAAACAGGTAGACAAATCGGTCTGTTCCGATAGTAGATGAGCGTATGGAGGTTGGCAAGGTGGTTGTTACATCAACGACGGCTTGATCGCCTGCCATGCCGTGGGCAATTGCCGATCAAACAAATCCCAACTATGCACCCCACCGTGCTTGTACTCCACCGTCTGATGCGTCATACCCGCCTTCCGCATCGCCTGATCAAGCGCCACTGTGCACTGGTGCGTGCCCTGCTCCAGCACCGCACCTGCCGCAAGCTCGTAAAACGGCCTGGTCTTTTGATAATCCAGCTCCGCCTGGGTCACCGTCCCATCCGCTGTGAACAGGTACACCCGCATGTTGCGCAACCCTTCTGGATGCGTAACGACGTCGTGATACCGCCACATGTCCGAACCATACGGTCCCCACATGTTTTCCACGTTGCCGCCTCGCGATTCCACCATTACCTTGGCAATCTGGCGGCCAATAGGATCCATGGTGGAATAACAGCCGGATAGTCCCATCACCGCATTGAACAGTTCAGGGTGCGCATTCGCCATGTGAACAGCCCCAATAGCTCCCATGGAAAGACCAGCCACACCGCGTTTACCATTGAAATTCAGGCCATGCTCCGGCCTTTCCAACAGCGGGGCCAGCTCCTTTGTGACAAACGTTTCCCACTTATAGCGGCCCAGCGCTGGGTCATCACGTACCCAATCCGAATAGAGAGAAGCGCTCGCACCCGTGGGCATTACTATGGTGACGTTTTCTTCCGCGAACACCTTCTCTAAGCCGCCCCATTTCAACCAGCCCGATGTTTCCGTGCCGCTGATCCCATCGAAAAGGTAAAGCATGGGTGCGGGTGCCGTGCGATCCTTCGGAAGCATAATCTGCACCTCCACCGGGCGCTGCATCGATGGGGAATCCACAGTCCAGCGCTGCACCCTCTGCCACGGGTCATCCGTGACTTTGACCAGCTTTGTTTCCTTGATATTTGGGTTAGTGGGAATCGGGTAATTGCCGTCGCTGCTGGTCAGCGGGCCAGTAGGTCTGAAATCAGCCAGACCCGCGTTCTGTGCTGATCCCAGAAAATCACTCAGCCGCTGGCCGCTCGACCCCGGCGAATTGGCCACCGACTGCACCAAGCCCTGAAACGCGCTGTCTGCCGAACCCAGCCACGGGGGAGTTAATGCTGCATGTGCCAGCGGGGCGGTGAAAACGCTGGCCAGGGCAGTGAATAGCGAAGTGAGCGCTGCTGCGATCACCGTACGACGACGATTGTGCGTCACTGGATGGGGTCTCCTTTGGGGCGGGTTTGGGTTTTGAGTTATGTGGGAGAGGAGTAACTAGACGATGTGTGGAGATTCGTCAATAACGACGGTATTGCAGAAGTGATACTCAGCCAAAATTGGCGTACCGAGTATACCCCAGTGTGGAGGGGTGGGATGAGATGGGTATTGGGTGGAGATGGCGTAGAAAATGCTTACCAAATGGTCGAAAAAGTGGCCCGAAAACGACATTTTGATGAGCATTTTCTATGGGGTGTGGTGGGGAGTGAATTGGTAATCTCTTTGTTGTGCAGCGGCGGGTGAGTAGCTTTCAGGCATGGGATGTGACTAATAGTGTTTATTAACTAGCTATCCATAGGGGGACTGATGTCTCGCGGCCATGAAAATCGCTCTGAAATTCCTCAATGGAATAGACTCACGCCTTGCGTATTGCGTTGCCTTACTGATGGTCAGGTTCATCATCGCAGAGAGATACTTCATGGTGTGAAAGAGCAAATATCCCTCACTGACGATCAACGTGAGAAACGTCTAAATTCTGGTGACTTGCGCGTTGATAATCGCATTGGCTGGGCAATTTCGCATCTGCGCAAAGCTTTCCTGATTGAATCTCCTTCCCGTGCACATTTCAGTATCACTGATGCTGGTAGGCTGTGGTTAGAAGAACATCCTGATGGCATGGATTCTGCTGAAGCATCTGCGTTTTTCAATCCATATTGGCCCAAACCAAGTGGCCCTGACACCTAAACTCAGCAGTTAGCTGATCCAACTGATGGTGATCCTGACGAGCTCATGGACAATGCCCAGAACGCGAACCGTCAAAGCTTAGGTGTTGAACTGCTGGAAAATTTGCGGGAATCTGATCCAGCATTCTTTGAGCAGGTAGTGGTTGATTTGCTGCTGGCTATGGGGTACGGCGGCGCTGAAAAACGTGGAATTGTTATTGGGCAGTCTGGCGATGGCGGAATTGATGGTGTGATTGACCAAGATGCGCTTGGGCTTGATCAGATTTACGTGCAGGCCAAGCGCTACAAAGAAGGAAACAATATCAGCTCAGAGACAATCCAAGCCTTCGTGGGTGCTATCCATGGACGTTCTGCTCAGAAAGGCGTTTTCTTTACTACCAGTGCATTCACCCCGAATGCCAAGAACTACGCCAAGTCAGTGCCGACGCATCTCGTGTTGATTGACGGCGAACGCCTTGTGAACTTGATGATGAAGTACCGAGTAGGTGTCCAGATCAAGAACACTTACTACTCCCTGGAACTAGACAAAGATTATTTTGACTAGACAAGAGTCACATAAATAAAGCTTGCTGACACGTTGTTTTCGCCATGTCAGCAAGCTTTTCACATTCCGGCCAAGTGCCTCAAGCCGCAGCCCTACCCCCGCACCCAGTCGCCAATCACGCCGGGCACGATGCGCCGTGGCTCGCCGAGAAGGTCGGCAACGTTGCCTTCGGCTTCAACCGCGCTGGTCACGGCCTTTGCTTTCTTGTTGCCGTGCGCACCGCCACCGGCCATCGGCATGCCGCCCATCATGGGTGCCCCGCCACGAGCCGCAGACGCAGCCGAGCCACCAACCCCGCCCGCGCTACCAGCGCCAGCGATGGAACCACCAGCTCCGAATCCGCCGCGTGGCATCGCTCCACCATTGGCTCCGCCAGCACCAACGCCTACGCCGGAACCGCCAAAACCGCCCTGTCCAGATACGTCGAATCCGCCACCAGCGCCGCTGATGCCCGTGGATGTGCGGAAAGCGCGAGTCCCTGACCGTCCTCCACGCCGATTGTTGGCACCGTATGCGCCACCCATTCCGGTCATTGCTCCCGCAGGATATGCGCCTTTGTCGCCCAGTGCGGAAGCAACCGACCCAACGGATCGCGGACTCATATTCCCGCCAATAACGTTCCCAACGCCGGGCGCGCCGCCAAAGCCACCACGGCCACCACCAAAACCACCTGCACCCAGCGCCATCGCGCCGAGTCCGCTTGCTCCCATGCCTGTCGACGCCCCGCCGAGTCCCGGCAGAGCGGGATTAGTGCCGCCGAGCGTTGCGGTGCCAAGCCCAGCGGTTGTGGCTGCGAGATTGCCTGGGTTGAGCATGTGGCGTCCCGCTTCCATGAGGGTATGCGCGTTGCCCAAGCCGCCTAGTGCGCCCACCCCGCCGATTCCGTTGGGTCCAGCACCACCGGCGATAGCGTTCACGCCATCCACAACATTTTTCACCGCGTTGACGGCGGTGCCTGCATTGGAAAGGAAACCGGCGACGTTCGCGCCGTCGAGAGGCAGCCCCGCAGTGGCGGTTTGCGTCATGCCGACGTTGGCGGTGGTTTCTTGTGAAGGCGGGGGAGGAGGTGCCTGCATGAGGTTGGTGATGGGCGGGACCCCTTGTTGTATCGCCGCTGGCAGGTCCATGTTCATGAACTTGGCCATGAACTCTGCTTCCAAAGTGCTGCGGGCAAGCGTGTCGGGGACCGTGCTTACTGTTTTGTCGATTCTTTGCAGTGCGGCCACCGCCCAATCTTTGATCTCGTTGAGTTTGGACACGGACGCAGCCATGGTTCGGGCGTTAGCGGCAAAATTGTGTCCGGTTTGCGCTGTTTCGGCAATGCGTGCCGACGCCGCGTCAAACGGCACGCCCGTGTTCACATCAACGATTTCTTTTGCCAAGCCATCAAGTTCACCAGCAATTTTGTCGATGGCATCGGCGGCATTGTTCCATTGTGCAGCCGCGTTATCAACCATTGCGGTATTTGTTGCTTCGAATGCTGCGAGCACTGGTTTTAAGGGCGCGATACCGTTAACAAGGGGCGGGGTGAACATGAAATTGTCGTAGTGTTCTTCGGGCCGCATGGGGAAAGTAGCTGGATCAACTGTGCATTGTTGGACTGGCGAGGCATTATTACGCTCCATTGCATGCGCCATGCAGTCGTCTTGGCCGGAAATGGCGCTAACGTTGGCGCGTAGAGAGCTGTGTAGCCAGTCCACTTGCTGCTGGTAGGAATCCAACACGGCCTTGGCTGAGCCAGCACCGCTGAGTAACACACTTGCGTGGTTAGCGGCGAGCTGACTCAAACCGGGAGCTGCAGTATAAGCGCCATTGAAAAGACATCGCGATACCGCAGTTGATGTGCTTCCTGTGGCGCCTGCGAGGGCTCCCATTCTGGCCCCTATTGAGGATGTTGCTCCAATGCTGTAGTCGAGATCCATGTGATTCTCCGTGCGTCAAAAACCAAGTGCGTGATGGTGAGCGGCTGCGCGTACATTCAGCCGCTCACTGTACTTTGACTGGCGTACAACGGCGGAGGTTCCCTGGGAAGAAAAATCTCTAAAATTTCCTCGCTGAACTGCTATTTCATGGTGGGTTGCGTGACGTTAGCGAGTGTTGTTTGGCTCAATAGGTCACGCATTTCTGCGTCTGAGTAGGCCGATGCAGGGCAGGCGTAATTGACCACGGTGAAAACGGGTGTGGGTTCGTGTGCGAAGACGCGCAGCCACGCAGTTGAGCGATAGGTTCCGCCGTCTTGCCCGGTGTAGTCGATGTCCACACGCATCATGTCAACGGGTTTGCCTTCGTAGGTTTTCACGTCGGTTGACGGGGTTGCTTTGCCCTCAGCGGTGCGCATCTGTCGTTTGAAGCCATTGATGCGCTGTTCCACCTGGTAGTCGGTTTCGGTCTTGTCGGAAATGTCTTCTTGGCCGGAAAAAAGGTTCTGCATAGTGCTGTACATACATCCGTTGGGCTTGACCAGCTGATTTCGGCCCTCCTGGTCGATGAAGTCAATCTGCCACCCGGATTCGTTTGTAGGAAAGCTCCAAGTCACAGCGTCGAGAGGGCCGTTGGCGGCGCTGCTTGTGCCGGACGCCGATGCTGATGCTGACGTTGAACTCGTTGAAGAAGTGGGGGATGTCTGGTCAACCGTAGTGCTCTCGCGTGAAGGGATGGAGATGCAGCCGGATAGCTGCGTTGCCCCGGCGATCAGAAGCGCTGCGGCAGCAAGGATGCTTAGTGTTTTTCGGTGGTATTGCATGAACGTTCCTCCACAATGCACTATTGGAATTTATGTGTAAAAATATACTGCGTGATGAGCCAATATGGTAATTATTTCCAATGAATGAGACGTTTTATACAAAACCTGTTTTTGGTGTAACTTATTCATGTTTCTGGGCATCGCCTGGGTGTTATAGTGAATCGCATCACAGAGTGTAACTTTCGGTGGTTTACCTGCGTCTATGATTATATTTTGAAGAAATAGGCGGAGCTCTGTGGGGAGTTTGTTGGTTATCTCGAAAGCATGAGGGGCCGTCTATCTAGCTCAGAGGTAAGTGGGAAATAGCGGTATTTCTGTTTTGGTGTGCGGCCTTGTATTGCAGTCCTGCGAATTAAAAGTATATGCTCCGGAAATAAGATGTCTCATCGTGTAATCAAAGGTGGAGTACCCCCCCTTGTTGCGTCGACGGCCCAGACTAGTCAGCCGATATCGCCTTGCGCAGCGCCTCGCCAGCGTCATCGGAATCAACGTCCACCGCTGTAGCCGCTGCCATCACAGGCCGCAGAAGTTGCTTTTTCCCCGACGCCGAGAGTCCCCGTCCGGAATACGTTGCTACGAAATGAGGGGCATCATCGTCGCTGGCAGAGCGAACTGCGCTTGCCCGCGCATAGAATTCTCGGGCGACTAGCCCGCCGCGCTGCCCGCCAAGAGCCAGGGGTTCAACCACAGTGTTGCCAACGCCAAACGCAAAACTCACGCTGTCTGAGTAGTCGTCACCCCACCGCGCAGGCAATACAACATTGTCCGTATAACTAACCCCACACTCGTCGAGCAGCTGCATTGTTAACGTCCGCACCTGCGCCAGCCCACCGGCGGCGGGTTCACGCAGTTTCTTGGCCACCACGGCGTCGAAAAGTGAACGGGCGTCGGCGGTGACGGACTGTTCAGGGCCGAGGAGGGTGCCGCCTTTGAGCACGTGGAAGCTCACTTTGCGGCGAAGATGCAGGGTGACGGCCTGTTCCCAGCGGCCTTCCATGATGGCGCGCTTGTAGTAGCCCACCCACCCTGCGTATTCCTCGGCGGTGAGGCTGCCGCCGAGCGGGCGGAAGAGCGCGGGGTCTACGGCACCGGTTTTGTCAACAAAGAGCATGCGTACGGCCCAGTTGTCGGCATCGTCGTGCACCACAACGCCGACGTTTCGGGATTCGCGCGCCGTGAGGTCGGGGGTAAATTGTATGAGGTACCAGGTTCTCATCCGTCGGCACCCACAAAGTTGAGGGTGGGTTGGTTGGCCTCGACCTCGCCATAGGGGGAGGCGGTGTTGACCAGTTCCTGAATCCTGTCGCGCCGGTTAAGAAGATATTTTTTGTAGGCGTTTCGCGTCTGCGCGTTAAGTAGTCGTAGCGAAAACGCGGTCTGCATAATGTGTTCGATAGTGTCGCTTGGGAAAAACTGGACGCGTGCGCACCATTTTTTCACGTGTGGGCAGCGTGGATCAGGCGGCGGAAGAAAACCGGAAGGCTCCTCAGCTGGTGTTTCGCCGTCAAGGTCGGCGAAGCAGCCCTCATGCCCCACCACCCAGGCGCCAACATCGGGGGAGAAGAGGATGTTGTGTTCGGTGCGGGTGGTGTTGCCTAGCCACAGGTCAAACACCTCAATCCCGGCTGTGACCTCGGGGAAAATGCTGGCCAGCTCGGCGGGATTAGTGGGTGGAAACGTCGGCTCGATGGCGTCGACCTGCAAGGATGCCCAGGCTGTTCCATTGCGATCGGGGAGAGTGACCACCTCGCCGGACACCACCGGCAGACCCAAAGCTCCAGCTAGTCGCGTCGCAATGAACTCGTGCGCCAGCATTAGCTGCGCACCACCGGCTCTGCGCTGCCCGGAGTTGTCAGCTGTTTTCACATGCACCGCCACCGTGCCCCAACGGGATTCCCCCAAGCCCATGGGTTGCTCGTAGGTGCTGTCAGCGTCAAGGGAGATTAGCTGCATGCCCGGTGACCTGCGTTGCGTCATTGTCGTCCCCACATCTCTTGTTTTCATCTCCGCGCGTTCCCCATCCTGTCTATCATATAGATGTTCGATTATGCCACTGCTACCCACGGATGCGTGGCTGTGGGGTGGGGTGAAAAACAGGGGTGCTACATGACGCAAAATCTTACATTGGGCTATGTAGCAATTAAGATTCTCTCAAGTAGGAGATGGTGTCAGGAAAGGTAGTACAAGGCATGAAGTGGGTTGGGTGCGCTGCTGCGTGTGCGGCTGTAATTCTGACGGGTACCCTGGCAGGCTGCGGTTCGCGTGACGCGGCACCCACGCTGACAGCAAGCCCTGTGGTTACCTCGACAAAAGTTGTCACCGCGACCCCCGCCAGCGGAAAAGCCATTGTGCAGGACGCGGAAAAGTTCCGAACCGCCAACGGCTATGCGTTTTCCTACTCCACTGGCGCGCAAGGCATGTGTGTGTTCAACGACCAGCAGGTTACCTGCCAAGGAACCCCAGAATCCGGTGTTCCCAAGGTGCAAACCTCAACCTACAGCGCATCGCCGGATGCAATCACGGCGTCGACAAGCGGACTCACCTACGGCATGTTTGACCACGCACAACCGGACCGCCTGGTGCCGTTGCGCGATAACCAGAAGGTGTTCCTGGGATCGGTGACATGTGAACTGCGCTCATCGACCCTGAACTGCGGTTCCGGAAACAATTCCTTCACCATCACCGGTGTTGCGCGCACCATCACCACCAAGGGAACCGTGCAAACGCCTGTAACCACGACGACCACCCAAACCAGCACCGCAACCCCCACCACATCCGCGCGGCACCAGCCCAGCGCTGCTGATTTCGTGGCGTGCGGAGTGACCCACAACGGGCAGAATGTGATGGCAACCAAGTCCACTCCCTGCCAAGAAGCCATCGGATTGATGGAACAATACGGCACCGTCGCTGAGTCTCAAGGGCAGGGTGACTCGCGGCACATCACCTTTGACGATGGCTGGTCCTGCGCGCAGGCTTCCAACGACGAAGTACGCTCAACCGGCGCGTCCCGCATTTGCCGCAACGGCGACAATATCGTGGCGAGTTAGGTGTGGCCTGGCCGGGCGGGGTTTGAGGACGGCGTTGGCATAAAAGTAGGTCCACTACCAGGTACGGAAACACCCCAATTTTGTACCTGGTAGTGGACCTATCTTACGCTCCTCGAGCGGCAGCTAAGCCAGTTCGGCCTCGCGGATTTCGGTGGGGCGGCCGTCTTCGTCAATGAACACCATGCGCGTGGTGATGGGGCTTAACCCCTCGGGGAATATCGTGGACATGTTGTACATTGCGCTGTCGTAATTGGTGTGTTCGTTGAATTCGGAGTTGAGCGCCTTGGCTTCGCAGAGGTTGGCTTTGTGGAGATTGGCACCCTGGAGTTTCGCCCACTGCAAATCCACATTCTTCATGTCCGCGCCTTGGAGATTCGCATTGCGCAGGTCGCTTTGTTGTAGGTCGGAGTTTTGCAAGCGGGATTCCTGGAAATTCGCGCTGTCCATTTTTGCGGAAGCCAGGGAGGTGTTTTTCAGGTCGGCTTGCTGCAGGTCGGCCTGCTGGAGGTGTGTCTGTTGCAGGTGGGATTCCTGAAGGTTGGCCAGCCGCAGGTTGGCTTTCTGCAGGTTAGCGCCCTGCAGGTCCGCGCCAACAAGGTAAGCACCTTCGAGATCGGTGTCGCGCAGGTCGGCGTTGCGGAGTACCGCCTTGTGCAGGTTGGCTTTCTGCAAGTCAGAGCCGCGCAGGTTGGAGTTTTCCAGGTGGGCGGACATGAGGTCTGCCCCGAGCAAGCTGGTTTTGCGCAGGTCAGCACCTTGCAGGTTTGTGTCGCGCAGGTCGCATCCGCGCAAGTCCGCGCCTTGTAGGTTGGCTTTGGGGAGTTCCGCGCCCCGGAAGTTTAGGCCGCTCAAGTTGCCGGAAAGGCGCAGCCCGGTCGGGAATTTCACGTTTTCAAATTGTGCCTGGGTGCTCACTACGCCGCCATTGTTTCCGCGCTGCGCGATGAGCTGAATGCCCAGGGCGAGGCGGGTTTTGTCCAGGTCGTCGAGGGTGCGGAGGTTGGAATCCTTATGCAGGCGCTGGACAAGACCATCGCATCGTGTTTTCAACACTTCGTTATTGTTAATCTCATTATTAAAGGCAAGATTAAACAATTCCTGGCGGCGTCTGCGCCCTTCTTCGGAAAGAATGTGGCGTTTCTCGGGGGCAAATTCGGCGTCAATTTCGGTGTTGATAAGCGCCGACCAATCATCAATTTGGAAAAGCAATTCGGTGATGGCTGCGGCCTGCATTGTGGAGTCTTCACTACACAAACGCGGCAATGTGGCATTCAGTCGAGTGGACAATTCAGTGCGCCGCGCAGAGGCATGCAGTTTCCGATCCTGTTCGCTGGCCAGCAGAATGTGCTCGCCCGCCTGGCGGGATTGTTCGTCGCGCTCAAGTTGTGCTTGTTTGGCGGCTTCCTCCCGGTTGAGGCGATCCAGCGCGGCTGTTTCCTGGCGGCGCTCCCGATCCAGCGTCACAGCCGTGTCCTGCTCGCTGAGCGCGCGTCGATACAACGCCCATGACATGACAAGGAAACCGGAGGTCAGAACAAAAGAACCCACCAAAAGCCCAGCTTGCGAGCCAATGGCATCGTTGAACCCCGACCACAGCAGAATGAACAGGGCAACCACAAACGCAATGCCGGCAAGCCCCAGAATCATCACTTCGGGCATGGTGCTGCGCTGGTAGGTGCCGGGGGCGGGGTGCGCTTGCTGGCGGCTCGCACTGTCGCCAGACGGGCTGCTGCTCGTGGTCGGCCCGTCCACCTGCTCCACGGCAGCAATGTTGCTGCCGACGAGTTCGTCGCCAGTGGGGTCTTCACGGTGCGTCATCACGCCTCCTAATTGGGTTCCTTTATTCAAGAGGATTACATCTTAGTTAGTTTACTACTAGGGTCGGGGCACTAATACCAAACTGGCACTCATTTGGGGGAGGGTCAACAATTGTCAATAGAAACTAACAATTTACGCATGTTTGCTGACAATAAATCATCCCATGCTTCCGGCAGGTCTTAGGTATGTTCGCAGATTTAATGCCACTTATGCCCTGCGAAAAAGGAGTGGTGTGTCACAAGCCCCATAAACGGCCAATGGCCTGACGCCGAGCGGCGACAGGCCATTTTGTTTGCTTGCTTCTTCTTGTCTGGGATTCTTCGTGCCCTGGTCCTGAGCTTGAGATGTTCTTCAAGCCGTTCTGGGCTCATGGCAAACAAGCTGGGATCCCAGTCCTGATTGCGCTTCCTCCTGCGTTTTCGAGCAGCCATTGCGCCTGTGCCTCCTTTCGTGCGCTTCAGGTGTGACAGAACCAGCCATCACTATAGCGCATATGCTCACCCTTCACTTCTTCTTGTGATGCGTCGTGTGGACGGGCTGCCCGAAAAGTCGGACATGGCTTGCGCGGTTGATGTTCTTGCCTTGTTTGTACTGCATGGTGGTGTTCACGTCGTGGAGGGCGGGCAGGAAGACCGATTCGATGGAAGGAATCAGTTCTTCGGAGTCCTCCAGGTCCGCGTCCGACTCCGATTCCGTGCCGTCTAGGCCCTCACGCTGCGCCTCGTCTCCGCTTGCTCCACCACGCCGCAGGAGCGATGCGACTTTGGGTTGGAGTATGCGTGCGGTGTTTCCGCAGACGGTGGTGACAATGTATTCGAGGGGTCCGCGTTTCCAGATGCGTTTCCAGATGGCGGCGATGCTGATGGCCACGCCGATTTGGGTGATGAACCACAGCACGGGCTTGGCGTCCACGTCCACGATGCTGAGGAAGGTGAGGTGGAGAGTGAACAGGGTGAGGGTCATGGATCCGATGTCGGCGAGCAGTGCGAGCGGCACGACTTTTTGTTTGCCCAGCATCAGGAACACTCCAATCAACGCGATGGCGATGCCGCCGCTGATCAGGACGGAGAAGGTGGTGTTGGAGTGTGGGGTGGGGATGACCAACCACCACATGGTTGTTTCAAGCTGATCGTTGCCGCCGCCGAAGTCGATGATGGATTGGATGTTGTCGCCGCTCATGCTGGCGTTGGCCCGCTGGATGGCTTCCAGCCCGCCGAACTGGTAGAGCAGCATTTGGGAGGCGATAGAGCTTGTTAGAGCGATGGTGAGTCCGTAAAACACCAGCTTGGTCTGGGTTTTTTCGCGGGTGAGCTGTAGCCTGCCAATGCCCATGCCGATGAAGATGAAGGTCAGCCAGGTAAAGGCCGGGTAGGTTCCCAGGGCAAAGAGCGCCAGGATGGTACCGATGGGGTCGCTGACGGCTTGCTCGAGGGAGGGGTTGGGGCTGGGGTCAATTACGGTGACAAGCCGCGTGGCTTGGATGGCTAGTGGCCCGAAGATGGCGCAGAATCCGCCCATGACGAACAGCTGCCCGGAGGTCATGGTGGTGAAGGGGATGACCAACAGGAAGTACAGTCCGTAGTACAGCAGAATGTTGTGTGCGGAGAAGTCCATGAAGTTCAGGGTCAGCCCGAACAGCAGTAGGACGAGGGCACGGGTCCCCAGCATGATCCGGGTTTGCTGCATTCTGTCGCCTGTGTGGGGGTTGTTGCCACCGCTGAGCAGTGAGATGGTCACCCCGGCGAGCACGGCGAAGAGGGCGGAGGCGTGCCCGGAGAAGAGGTTCCAGTTCATGGTGGGGCGGCCGGTTTTTTCGTTCAGCTCCGGCAAGGTGTGGATCGCTACCATGCCGACCATGGCTAGGCCGCGCGCGGCGTCGATACCCGTGAGGCGCCCGGTGGCGCGGCCGTCGTTGGTGAAGCGCTCCACGCGGTGCCGGAAGTGCCGGATCACCGGGTGGTCGGGTCCGCTCGGCATGGATGTGCTTTGCGACGTCTCCTCTACCGCGGCGTCGTCACGCGCCTCCACCGCCTGCTTGCGCTTGCCGAGCCACGCCTCACGGCTGGGGCGACGCCCGGGGCTGGGGCGCGTGCCTGGGGGTAAATGCCCTTCAGGTACCTGTCCCTCAGTTGTAGAGCGCAGGGGAATGGGATCGAAGCTGTTGCTAGGCATATGCCCTCTCGAACGCTAGTGGTGGGTGATGGTGAGCTGGGCGTTGGTGCTGCGGATGATCTTGTCCACGTGCCGAACAGGGTTTCCTGCCCACTGGGAGTTGGGTGGCAACTGCTCGTCGCGAAGCACCAGGGAGCCGGGGCCCACTGTGGAGCGCTCGCCAATGCTGGAGCCGGGCAGCATGAAGCTGTTCGGGCCGAGGGTCGCGCCGGAGCCGAGCTGTACGGGTTCCATGGCCATCACGCGGTCATGGAAGAGGTGGGTTTGCAGCACGGTGCCGCGGTTGACGGTGGAGCGGGCGTCGATGCTGATCAGGTCGAATTCCGGCAGCCACCAGGTTTCGCACCACACGGACTTTCCGATCTTGGTGCCCATCAGGCGCGCCCACACGTTGTACAGCGGGGAGCCGAGGCTCATGCGGATCATGCTGGGCACGGCGAGCATTTCAGCGAAGGTGTCGGCAAGTTCGCTGCGCCACACCAGGGTGCTAAACAGCGGCACCTGCGTGTGCTTAAACGAGCCAACGAGCAGCCATTTCGCGATGATCGGGATGATTGAGGCGGCGGTGGCGGCCGCGATAACGATGGGGCCGGACCACAGCAGCGCCAATATCAGGCCGTGCCTGTGATTAGAAATGCCCCCGGCGGACATGTAGGCCAAGGTGCCTGCGTAGACGATGGCCAGGTCCAGCCACGCCGCGATGAACAGCGGGATCACGCGGCAGGCTTCCACAAGCGCACGCGCGATTTTCAGGCGCTGTGGCGGATTGTAGGTTTTCTCCTGATCGGAGGCGACGGTCACGCGGGGGATGGCGGTGGCTTTGCGTCCCAGCCAACACGTCCCCGATTCCGGCTGGTACGGCGTGGACGAGAGCACGGCGATCAGGGATTCGCTCGGGATGTCGCGGTCCGGGCCGACGATGGCGGAGTTGCCCACGAAGCTGCGCTCGCCAATCACGGCGCTGCCGATGTGAATCCAGCCGCCGCGGGAGCGCGCGCAGTTGACCAGGGCGTGGTCGGCGAGGAAGCTGCCGTCCTCGATGCAGGTCAAGTGCGGAATGGTCTCCACCGTGGAGATTTCCGTGTTCTTACCCACCGTGGCGCCCAGTGCCCGCAGGAACATGGGCGTGTAGCAGGATGCATAAAGAAAATACGCGGACTTCAGGGTGCGCTGCAGCAGCGTGTGGGTCAGCCACACCGCCCAGCCCGTGGAACTGGAACTAGGGAAGTACCCCAGGGCGATCAGCGGTGCGACGGTGCGCACGCACAGGATGACCAAGCCCAGCCAGCTGGCTACCGTCAGCAGCGTGAAAATCGGCACGTAGAGCGCCAAGATGGGGAACACGTCCTCATAGCGCTGGAGGGTGCGTACATGCTGGAACACCAGTAGGCCGCCGGGAAAGACCGCCAGGATGGGCAGGAATTCCACCAGGAACATGCCCAGTGAGTAGGCTCCCCACGACCGCAGGCTGCCCCAACGCTCCAACTCTTCGACTTCTTCGGGGGTTTCGCTGGGCCAGGTTTCGCCGGATTTGCCCCAGTAGAAAATGGGGGAGCCGCCCCAAAACTGTCCGCTGGGGATGCTACCGGTCACGTGCGAGCCGGGCAGGATTTCCGAATCCGCCCCGACCTTGCTGTTTGGGGAGACCAGCGTGCGGGTGCCGATGCGCACCCCATCCTCCAAGTCGATGGTGCCCACGTGCAGGGTGTCGCCGTCAAGCCAGTGCCCGCTCACATCGGCTTCGTGCTCGATGGAAACGTTATCGCCAATGCTCACCAGGCCCGTGACACAGGGCTGTTGATGCAGGTGACAGTGCCGTCCCACGCGGTTGCCCAGCAGGCGGTTCATCACCACGGCTGCCGGGCTGCCCAAAATAATATCTAGGTTCTCGTAGATGAGCAGCCGCTCGGCGGCCCAAATGCGCAGGTGAGTCAGCCCGCCACGCAGGTACTCGCCGGGTTTGATGCGGAAACACAGAAGGCGCACGCCAATGGCGGTTTGCAGCATGCGACCGGGAATAGAGAACAACAATAGCCAGCCGACAATCAGTGGCAGCACCGGCGGCTGGGGAACCCAGCCCGCGTTGAAAATCGCGGCCAGCACCCACACCACAATGATTGAGCCAACTACGTAGCGCAAGCCGTTGATCAGATGCAGGAAGCACACAAACGCGGCCTGCACAAAGCCTGAATACCAGGGGATCGGGCGCGCAAGTGGGCGCTCCTCGGTGCTGACGTCCAGGCTCTCTAGGTACTGGCCCATGTCCCGCAGGCTGCGGTGGTTATACAGCTCCGCGATTTCGGCGTTGGGGTAGGCTTCCCGCAGCGCCACCACCAGCTTGGCAATGGCCACGGAACTGCCGCCCAAGTCAAAGAAGTCGCTGTGATCATCCAGCGGCACTGGGCCAAGTTGCTCGTGCCAGCGCTCCGCCAGCCAATGCAGCGAGGGATCAATGCCCGCAAAGGCGTCGTCCCCGGCGCTGGGAAGCGGCCACGGCAGGGCCTTGCGGTCCACCTTGCCGGAGGTTTTCATCGGCATCTCGTCCACCACATGCAGCAGCGGCACAATGCCGCCGGGCAGGCGCTTGAGCAGAATGCTCCTGATTTCTGCCATGTCGATGGTGGCGCCCTGCTTGGCGGACAAATAGCCCACCAGCACCGGCGAACCCGCCTCGGTTTTATGCAGCGCGGCGGCGCCAACATTCACGTTGGGGAGGTTGGTCAGGTGCTCGTCGATCTCTCCCAGTTCCATGCGGCGACCAGCGAATTTAATCTGGTCGTCGGCGCGGCCCGCGAAAATCAGGCCCTCCTGCTCGGCGCGCACTAGGTCGCCGGTGCGGTAGCCGCGCTCCCAGCCCAAGGCAGGGAACTCGGTGTAGCATTCGGCGTCTTTCACTGGGTCGAGGTAGCGGCCCAGGCCCACGCCCGCGACGATGAGTTCGCCGGTTTCGCCCCACTTGACTGGCTGATTCTCGGAATCCACCACGGCGCAGGCCCACCCGGGTACGGGGCGGCCGATGCGCACCGGGACGTCGGGAATCATCAGCGCACCAGTGGAAATGACGGTGGCTTCCGTGGGGCCGTAGGTGTTCCACAGCTCGCGGCCGGGGCGGGACAGGCGCTGGATGAGCGGGGCAGGGCAGGCTTCGCCGCCGAAAATAAGCAGACGCACAGCCTCAAGAGCATCGGCGGGCCACAAGGAGGCGAGGGTGGGCACCGTGGACACGGCGGTGATGCCCTGTGAAACGATCCATTCACCTAGGTCTTCGCCGGAACGCACGACATCTCGAGGCACCGTCACCAGGGTTGCGCCGTACCGCCAGGCCAGCCACATTTCCTCACACGAGGCGTCGAACGCTACCGACAGGCCCGCCATCACGCGGTCACCGGGGCCCAGCGGATTCTCCGTTAGGTACATGCGGGCTTCCGCATCCACCAGCGCCGCCGCTGCACGATGCTGCACCGCCACACCCTTCGGCTTGCCCGTCGAACCGGAGGTGAAAATCACCCAGGCGTCATCGTCCAGGGTGGGCACGTGATGGTCTGGGTTTCCGCCACCATGCTTATCGACGATCGCGAGATCCTTGCCGTAGACAGCCGCAACGCTGGCCTCTTCCCACACGGTGTCTGCGCGGGAATCAGGGTCATCCCAGTCCACAGGGACGTAGGCGGCACCGGCCCACAGTGTGGAGAGGATAGCCACATACAAATCAGTGGTGCCTGAGGGGACACGGATACCCACGCGATCGCCGGGGCCGATTCCCTTCGCGTGCAGCCGGGCGGCCTGCTCATCCAAGAGGCCCCTTAACTGGGAATATGTGATTGTAGCGGTCGCACTTTCAATGGCGACCTCCTCGGGATGCGCATCCATGGTTGCGCTAAGAATGTCAACCAACGTTCGCGCAGGCGGTTCGGTTTCTACACCAAAAATCGCCAGCTCTGGATGATCAACGATTGCTCTCATAAAGATGAAATATAGATCATGAAAGGGGGTGGTATCCAATATTCATTTTTACCGAAACTTAAGCCTTAATACAGCTTAAAATTCTTAGGCAAAAGTTTACTGCTGGCATGTCAACTTCTAAGGTTAATGTAAGGTTTTGGGGCTGTGGGGTTGAGCGTTTGGGGGATGTGTTGGGGGTGAAGGTAGGGGAGGCTTAGTGTGAGGTGGAAACATCGCCCAAGCTTGGTATTTGAGCTGATATGTGGTGTGTAGTGGCGGATGTGCAGCAGCTATGTAGGGTGTCTGTCCGGTCTGTGCGCATCACGTTCATCGCATTTGCTGCGCTCTGCGGTCTTAGACAGTCCTGATTTTCCGTTTGCGCCTCAAAGGCGCTATTTAGCTGGTATCTGAATCGATCAGTAGGTGTGTCGATGTTTATACAACATTCCCATTTTAATGTGATTGTCGGATGTCGCACATTAATTATTTTTCAGATTAATATTTTTTCATCAGATCAATATCGGGGGTGAGGGGGTGGAGGGGCGATGGATCGCTGCGGTCGCCGCTACGTCTTGAACGCCGTTAGTGCAAACGTTTGCGTAGAAATAGGTCTATCGCCAGGCTCGAAAACGGGGTGTTTGTGTACCTGGCGGTGGACCTATATGACAGGGGCGAAAGTTTGCTTATGCCCAGGTCGTAAAACGGGGTGTTTTCGAGCCTGGACATAAGCACACTTTGCAACGCGGGCCATAAGTGCACCGTTTTGTCCCGGCGGTGTGCTTTGTCGTGCGCTAGGCTTCGGTTTTCTAGTTGCTTCACAACCCATCTCTCGCTAATATATATGTATGTACATGCAAATAAAGGAAAAACACTAGGAGGTTTGCGCAATGGAGTGGCTTTATTTGGGGATCGCGGTGATGTTTGAGATTGCTGTGGCGATGTCAGCAAACAACGCAAAGGGGTTCACGCATGTCGGCTGGACGGTGGCGACGCTGGTCAACGGCGCAATCGCTACGTTTTTCTTGAGTCGCGCGTTACTCACGTTCGACGTGGGAGTGGGGTACGCGATCTGGGTGGCCACTGCGGCCGTTGGAATCGTAATTTTGGGTGTGCTGTTTCTTCGGCAGCGGCTCACTTGGCAGAAACTTGCAGGAATTGTGATCGTGGTGGTTGGCGTTGTCGGACTTCGGCTCAGTGGTGCCGCTTAGAACAAAGGCTTATGGCAAAGGGGAGTGAGAAAATGACTGTACAACAAAGCAATATGAAAGCCTGGGCGGTTCTACTTCTGGCAGGTGTTTTTGAAGTGGGGTACGCCCTCAGTGTTGGTGGTAGTCAGGGGTTTAGCGTGATGGGGTGGTCACTGTCAGCGCTAGTGTTTTTCCTACTCACGCTATTTGCACTGAGCGTGGCGCTGAAAAAGATTGATGTGGGCGTGGGGTATGCCGTGTGGTCGGGAATTGGTGCTGTGGGTGCAACCCTGTTGGGGAGCGTGTTTCTGGGGGAGTCGCTGACGTTCGTCAAGGGATTCTGGCTTGTCGTGATTATCGCCGGAGTGGTGTGGCTGAAGCTGGCGGATTGAGGCACGGGTCCACAACATAATATGGCCGACCTCACACAGGACATGCAGGACCATTCAGAACTGCATGGGCGATTTCGTGTTGGTGCAGCGATGCCTCTTTAACACCACCGCCCCCCGGCCACCCAAGCCAGGATCGCATCAACAACTACATAAGCGGTCGCACCGCAATAGAGCCGCAATTGATCAGATTCTGGTGATAAAGGAGTAGTCACTTTTCCGCATCGGGGATTTCGCAGAAGCTTTCGTAGTGGTCGTCGGTGTAGTACCACACGTCCGGGTCGGTGTCGCTGCCGCCGCCCACCACAATGCGACGCGCGCCCCGGTGGCCGACGCCCGGGGTTTCAACCGTGTATTCGCGGTAGAAGTTGCTGTTCTTGCGGGGGAGTATGCGCTGGTAGTTGCCAAAATGACTGCCGTCTTCGTCGGGGTGATCGAAGGGGCCGCCCGCGAGGATATCGTGGGCTACCTCGTCGGCTTCGGTGGGCAGGGAATTAAGTGGGCAACTCGGAAGGCCGGAGCTCCCAGAACCGCCAGACTTCCCAGAACCAGAACCCCCCGAAGCGCGGGAGCTGGAAGGGGACGCTGATGTGGAGGGCGTCGATAAGCGCGCGGCGTTCGAGGCTGCGGACGTGGAGGAAGCGGTGGAAGTCCCGGAATCGTTGGAAACGTTGATCCCGGTCCACACGGCGATGGCGGCGCAGAGGAGGCCGATCACCTGCGCGGCCAGCGTTTTTTTCTTCATGTGGAACATCTTTTCATGCGAGCACTAAGGTAGGGAACATGGCCAAAGGACGCATCCCCGAAAGCGATATTGCTGCGATTCGCGAACGCACCCCGATCGAAGACATCGTGGGTGAGTATGTGCAGCTCAAGCCCGCTGGCGTGGATTCGTTGAAGGGGCTGTCCCCGTTTAAGGACGAGAAGACACCATCATTTCATGTGCGGCCCAACCGTGGCTACTTTCACTGCTTTTCCTCCGGGGAGGGCGGCGATGTGTTCAGTTTTTTGATGAAAATGGAGCATATTTCCTTCCCAGAGGCGGTGGAGATTTGCGCCGAGAAGATTGGCTACCGCATTAACTATGAAGGTGGGGGACCGGGCCGCAGGGAGGAACCCGGAACCAGGCAGCGGCTGGTTGCCGCGAATAAGGCCGCCCACGAGTTTTTCCGCGCGCAGTTGGAAACCCCGGAGGCTGAGGCTGCGCGGAACTTCCTCACCGAGCGTGGTTTTTCGGCCGATCATGCACACCAGTTCGGTTGCGGTTATGCGCCCGAGGGGTGGGACACTCTGACCAAACACCTGCTGCGTAAGGGATTCAGCTACGAGGAACTTAACGCGGCGGGGTTGGCAAAAATGGGTCGTCGCGGGCCCATCGACCAGTTTCATCGGCGTCTGCTGTGGCCCATCAAAAATCTCGCGGGTGATGTGATTGGGTTCGGTGCGCGAAAGCTCTTCGATGACGACAACATGGGTAAATACATGAACACGCCCGACACGCTGCTGTATAAAAAGTCGAAAGTGCTGTTCGGGCTGGACCGCGCCAAAAAGGACATCGCCGCTGGTCATCAGGCTGTGGTGGTGGAGGGGTACACCGACGTCATGGCCATGCATGCCGCCGGGGTGACCACCGCCGTCGCCGCCTGTGGAACCGCCTTCGGTGAGGAGCACCTGCAACTTCTGCGCAGGCTCATGCTCGACGACAACTACTTCCGCGGCGAACTCATCTACACCTTCGACGGTGACGAGGCTGGTCAGAAAGCCGCCATGCGCGCCTTTGATGGCGATCAGCAGTTCACCGGCCAGTCCTACGTGTCCGTCGCCCCCGCAGGCATGGACCCCTGCGACCTGCGTCTTGCGCATGGCGATGCCGCCGTCCGCGACCTCGTCGCCCGACGCGTGCCCATGTTCGAATTTGTTGTTCGCGCCATGATCGCCGACTTCCCCCTCGACTCCGTGGAGGGTCGCCTCCAGGCGCTGCGCCGCGCCGTGCCCATCGTTGCCGACATCCACGACCAGACCCTCCGCAACGAGTACGCCCGCCAGCTCGCCGGGTGGATTGGGTGGGCCGACCCCGCCGAGGTCCTCGCCCAGGTTCGCACCGCTTCTCGACGCCCGCGTACGCAACAGCAACCACGTCGTGCCCGGCGTTTCGATAGTGCTGCTAGCGCGGGTGGCGGTATGGGCGCTGGCGGTACTGGCGTGAATCCTGATGCGACTCTTGTGCTGCCCGACCGCCGTAATCCCCGGCTCTGGCCCGAGCGCGAAAGCCTGAAAATCGCGCTACAGTACCCCGACATCGCGGGCTCCTACTTTGACGGACTCGCCGATGATTGCTTCACGCATCCCGCCTACAACGCCGTGCGTGTCGCCATCGCCGCCGCCGGAGGGTGCGACAACGCCAACGAAGGTGTCGACTGGATTAGCAGCGTGGCCGGTGAACTACCCGACCTTGTGGGGCGCTCCCTGGTCTCCGAACTAGCCGTGGAAGACATTCACTGCGAACTTGAGGATCTCCCGCGTTACGCCGACAGTGTGCTCTCTCGGCTTCAGGAAGTCCGTGTGGGCAACCACATCGCCCAGCTCAAAGGTCAACTCCAGCGCATGCGGCCCTCCGACGACGAAGCCACCTACAACTCCCTGTTTGCCGACCTCGTGGCATTGGAAGCCGCGCGCCGGGAGCTTCTTGACCGGGCGTTTAAGGGGTAAGCGCTGTATGAGGAGGGTGTGACGGGCTAGTCCTCATCCGGTTCCAGCACCGTTGAACCGTCCCCACGGTTCAAATTCTTTACTTCCTTCATGCGTGGCTGCGGGTCCAACTTATTGGCAATCGCCTTGCGAGTAGCCTGAAATACCGCCTGGGAAGCCTTCGAATGCACCGCCAAGTTGTAGCCCTTCTTGATCTGCTCAAAACGCCTCCGGCCTGCCTTCGTGCCCAGCACATAACCAGCGGCAGCACCTACAACAAATTGGATCATGGGACTTCTTTCGCTTCCTAACGCGTAACCTAGCACCCGCTACTTTACCGAAATGCACGGCACTGTGCGGGGCGTCGATAAGCGGTTTAAGTGCGGTAGACGTAGTCCTGCAGGTGAGAGGGAAGCTGTTCGCGTTGCCAGGCCAACTCCTCCGACGGATCGGCCAATGCCTGGCGCGTGTACCGCGCAAGATTGCGGGCGTGACCACCCATGTGCGCAATGGCAATCGCCTGACCGCAAGCCCGTGCAACAGCTTTAGCCTGGGCGTTTGTGCAATCGCGTGCTGCGGCGTGGCAACCGAACGCGAGGGTGCGCATCTGACCAACCGAAAACGTGTTGTCGTGGAACTTTTCGACGGCGGCAAGAGCTTCATCAAGGCGTTGGTCAGCAGGACGGTGCTGGTGAAAGATCGGAAGAAGCCTTGCGACGCAGCGTGCGGCCCAGCCGATTAGCTCCTTGCGGTGCTCTTCAGACAGGGTGAGGTCGGTGGGGTTGGGATTTGAGGTCGCTGGTACGTCTGGTGTGGAGGTCATGAGCAGGTTTTATCTTTGAGCGCTTTAGTGTGTTTGAAAGTCTGCGGCAACTATCTAGCGATGTTAAATATACCGCGTTGTGAAGTGAAAAGTAGAGGTAGCGGAGTGATCGGATTGACGCGTGAGGACATTCTGCTACGGGGATAAATGCTCCTGCGGCGATTTTTGAAAATGGTAAATGCGCATGCAGTACCAGTGACTTTCGCGAGAGTTTCTCCCCTTAAAATCAAACGATGTTGATTCTGCTAATCTTTACATTAATACTAGCGAAATTGAAGATACAGCCAGTATAGTTAAGCGGCTCGAAGATAACGACGCATAGCGTCTTTTATGGCGGACGCTGATGCTTGTAAAATTGCTGCAAAATCGGCGACGCTCTGAACCTGCGTCGCAGATTTTGGGCAAACTAGTTCTGTCGAGAGTATTCGGCAATGACTACGCCGGATGAAAAAGTGCGGAGTTCTGTCAAAGCGAATTGTGTTGGCATATAGTCTGCACCTGCGAACAGGGGGATACCTGCTGCAAAAACAACCGGATTGATTTTAAGAATCAATCGATCAATAAGTGGAAGAAGGGAGCTGGCCAACAATCCTCCACCCGCCAACCAGATGTCTTTGCCGGGTTGATCCTTTAAATCTTTAACTGTGGTGACTGGGTCGTGGGTTAGCTCCAGATCGGCTGGTAGATCATGTGATTTATGTGACACAACAATCTGACGAAGATGCTGATAAGGGCTCGTAATGCCAGCGTCAAGCGCAGGCGTGTAGGTGTTCCAGCCCATGATGACGGTGTCAAAGAGGGTATTGGAGGGTGATGTCCCTATCTGGGCATGTACGTGAGTTGGAATTGCGTCACCAAACTCGGTGAGGATGACTTTCATGTGGTCGCCTTCGCTCAGGAAGTCTGCCCAATCACCCTGTGGACTGGCGATTTTCCCATCGAGGCTTGTGGCTACGTAGTACGTTAAATTGCGCATTATGTATCTCCATGTTCATACAGTTAGAGGAAAGAAACAAAATTTATCCTACTAATGATGGCAGATTCATGCTACCGGCTGACGCTCTTTATGTTGTTAGTTTTGCCACGTAGAACGATAAAGCGTCAACGAAATTATCTTACTTGTATTAAGTGATTTTGGTAATCTTCGTTTATGTGCTCATTCACAAGCTCTAGGGATGTGTCTCCTTGTCTTATCGTGCTGTGTGTTAACACCCACCTTGCTGCTTGAAGATTTTGCCTGAATGCTCACCAGTAGTACATATTTCCCGCCACTCCAATGGCAACTTCCGGCGGCGGTGAGTCGGTAGGGCCGTCGTCTAGCGCTTGACAGGTTGTCCGGTGAGTTGTGTGGGGCGCACATAGGCCCCCAAGGTCCCACACAACTATCGTGTGGGTTGCTCACATAAAACATCCCCACCAGTCATAAGAAGATTGATGGGGTGCTTCATGCGCATACTGTGGTGGGCCCAGCGGGGCTCGAACCCGCGACCAACGGATTATGAGTCCGCGGCTCTAACCGACTGAGCTATAGGCCCGAAAACATTTAAGCACATTGCGGCGCATGATTCACAACCTACCCCTATCCGCCCGCTTCATCCGCTGTGACCTGCTGATTTGCCTTGTCTTCGCTTCCGGAATATAGTTACTTCTCGTTGCTAGCAACACAATCCCCCATAGCTCAATTGGCAGAGCATTCGACTGTTAATCGAAGGGTTACTGGTTCGAGTCCAGTTGGGGGAGCAGGAAACCCCAGGTAGAGGTGATAAAGAGCCTCAACACCATGGGGTTATTTTCATGTCTAAGGTAGGCACCGCTTATCGACGCCGCGCCGCCACCGTTGCCGTGTCCGCGCCACGCCTCCAACTCCCGCAGTCGCTATTTTTAGCGTGACTACATTTTTCTTGCATTTTCTTTTAGTGAAAATATAGTTTTGTATCAAATAAACAGGCAATCGAATTAGATGTTTAAATTCGTTTATTTTCTGCTTGGGGTGTGTCATTATGGCGCTATGAGTGAAAAAGAAACGGAAAATTCAATAATCATCTATCAGCCTGACGAGGGGCAGGCGGGCATTGACGTGCGCGTCGAGAGTGAGACGGTCTGGTTGAGCCAGCGACAGATGGCGGCGTTGTTTAACACCAGTTCGGACAACGTAGGACTGCACCTGAAGAACATCTATGCCGAGGGTGAACTGCTGGAAAAGGCAACTACCGAGGATTTCTCGGTAGTTCGTCAAGAGGGGGCCAGGCAGGTTCGGCGATCAGTGCGCCACTACAACCTTGATGCCATTATCTCCGTGGGATACCGGGTCAAATCAGCCACAGCCACGCAGTTCCGCATCTGGGCCACCAAGCGCCTGCGCGAATACCTGGTGCAGGGGTACAGCATTAACC
>ERZ773265.202-NODE-202-length-38529-cov-11.090737_pt1 | contig 38529 bp, 60 predicted proteins | sample MGYA00580512_ERZ773265 | MGnify/ENA primary metagenome ERZ773265 (study PRJEB29015, sample SAMEA2738169) | human oral metagenome | biome: human oral; feature: human-associated habitat; material: saliva | place: China | collected 2183 ... | reverse complement strand
AAAGCGTGTATACGTGAATAGCGTATCGAGGGTTCGAATCCCTTCCTCTCTGCCATAGATACTTTTAAAAGTTTTACGAACTTTTCAAAAACTGAAAAAAGCCCTTTAAATATTAAGTATTTAAAGGGCTTTTCTTATTTAAATTGCAAAACGCTTTTAAACAGGTTTAAATCTTTTTTGTTTTTTTGTGGTATTTTATTTGGTATTAGATAAAAACGGATTGGAAAATGCCAAAAATCGTGACCCCGTTAACGCTGGCACAAGTCAAAGCCGCGCGCGCAAAAGATAAAATGTACAAGCTACCGGATGGCGGCGGCCTCGCTCTTTGGGTGCTTCCATCTGGCAAGAAGTCATGGCGGCTTCAATATCGCCGTCCGACCGATGGAAAGTCAGACACGCTAACGCTGGGACTTTTCCCGAAATTCGGGCTTGCCGACGCAAGGCAATGGCGAGAGGAAATATTAAAAAAAATTACCGAAGGGAAAGACCCTAAAATAATTTCCGATGACGTGGCCGCGAAATATCGATTTGAAAATTGCTTGGCAGTTTGGTATGACCGCTGGGCTAGATCGGGCGGAAAAGATGGCCGCGGAAAAGCTCCACGTTATGCGAAAGCAGTCTTGTCGGCGCTTGAATTGAACGCAATTCCAATTTTTAAAGGCCGAGACATCCGAACAATCGAGACGGCCGAGATTGTCGAAATGCTACGAAAAATGGAAGCGCGCGGCGTGTTGGAATATCTGCGACGCGTCAAGGGGAATTTGAATTTAATGTTTGACTACTACGTCGCCGATGGTACGCTGAAAAGCAACCCCGTGACTGTTATCGGAAAGCAGGTATTCGACAAGCCAAAAGAGCGACACTTTAAGTCTTTAAAATATGACGAGTTGCCGCTATTAATCGAAAAACTAGAAACCGCCGACGGGATTGGCGAACGTGCGCGCCTGCTGATTTATTGGCAGCTCCTAAGCATGACAAGGCCGTCTGAAGCCGCAGGGACGCTACTAAAAGAAATTGACCTAAATCAGAAAACATGGGAAATCCCACTTGAGCGAATGAAGACGCGGCCGCACATCGTGCCGTTATCATCGGCCCTGCTGAAAATTTATAACGAGGCTATAAAACTCAACGTCAACGGAATTTATTTATTTGAAGGAAGCGGCTTTACAAAATCGCTCGACCGTGAAACCGTCCGTCTGAAACTGCGCCGGAAAATGAAACTAGACACAACCGCCCACGGCCTCCGAAGTCTTGCCAGAACGTACCTCCGCGAAAAACACAAAATCCGCCGAGACGTCGGGGAATTATTGCTTTCACACGGAATCGCAGACAAGACGGAGAGAGCATACGACCGCTCCGAACTGCTAGAAGAACGCCGCGAAGCGTTGGAATTATTTGGCCGTGATGTGATGGCATTACGCGAGAAATACCGCCGCCGAAAAGATGGCGAATGATTTAGAAAGAAAACGCGGAATTTTGCGTAAAATCGCATAAAAAACGCGTAATAAAAAATATATCAAAGACCGCCAGAATATAAGACTTTGAGTATATCGCCCGACTGCATAAAAATGCAGAGGATTTTTTTAATGCGGAGGCGCGGAGGGCAGTGCGCGGCGAGCCGCTCCGCGGCCGGTCAAAATTCCAAAAATAAAAAAGCTGAATCCCAAAAAATGGATTCAGCTTTCTTTTCGGTTTAATTTTATTTCAGCGCTGACTCTTCGACTTGATAGCTGTCGAAGTCAAAGACTTTAAGCCCGATTCGCTCATTGACATCAATAAAACTTTGCTGCAACGGCTTGACCTCGTTTGTCGCAAACACTTTGGCCACCGTCATCGCGTCGCCAAGACCACCGGCAGACTTAGGAACAATCCCCATCAGCGCAGGCGGCACGCGATGGATAGCCATCATGTCCTCCGCGCTCACGGCTTTAATATTGAGAAACTCATCCTTCGCCGCGACCTCCGCGATGGGAATCAGTTTAATGCCGTCAGGATTTCCGCCCGGCGCGCGAAGCAAAACATTTTTAAAATTGCCGTCGCCTTTTGACTGACGAAGCTGCGACTTGACCTTATCCCAGCCGTCCTCGTCAATCTGCGTGTCAGTCGAATAGAGAATAAATCCGGCATGTGAACCATTCTTATAATAACGGACGCGGAATTTTGTCGCCGCCGAATTTAAATCAATAGAATCCATCGCCGCCAAATAATAAGGAACGCCATAGATTTCCTGTTTCAGATTCGGCTGCATGATATGGATCACATCGTCTCCGGAGATTTTTTCATAGTTAAGCTGCACAAAATTATTCCGCAGATAGACAAAGTCTTTCAGGTTTGACGCGCGGCGCATGTACAAAGCCAATCGGCTTTTCATTCCGACGACCTTGCCAAAACGATTGCGCTGCATCTCAAGATAGCCGTTACCCAAAACCAAATAATTAAAAGCCAGCTTTTCAAATTCCGAGCGGCTCAAAAATTCCGTCGGCTTAAAAGTGACTTTCAAAATGTTCAACTTGGCGAGCAAAGCAGACGCATGGTGCAGCCCTTTAGTCAGCAGACGCTCGACATCGTACAAGTTTACAGGCGGCTCGTACCAGTTGCCGTTGTCAAAGCAGCCGATGAAATCAAAAAGACTGTAAACGTCTTGGTAATCCTCAAACGAAAAGACATCACAGTCAAACTTACCCTCTTTCAAAATCTCATTATCCATAATAAAACCCTCTCATTAATAAACATCAACCGAACCACGCACCGCCGACCCATCGAGCGGCTCTTGGTAGAACACCTGCAACGCCGCCCACGCGACATCCGCATGGCTCAACTCTTTCGTCCGACCGCTGACATAAGTCACATTGCGGCCGCTGCCGGTCACAGCCGTGCGAATACTCATAAAAGCCGCCGTAAAGTCCTTCCAATCAAGCTCCCATTCGACACGCTTTTCGCGCATGAGAGCGTGCATCTTGTTAATCATCAAATACTTTTCCTGCATAGAGTATTGAACACCGACGACAGGCGGATAGAATCCCTGCACAATCTGGAAGACCGCCGCGCCCAATCCAGTTTTATCGATAACAACTTTCTGAACGTTGTATCGCTCGAAAGCCTTTTTAATAAATGCCGCCTGACTTTGAAAATCATTGCCATGCAACATCTGACGCTCAACAATTCGGAATTTATCTCCGGCAAAACGAGGCGGCACAACGGCCACAAACGCGGCCGCATCGCCTGAATCGGCCGGGTCATAGCCCAACCAAACAGGCAGATTCCCAACAGGGCGCGCCGCGAACGGTTTATAAAATTCTGCCCACTCGTCCCAAGAATCGACCGCGCAGCGTTGCAAAGCCGTAAAGTCAAAAACATTGTCGCCGTCCTCGACAAACTCACACATAAAAAGCTGACGAAATTCCGCCGGCGAGTTCTCCAGCAGAAGCTGTTGGCGGTCAAACAAATTACAGCCGCGACGCTCTGCATCATCGAGCGTCACAATCTGACGCCATTGACCATCTTCGCAGGCGCGACCATCAACCAGCGCGGCATGGCTGACATCCAGTTTGATATGTTCCGACTTATCGCGCCCCTCATTGAATTGCTCCCCATTCCAAAACGAATAAGCCGGATGGGAAACCGCAGACGGCGTGGAAAAATAAGTAATCCGATACTGTCTTTGAGAGGCCATCGGCTTCGCCAAGCGCGTCAGCTCTTTGAAATCGGGGATCCAGAAATACTCGTCAACATACAAATCGCCATGACGGCCTTGAGCCGTGCGAGAGTTCGTCCCCAAAAAGTACAAGACCGAGCCATTGCCCAAGCGAATATCTGCGCCTTTCAACTCAACGCCGACCATCTGCGCCATGTCTATTTGGTATTGCTTAAATTGAAACGCCTGCGCCTTAGACGCCGACAAAAACACCTTATTTTTCCCAGTCGTCAACGCGTCAACCAATGCTTCGCGCGCAAAGAAAAACGTCGCCCCGATCTGACGACTTTTGAGCAGATTGCGGAAACGCACCTTTTGGTTGTACCAAATCCGCTGATACTCAAACATCTGCTCCCTGAAGATTTCCTGCAAGCGCAAGACCTGCTCTGCCGTGAAACTATTGGGCGACGGCTTTTCTGCCGAGCGTACATTCTCACGCTCCCGACGCTCACGCGGCGGCTTATCGATAGTCGGCACATCCCAGGGCAGGCCGTCTGAAACCACCGGCGCGGCCGCCTGCTCGACCTCATTTAAATCAGGCTGACGCGCGTCGGCTTTCTTGCCGCCCGATACCAGTGCAAAAAGCTGCCTCATTTCCTTATAGTCAGCGTCAGATTTCTTCGGCTGCGCAATCAAAACATGAAGCCGCATTTCAGCCGAAGCAGCCACGCGCACCGCCGGACTGCCGCCGTCCCAATTATCGCGGCTTTTCCACGAGTAAACCGCCGGAGCCTTAAGACCAAGATGTCGGGCAATCTCCGAAATACGCCAGCCCTGCCAATAAAGCTCACGCGCCATCAAGCGCGGATCGACATTTGGTTTGATTAACGATTCTTTTGTCATCTCTCAAAAAATAAAAAAGTCTGAAAACCAAACAATCAATGATTTTCAGACCGCCTTAAACCCAAACGACTTTTAAAAAAATCCTCAAAAATCGCAAAGCATAGATAAACCGTCCAGCGCTTGCCAAACTATGCCCATCCACACGCGAGAGCATCCACCCATGACCTATAAAAAAACCGATTGGCGCGTTATCGGCGTCAGCGGCGAAACCGCAGACGGCCGCACCATCTCATCCAAAGAGCTGCAAGAAATGGCCGACCAATACGACCCAGAAATATACGGCGCGCGCATCAACTTGGAACACATGAATTTTCTGTTCCCCGATTTCGCCGGCGGCTACGGCGACGTCGTCGAACTCAAAGCCGAGCCGTGGGCGAAGGACGAAACCAAAACCGCACTGCTGGCCAAGCTGAATATTACCGACAGCCTCCAGAAACTTTGGGACAGCGGCCAAAAAATCTACACCAGTATGGAAATCACGCCGCGCTTTGCAGATACAAAAAAAGCCTACCTGACCGGCCTCGCCATTACCGACACCCCGGCAAGTCTTGGCACGACCGCAAACTACACCGCCGCCAAGAATAAAGCCGAAGAAAAAATCTTTACCGCCTACCGACAAACCGAAACGCAGGAAATCGCCATGACCAAGCCTCAAGACAGCAACCAAGCCGAAAACCAAGACAAACCACTGACCGAAGAACACGCAGAAGGCGTTTTCAGCCGCCTGTTTGACAAATATTTCGGCAAAAAAGAAAAGCCGGAAACAATCCCAGAAAATACACCGGAAACAACCGACCAAGCTGGGGATTCTCAAGATTACGCCAAATCCGAAGACCTCGACACACTGCGCCAGAAATACAGTCAAGCCGCGCAAATCATCGAAAAACTGGACGAAAAAATCGAAGCCCAGCAAACCGAATACAACGCCCTGCGCGCTGAGTTTGACAAGTTCAAAGCCGAAATCGAAGCCGCGCCATATACCGGCCAACGCCAAGAACACAGCGGCAGCCAATCCGCCGACCGCGTTGCTTGGTAAGAAAACCGAAATCCACCCATCCCCCTAATACCCAATACCACAGAAAGCGCACCATGAACCAAACTAAATTAAGTCTCGCCATCGCCGCGATGATTTCCGAAGTTGCCGCCGCCCAGGGCATCAGCAAAGAGCAAGTCAGCAACGGCTACACCATCGCCCCGACCGCCGTGCAAATCATGTACGACGAGATTGCCCAAAACACCGAGCTGCTGCAAAAAATCAACCTGCGCCCGAAAACTGAAAAAGTCGGCGAAGTTATCGGCCTTTCTTCCGGCCTGATCGGCAGCAATACCGACACCACCGGCGCAGGTAAAGAACGCAAACCCAAGCCAATCCACAACTTGAGCGGCCGCAAATACTCGCTCGAGAAAACTAACTTCGACGCCGCCCTGCGTTATGACGAAATCGACCAATGGGCGCACCTGACCGATTTCCCGAAACACGTCAACAAAAAAATCGCCGAATCCATTGCCTTGTCGTTGGTAACCATCGGCATGAACGGCACCAGCCGCGCCGATGATTCTGACGCCTCCGCCAACACAATGCTGCAAGACGTTGCTAAAGGCTGGCTGCAAAAAATGCGCGAGGAAAACAAAGCGCGCTGCATCGGCACAGCAGGCACGTCGGTCACATCCGTCCCACATGGCCCGGGCGCAACCAATTACAAAAACCTCGACGCCGTCGTCACTGACGCGCTCAACATCATGGACGAACGCTTCGCCGACCGCTCTGACTTTGTTGTCTTGACCAGTCGCCGTACCGTTGGCGACAAGTACCTGCGCATCGTCAACAAATCAGGCGATACCGCCACCGAAATCGAAGCAGGCGGCCGTCTGAACAAAGAGCGCACACTGGGCGGCCTGCCGGTTATGTACGTCCCAAATATGCCGCAAAACACCCTGCTGATTACCCCGTTGCCAAATCTGTCGATTTACTACCAAATCAGCGGCGAGCGCCGTTTGATCGTGGACAACCCACGCAAAGACCAGCTCGAAAGCCTGCAATCAAAAAACATCGACTTTATTGTCGAAGAATACGGCGCGGCCGTGTTGATTGAAAACCTGAAATACACCGAATAAAAACAGGGGGCGCAAGCCCCCGAAGACAAAAAGAAAGGCCGTCTGAAATGACCCTCATCCGCCAACACTTTGACCAAAGCATTGCCGCGGCCGCTGCGACGGACAACATCGACCTCAACGCCCTGACCGTCTATCAGCGCCTATACAAAAGCCTCAAAGACGACAAAGCGATTTTGAAAAACATCGCATCCATCCAAGACAAAATCAAAGCCAAAGCCGACATGATTCCGAATTATTCCGACTGGATTCAAGGCGTCATTGATACCGGCCGCACCGCAGAAGACGACCAAGTGACCCCGACGCTCTTGGTTTGGATGATTGACACAGGCGCGCTCGACGCCGCCATGCCGTTGGCGAAACTCGCCATCGAGACACAAATGGCCTCAACCGACGAATACAGCCGCACCATGCCCGAAATCATCATCGAGCAAATGGCCGAGCAAATCAGCGCAGGCAGCGACATCAGCCTGCCAAACCTGCAAACCTTAATTGATTGGGTCACAGCCAAATCAGACAACGGCCTGCACATCAACAACATGCCCGACCAAATCCGCGCCAAATTGCTCAAAGCCGCAGGCGAGCGCGCCGAAGAGCAAGGCGAAGACGAACACGCCATCGCCCTCTACGAGCAAGCCCTTGCCTACAACGAGCGCAGCGGCGTCAAAAAACGCCTCGCCGCGCTGAAAAAACAGCTCGAAAAATAAAAGCTCCCCCGCCGTATGGCAGACGGCGGCCTGTCTGCAAGCCCAATCCCTTACAGCCTGCGCCGCCGCCCCTGCCATACCCCCAATAAAAAAGGCCGTCTGAAATGACCGGATTTAACTTCAATACCGCCGCACCAACAAACACACAAACCATCGACAAACAGCAAATCGACAGCGGCGACTTTTGGCCGGTCATCGATTTAGACGACCTGCGCCAAGCCATGCGCATCGACACCACCATCACGCCCGACCGCCTCTTCGAGACCGCCATCAACGCCGTCGCCTACGTCAACGACCAGCTCAAAGACATCATCGACATCGTCCCATTGGCGCAACACATCAGCCAAACCGACCAACGCAGAATCAACGGCGAGCCGCTCGCCAACATCCGCTACCGCCGCGCCGTGTACAGCTACACCAAAGCCCTGCTCCTAGAGATTTACAACGACTACGACAGCACAGGAAAAACAGCCGCGCGCAGCGACGCCAAACAAGAGACCGCCGAAGACTACCGCCGCGAAGGCCATCACGCCATCGCCGAGCTACTCAAAAAGCCGCGCATTGATTGCGAGCTAATCTAAAGGCCGTCTGAATGCACAACCAAAACAACACCATCATCACGCGCGACGGCGACACCATCAGCCGCATCGCCTACGAGTATTACGGCAAATCCAGCGGCATGGTTGAGCAAATCCTCGACGCCAATCCAAAACTAAGTCGCCACGCCGTGCAACTGCCTGCCGGGCTGACCATCGTCATGCCAAAAATCGAACAAAACCAAACAATCAAAACTATTAATTTATGGGATTAGAAAACGTGAACGAAACCAAAGCCACCACCGCCATCAACGCGGCCGTCATCGTCATCGGCAGCTATCACATGGCCGCCTCTGTTGCCTTCGGCGCGGCCGTCGGCGCCAGCCTGTTTATTTTGAGCCAAAACCAACACAGCCCACTGACTAAGGCTTGGCTATTCGCAGTTTCCTTTTTCAGCGGCATCTTCGGCGGCGAAACCGCCGCAGGGATTTTCAACTGGGCCTTAAGCATCATCCGCCCAGATGCCCAGCCGCTGAAATTTAACGAATTTTTGGGCGCAGCCCTGTTTTCCGCCCTCGTCGTCGTCATCGTCAACCGACTGATCGACTTTGTCGGCACCGCCAAGATTAAAAGCCAACCCAACCAAAAGAAAGGAGAGAGCGAATGACCCCAATGCAAGCCGCCGCCATCATCTCCCTGACTGCTGCCGGAGCATGGCGCATCCTGTTTTTCGATACACGCGGACGCACCCATAAGCCTCTGATTTGCTTTATTGCCTGGCTCAAATTCGCATGGATGATCGGCCTCATGATAGCCGTGATTTTCAAACTCTACTCCGTCGCCGTGTGGGGGCTGATTTTCGGATTGGCCCTACATACCGGAGCATTAATTTGGCACGGCGGCAACGTCAACAGTATTTTGCCGACCTCGACCAAACATCAAACCAACCTATAAGAAAGCCTCACAAATGACCGAAAAACCAACATACACACTAGGCAAAACCAGCCTGTCAAAATTAAACGGCGTCCATCCCAATCTCGTCAACGTCATCAAGCGCGCGATTGAGCTGACCAGCCAAGATTTCAGCGTCAATGAAGGACTACGAACGCTCGACCGACAAAAGCGCCTTGTCGCCGCCGGTGCAAGCCGTACCCTCAACAGCAAACACCTGAAACAAACAGACGGCTACGGCCACGCCTCCGACCTCATTCCGTGGGGCGACTTCGACGGCAACGGCACAAAAGAGATTTCATGGGCTTGGGAGAACTTCTACCCCATCGCCGAAGCCATGCGCGCCGCCGCCAAAGAACTCAACATCAGCGTCCGTTGGGGCGGCTGCTGGGCAACCCTCAACGACACCACCAAGCCGACAACCCAACTCGTCGCCGACTACGTTGCCGAACGCCGCGCCGCCGGTAAACGCGCGTTTATCGATGGCCCACATTTCGAGCTTGCCTAAAGGACGCGACATGAAAACTGTCATTTCATTCTGCATCGCCCTATTCCTAGCCTGCGCCCTATTGATGAACGGCCTGCTCAAAGCAACCCGCACAATCAAAGCCAAAGAGCAAGAAATCAAAACGCAGGCCGAGACCATCAAGCAAAAGGATGCCGCCCTGAAGCTCTACCAACAACGCAGCCGCGCCATGCAAGCGCAGCTCGACAAGTTGACCGCCGAAACAGTAGGCAAAAATGAGCAGATTCAGACGGCCATTCAAAAAAATCACGATTGGGCAAATCAGGCAGTCCCCGAAGACTTAGCCAAAGCCATCAAATAAAAAAAGGGCGTGTCAAACACGCCCTATCTTAGAAAGCACAGCCATGAAAACGATCCTCCCCATCTTACTCGCCGCCGCCCTGACCGCCTGCGCCGCCAAAGAGCCGCTGACCATCCAAGCCGCCGACTCCTGCCCACCAGTGCCGAAATGTACCGTCAATCCGCCGGCCGAAATAAAAGCCAATGCCGACTTGGTTTACACCATTTCCGCCTACAAAACCGCTTTCCAGCAGTGCCGCCTCTACCGCGACACCCTCGCCGCCTGCCTCCATCAAGAAGAGGAGACGGAAAAATGACCGACTTTATCGACCGAGCCTGCGAGCTGGAAGAAATGCAGCGCGCCCACGCCTTAGCACGCCAAGCCGAACGCGCCGACCAAAACTACCCCTCCGCGTATGAGTGCGAGGAATGCGGCGAACCCATCCCCGAAGCGCGCCGCCAAGCCGTCCCCGGCTGCCGCCTCTGTATCGACTGCCAACGAGACCAGGAAAAATATGGAAAAACCAGCTTTATTGCGCGCTGAAATCCAAAAGCATCTGCCGGAGCTGCGCCAAAATCCCGACAAGCTGACGATGTTTGTGACCAACGGGCAAATCGTTGCCTCAAAAGGCACATTAAGCCATGAGACCAAATACCGCCTAAGCGTCATGATTACCGACTTTACCGGAAACATCGACGTCTTAAACGCCGTCGTCATCGCTTGGCTGCAAGAAGAAAACCCCCAAATCATCGGCCCGGGCGCGACCACGCCGACAGATTACAGTTTCGAGGTTGAGCTGTTGAGCAACAACGCCTGCGACATCCTGATTGAGTTAAACTTGACCGAGCGCACCACCGTCTTGACCGACGAAAACGGCAATATCAGCATCGGCCATCCGCGCAATGCCAATCACAATGACCTGATGACCGCGCTGGGAATCGGTGAGAACAGAAAATGACCGCCGATGCCCTAAATCTCTACATCAAGAATATCGACGAATACATCGCCAAACTCTCCCCGGCAGAGCTGCGCCGCCTGAAAAGCGATATTGGCAAAGTCGTCCTCAAAGCCAACCGCCAGCGCATCCGTGCCAACGTCGAGCCAGAAGGCAACGCCATGAAGCCGCGCGCCGGTCACGACGAAGAAGGCAGGAAGCTCAAAGACGGCGAGCGGCTCAAAGTCGGGCAGCGCTTTGTCTATCTCTCCGGCAAACACGCCGGACGAATCCGCCAATTTAAAAACATCAAGACCGCCGCCAGCGCCGCCAAGAAATCGCGCGCCAATACGGCGGCCTACGATCCGCAATATGAGTGGGGCTACGAGCTGGAAACACGAGGCGTGTCAAAATTCAACCGCGACTACATCCGCGTCTTAGACGGCAAGCCTACCAAAGAGCGGCTGAAAACGCGCATGTTCACCAAAATCCACCGCGCCAAATATCTGCAATCAAAAATCGACAGCATGGGCGTCGCCATCAAATTCATCAGCGGCTTGACCGCCTACATCGCCGCCGCCCACCAATCGGGCGAAGACAACCGCCCAGAGCGTCATCTCTTAGGTTTTAGCGATGACGACCTCGACACCATTGAGCAACTTGTCATCAGCCACATGGCCGCCCACGAATAAAAAAGGCCGTCTGAAATCAAAATTCAGACGGCATCTCTTTTAAAAAAAACCATCAAAACCGCCAAAAATAGAAAATCCGCCGCACCGTTGCCAAACTATGCCCATTACACGCACGCGAACACAAACCCAATGACCGCCGAACTCAACAGAAAAATCGCCAACATCATCAAGCAGGGCGTGATTGCCGAATCAGACCCTGCGCGCGCATTGGTACGCGTGCAGCATGGCGAGCTGACGAGCGATTGGCTGCCCTATTTCGTCCCATTCGCAGGCGGCGTATCCGTACACCGCCCCCCGAGCGTCGGCGAAAACTGCATCATCTTGTCGCCGAGCGGCGAGACCGCCAACGGCATGGTTTTGTGCGGCATGGCTTCGGCCTCATTCCCCAGCCCCGCCCAATCGGCTGACGAGACCGTCGTCAAATTTCCCGACGGCGCAATCATCAATTACAACCACGGCGCAGGCCAAATGACCTTAAAAGCCGTCGCCAAGCTGACCATCGATGCGCCAGATACCCTAATCACTGGCAACGTCGTCATCCAAAAAATGACCACCAGCAACGGCCTGCTGACCTATACAGCAGGCATGAGCGGCAGCGGCGGCGAAGGCGGCGGCACAACCATCAAGGGCGAAATCAACCACGAAGGCACGCTGACCAATACCGGCAAAATTGAATCCAACGGCATCGTCCTCGATACCCACATTCACACCGGCGACAGCGGCGGCAAAACAGGCAAACCCGAATGACCAACAGCGAAACAGGCCGTCAAATCGGCCTCTACGACCACATACGCCAGTCAATAAAAAACATTCTATTCACGCGCATCGGCACGCGCCTGATGCGCGAAGAATATGGCAGCCTGCTGCCCGAATTATTAGACCAACCCATTACCCCAGCCCTGCTTTTGCAATGTCAGGCGGCAGCCATCGCCGCACTGGCAAAGTGGGAGCCGCGCATTGAAATTCAGGCGGCCACCGTATCGGCGGCAGACGCCAACGACGCAAAAGTCATCATCAACATCGAAGCCGTCAACATCTCGACCGGCACACTTGAGACATACAGCATCAGGAAGTAAAAAAATGCCGCAAATTGCCGACCTGTCAAAAATCCCAGCCCCCGACGTCATCGAAGAGATTGACTTCGAGAAAATACTTGCCACGCGCAAGGAGCGATTTATCAACGAATACCAAACGCCTGCCGAGCGCGACTATTGGCGCAAGGTTTTAGAGCTGGAATCCGAGCCGGTTGTCAAATTGCTGGAAGAATGCGCCTACTCCGAAATGCTGATGCGCCAAGATTTCAACGAGCGCGCGAAAGGCTTGATGTTGGCATACGCCAGCGGCAGCGACTTAGACCAGCTCGCCGCCAATGTCGATATTCAGCGCCTCGTCATTACCGAGGCGGACTACACCGTCGAGCCGCCCATCCAGCAGGTTTTGGAATCCGACGAATCATTGCGCCGCCGCGTGCAAGGCGCATTTGAAACGCTGACCACGGCAGGCAGCGAAGAATCTTATTACCAACACGCAAAATCAGCTCACGGCCAAGTCGCCGACATCGCCGTCATCAGCCCGAGCGGCGCGGTTGTCGATATTGTCGTCCTATCCAATCAAGCAGGCGGCGTGCCGTCTGAAGCCGTCATCAAAGCCGTGACAGAGGCCGTCAATGCCAAATACCGCCGCCCGACCGCCGACCGCGTGACAGTCAAGGCCGCCCAAATCATCGAGTATCAAATCAACGCTCAAATTATTGTCTATCCAACCCCCGACTATGAGCCGATTTTGGAAAACGCGCGCGCGCGTATGCGTGAAGCCGTGGACGAAAATTTCAAATTAGGCCGCGACGTTGATTTGTCGATGATTTATGCCGCCCTGCGCGTCGAAGGCGTGCAGAGCGTCGTCATCAGCCAACCAGCCGCCGCCATCCCTGTAACCCAATATCAGGCGGCCTTGTGTACGCAAATCAACGTAAGCTATGGCGGCCAAAATGAATAAATACCAAACCGCCCAGCCATCAACGCGGACGGCATTTGAGAAGAAATTCGGCGAAGCTGAAATATACCCCGTCCCCTACGCCGGCGTCTCCGACCTCTGGAATCCCGACCGAATCCCTGCGCATCTGCTGCCATATCTTGCCTGGGCGCTATCGGTTGACTATTGGAATGACGCATGGGACGAGCAGCGCAAACGCGACGTCATAAAATCCGCCTACCGAACCCATAAATTTAAAGGCACAAACGGCGCGATCGAAGAAGCACTCAAACCATTTGGCGTGACTGCCAAAATTACAGAATGGTTTCAGACCAAGCCCATCGGCGCGCCTGCAAGTTTTGCTCTGACCCTGATGGCCGAAGAAGCCATCAGTCAGGCCGACTATCAGGAAATGCTGAGCATCGTCCAAAAGGTCAAGCCGGTCAGCCGTCATTTAAGCGGTTTGACCGTCGGCGTAATTACCAGCGGAAAACTCAAAGCCAGCGGCATTACCATCAGCGGCCAGCGCACAACAATTTATCCGTACATCAAACCGCAAATTAATTTATCCCCGGCAGGCCGCGCCGCCGCCGCATTACAACAAATCGACGTCATCACAATCAATCCGAAAGCCAACCCATGAGCCAACAATACTACACACTCGTCACAAACATCGGCGCCGCGCGCATCGCCAAAGCGACCGCATTAGGCACAGTCGTCAACTTGAGCCAGATGGCAGTCGGCGACGGCGGCGGCAACCCCATCACGCCGTCAGCCACAGCCACAGCCCTGACGCGCGAAGTGTACCGCGCAAGCCTCAATATGTTGGAAGTTGACGAGAACAACCAAAAGCAGGTCATTGCAGAGCTGCTCATCCCCGAAGAAGAAGGCGACTTTACCATCCGCGAAGTCGGCCTCTTTGACAACAACAACAACCTGATCGCAATCGGCAGCATCGCCGACAGCTACAAGCCGCGCCTCTCCAGCGGCACGGCCAGCCAGCAAATCATCCGAATGGTCATCCAAATCGACAACACCGACGCCGTCGGCCTCAAGGTTGACCCGGCTGTCGTTTTGGCGACGCGCGAATATGTAGAAAAACTGATTAATAAAAAATTTAAAGAAAACGGCTTCGGCGGAGCCACGCAGATCGTTTTATCGTTTGACAGTCGCCGTGAATTTATTGCCGCGCTCGAAAACCTGACAAAGCTCAAAGACGGCGCCGTCATCGTCGCCCAAGGCCATTTATATAAAAAACAAAGCGGCGCGCGCTACATTACGGATGCGCCGGATTGGTTGCCAATCGATGAATCATTTGCCCATTTCGATGAGCAATACATCGACAAACGCGAAAAAACCATCGTCCGCTGCCGCTACCATCAAAAAAACGGCAAAAAATGGAACATCACAGAAGTCATCAATCCCAAGCCCGGATGCATCCGCAAAATCCTTTTAGGCGAGCCTGACGCGCAAAAAAAAATCAAATTGGAAAAACTGCATGACTACGTCGGCAATAGCCGCGCGCGCATCCTTTTGAGCTGCGACGGATGGACGACGCCGCCGGTAGATGGAAAAGCGGCGCTGCAAGGACTACAAATTGTTGACGGTAAAGTCCATCGAGACTGGGAAGCATCAGATTATGACACCAACGCGGCGGCGGTTTGGATGCGCAACGGTAAATTAAAAGCCGCCAAAAGCAAAGACGGCAAGGCAGCAGCCCAATGGGTTGCCGAAGGCGCGGAATGGTCAGCCAGTTTCGCGCGCGGCCCTGTCTTGGTTGAAAATGGCGCCGTAATTAAAAATCCCGACACATATTTGAGCGCGCGCGCCGCCATCGGCCAACGTGCCGACCGCAGCATCGTGCTTTTAAACATTGAAGGCATCAGCGGCTCATACGGCGCGACGCTGCAAGAATCCGCGCAAATCATGGCTGACGAAGGCTGCCTGATTGCCGTCGCCCTCGACGCAGGCGGCTCTTCGCAGGTTTGGTACGGCGACGCATACGCCTGCCCATCTTCGGACGAAAGTTTTCAAACCGGCCGCGCTATCCCTTCCGCCATCGAAATTATTGCCGATATTGTTGAACCATACGATACGGGCTGGATTCCGCTCCCCGTAATCGATGGCGTGAAAGCAGGGAGCAAAGGGCAAGGAGGTGCCGCCATCGCCTACCGCCAACGCGGCGGAGACATTGAATTAAGGCTTGACACCGTCTATTCATTTAAAGCCAACATCGAAACAATCATCACGACAGAAGAAATACCGAAGCGTTTCCGGAATCAGGACTACAGGCCGCTTCGGGCGATTGCCTGCGGCTTCGGCGGTGCAGTAGTCCCTTGGTGGAGCGGAACATATATCAGCATACAGCCCCACAAAGACACACCATACACCTACGGCTACACCGAATGGCACATCCCAAACAGCAAATAATCAAAAGAGGTAATCATGTTTTATATTTTTAATCATCATGGGCATTTCGCCGAGAAAATGAGTGTCGAGCCGCCCATCTTGCCGCAAGGCTACTTTTATTTAGAAGCTGCCGACGATTTGGGCGAATACTTGTTTTCAGACGGCAAGACCGTGCAAGAAGCAACCACGCCGCCGCCGTCTGAAGCCCATATCATCAAGGATGGGGAATGGGTTTTGCTGACCGAGCGCGAAGCTGCGATTTTAGAAGAATCAAAAGCCGAAAAAATAATCAGCTTAAATGCGGCGGCTCAAGCATTTATCGACCGCGCCGCTGGTATCGATAAAATCCCAGGCTTCGAGGTGCAGACATGGGTCATCCAAGCGTCCGAGGCGAAAGCATGGGCGGCCAATAAATCCGCCCCGACGCCAATCCTCGACCAAATCGCAGCCAGCCGAGGCGTACCGGCTGACGCACTCAAACAGGCGGCTTTGAAAAAGACCATCGCCTATGAGCAACTGACCGCATCAATCACAGGACAGCGTCAGGCGCTGCAAAGCAAAATCGAATCCGCCAAAACCAAATCAGCCTTAGACAAAATCAAAATCGAGTTTAAGCTGCCGGAGGCCGTCTAATGAGCAAAATTTATTTAGCGTTGTACAAAGGCCGCAAACAAATCAAATCGCCCAAAGACATCATCTACCGCGTGACAGACTGGGCCATCCGCAAAGCGACGCGCGGCGAATATTCGCACTGCGAAATCGCCGTCCGACTGCCTGACGGTCAGTTTGATTGCTACACATCGTCCCATCGGGACGGCGGCGTCCGTTGCAAGCGCATGGAGCTACCCTCTGACAAGTGGGATTTAATCGAGCTGCCCAAGCCCAATCTGACCTACGGCCGCGCAATGAAACTATGGCGAGAAACCAAAGGCAAGAAATACGACCTGTCAGGCGTTTTGGCCGTGAAATCGGTTTTCCGCCGCTTGAAATTCCGCCAATCGCCGAATAAATGGTTTTGCTCCGAATGGTGCGCCGCCGTCATCGGTTTTGGCGAGCCGTCCAAATATTCGCCATCCGACCTTGCCGAAACCATGAAGCAAGAACAATTTTAAAAAATCCCCAAAAAATCCCACGCGCTCGCCACACGCGTGGGATTAATTTTTAATAGTGTATCAATCGTCCAACCCACAAAAAGGAAGCCCCAATGGCAGAAGCAAACCGCCATCATGGCATCACAGCCAACGAATACACCGAAGGCGTGCGCAGCATCAGCGACATCTCGACAGCCATCATCGGCATGGTTTGTACCGCCGAAGACGCCGACGCAAAAGTATTCCCTCTCAATACGCCAGTTTTTGCGACATCCGCCTATGACCTGCTGGCCAAAGCAGGCACAAAAGGCACGCTCGCCAAATCCCTCGACGCGATTGTTGACCAAGCCGACGCTCAAGTCGTCATCGTGCGCGTTGCCGAAAGTAAAAACACCGAAGAACAAAAAGCCAACGTTATCGGCACAGCCGAGGGCGGCAATTACACCGGCCTCAAAGCCCTGCGCCGCGCCAAAGCCGTGACAGGCTTTACCCCGAAAATCTTGGGCGTGCCGGAACTCGACAGCCAAGACGTCTTGACCGAGTTGGTAGGCGTTGCCCAAGCGACGCGCGCCTTTGCCTACGGCAGCGCAGGCGGTAATCCAGACATCACAGAAGTGGGCAATTACCGCAAAAACTTCGGCCAGCGTGAGCTGATGTTGATTGACAACGAATTTATGGCATTCGACCCGACCACCAAGAAAACCGAAACTGCCGCAACGATTGCGCGCGTCTTGGGCGCGCGTGCAAAACTCGATAAAAATGTCGGCTGGCATAAGTCCATTTCAAACACCGAAATCAACGGCGTCAGCGGCCTGAAATTCGCGCGCAGCTTCGATTTGTTAGACAAAAACTGCGACGCAAACACCCTCAACAACAAAGACGTAACCACCCTGATCCGCGAGGACGGCTTCCGCGTTTGGGGCAACCGCACCTGCACCAACGACAGCATGATGTCTTTTGAAGTCGCCACGCGTACCGCCCAAATCATCCAAGAGACCATCGCTTCCGCCTTCATGTGGGCTTTGGACAAGCCGATGCACCCAAGCCTGATGGAAGACATCATCATGGCCATCAACGCCAAATTGGCGCAGTACGTCAACAAAGGCTACATCTTGGGCGCGCGTGTCTTTATCGACAAAACCCTCAACACCTCCGAAACCGTCCAAGCCGGTCAATTCACAATCAGCTACGAGTTCACATGGGTGCCTCCGTTGGAAAACATGGTTTTCAACCAACACGTTACCGACACCTTTTTTGTTAACTTGGTTGACAAGGTAATCACATTCGCCAACACCCTGAAACCGACTACCGTCTAGGCCGTCTGAAAGGAAAACCACCCCATGAAAATGCCAAAAGTCCTTAAAAACTTTAACTTGTTTATCGATGGCGAGAACCAATACGGCGTCGTCGTCGACATCACGCGCCCTAAAATCAGCCGCAAAATCGAAACCTACACGCCGGGCGGCGGCATGACCGAGCTGACCATAGTCCACGGATTTGAAAAGCTGACGATGGAAGTGACTTCAAAAGGCTACGACGCCGACATCCTTAAATCTATGTCGAGTAGCATCGGCGGCAAGCTGCTGCGCTACCAAGGCGCGCTGCAAGAAGAAGACGACACCGTTTATCAAACGCTTAAAGGCGAAGCGCGCGGCCGCATTACCGAAGCCGACCCCGGCAGCGACAAACAAGGCGAAGGCGGCGAGCATAAATTTACCGTCGAGCTTGTCTATTGGAAAGAAAGCCTCGACGGCAGCCCCATCGTCGAAATTGACGTCCTAGGCAATAAAGCCGCATTCGGCGGCCAAGACGAACGCGCCGGCCTGCGCGCCGCGTTGGGTTTGTGATGAAAACCAAGAATCTGGCAATCTACCAGGGCGACACCCATCTTTTCAAAATCGCCCTGACCAGCGAAACAGGCGAGCCGTTGCAAACCGACGGCCTGTCTTTTGCGCTGGCTGTCAAATTCCCAGACGGCGCAACCATCACGCCCGAGCTGACCGTTGACGGCAACATCGTCAGCCTGATGTTTCCCTCCGCCCTGACAGCCGCCATCACGCACACAACCGCCGAATACGACCTCCGCGCCATCAGCGGCCAGTACGTCAAAACTTATTTGCGCGGCCAACTGCACATCACGCCGAGCATCACGCCCGTGACAGCAGGAGAAGGCGGAGAAATCCGCGAAGAAGCCGTCAACGTGACCGTTTCCGAAGCGGCCATCATCCGCACGGCTGGCAACCAAAGCCAGACGGCATACGACGACAGCGACATCAAACAACGCCTTGCAGCGCTGGAAGGCCGCCAAGATAAAGACACCGTCTACGACGACAGCGCAATCAAGAAACGGATGACTGCGCTGGAAGGCCGCCAAGACCAAGACACCGTCTACGACGATAGCGCAATCAAACGCCGCCTGACCGCGCTGGAAAACCGCCCAGCCCCAGAGGTAAAAGCAGAATCTCCATATAGCGAGATGCAGGAAGGCTATATCGCGCGTGAGAATTTCGGCTTTGTCCCCGAAAACAACACGCCGGCCACAGTATCTTTCCCCAAACCATTCAGCCGACGCCCCGATATTTTCGAGGCTTGCTTAGACATCCGCAGCAATTCGGCGCGCTTGCAATACATCCAAAACGTGACCGCGTCAGGCTTTGACCTGGCCACCAATTACAGCCCAGAGTTAAAAGGCGTTTGGTATCGCGCCGCAATTTTAAAATCCCAATAGGAGTAAACAATGCAAACCATCAAAATCAACGACGACAACACCCTGACCATCGAACTCTCCACCGGCGACCGCTACACCCTGCGCGAGCCGCTGGCCAAAGACATGGAGGGCTTAGGTCAGGATTTGATTAAAGTCAAACACACAGACACCGTCCAAAAGCTGCTGGGCAAAATCTCAACGCCGCCGCTGACGCGTGTCGCCTATGGCAAATTGAGCATGTCAGACGCTCAAATTCTGAATGTTGCCATTGATTTTTTTTCAGCGCCGCCGTCAGCCAAAGCCGAGATGGAGGCAGCCTTGCAGGACTTGGGCTACTCCCAAGGCTCAAATTCCGAGCAGACCACGTCGGGCGAATCCTAAGCGGCGAAGCCGACATTTATCAGGCGGCGGCCGACGAAGAGAAAAAGTATTACAACCTAATCAACGACTGCCTCGCCCAATGCGCGGCGACCTTCGGCAGCCTCGACAAGTTCGAGCAATGCAACATCGCCGAGCTGATTGAGTGGACGCACAAGGCAATTCAAATAAACACGCCCGAAGAATAAACAAAGGCCGCCTGAATATTTCAGACGGCCTTTTGTAATCAAAAAACAGGACAAATCATCATGTCAAAAAGCCTCGAATTAAAAATCATCATGTCGGCGACCGACAAAGCCAGCGCGGCTTTCAAAAAGCTGCGAGAGGGCGGCAATGTTTTAGCGCAAAGCCTGAAAAAGGCAGAGGCAGAATTGCATGATCTGGATAAAGCCCAAGAAAATCTATTAAGAAAAAACAAATTAAATAAAGAATTAAGCAAAAACGGCGAAGCATTAAGAAAAAACGCAGCCGAAATCCGCCGCCTGAATAACGAAATCGCCAAAACAGGAACAGCGAGTAAAGAGCAAGAAAAAGAATTAAGCAACTTAACCAAAGCAAATAAAAAGCTGACGCAGGCACAAGAGAAAAACTGGGAGAAAGTAAGAAAACTTGACCAGGCATTATCCGCCGCCGGTATCACAGCCAAGACATTCTCAAACGCGCAAGACCAATTAAATAAAAAACACGACGCAGCATCTAAAGCAGTAGAAAAGCAACGGCTGGCATACGAAAAATTACAAAACGCCCAAAATAAAGCCGCCGCTGCCAAAACCCAAATGACCGAAGCCGGAATGCGTGCCGTCGGCATGATGTACACCGCGCGCGGCATCGCCGACACCACACGCAACGTCCTCTCCGCGCCGGTCAAAGCCTACGCCGACACAGAAACCGCCTCCACCGACCTGCGCGCGGCGATGATGGACAATACCGGCAAAGTCTCCGCCCAATACAAAGACATCGACAATCTGGCCACACGCTTGGGTGACCGCCTGCCGGGTACGACTGCCGACTTTAAAAACCTGATGACCATGCTGATCCGGCAAGGCATGAGCGCGCAGACCGTATTAGGCGGCACAGGCGAAGCCGCCGCGCTCTTGGCCGTACAACTCAAAAAAAGCCCAGAAGCCGCCGCCGAGATGGCCGCCAAGCTGCAAGACGCAACGCGCGGCACAGAAAAAGAGATGCTGGCCATCATGGACCAAGTCCAACGCCTCTACTACGCAGGCACGGACGACAGCAACATTTTAGGCGCGTTTTCCAAACTCTCCCCTGCTCTCGATACCCTAAAAATCAAGGGCGAATCCGCCATGAAGATGATGTCTCCGCTCGTCGGTATGCTTGACCAAGCAGGATTGTCGGGCGAATCGGCAGGCAATGCGCTGCGCAAAGTATTCACGCGCATGATGGATACAGAGAAAATCGACAAAGTCACAGACGGAACAGGCATTTCCCTTAATTTTACCGACGGCAAGGGCGAATTTGGCGGCTTAGACAAAGCGTATGAGCAGCTCGCCAAACTCAAAGCCGTCAATACAGAGCAACGCCTCCAGATTCTGCAAGGAATCTTCGGCGATGATGCCGAGACGCTGCAAGCCTTGAACACCATGATCGAAAAAGGCAAGGCAGGATACGAAGAATTTGCCAAAAAAATGGAAGCGCAAGCCAGCCTCAATCAGCGCGTCAACGACCAATTGGGCACGCTGACCAACTTATGGGACGCGGCGAGCGGCACGTTTACCAACTTTTTAGCCAAAATGGGCGAATCCATCGCGCCCGAATTGAAAGAAATAACCAAATGGATCGGCGACGTTAACGAGAAATTGAGCAACTGGGCCGCCCAAAATCCAGAGACCGCCAACACCATCATGAAAATCGTCGCCGCAATCGGCATTTTCCTGACTGTCATCACAGGTATCGGCGCGGCCATTTCCGCCGTCCTCGTTCCAATCGCCCTGGCTAAATTTTCATTCTTCAGCCTCTTCGGCGTCTTTTCGGGCGGCGGCGGTGCGATTTCCACGATTATCGGCTGGCTTGGCCGTCTAGGCATGGCGCTGCTAGGCTTTGGCGCAAAAGCGGCGGTTTTCCTCGTGACCAACCCATTCGGCTGGGCAATCCTCGCCGTCGGCGCGATTATCATGCTTTGGCGCAACTGGGAGACCGTCAAATCTGCCCTGATTAGCGGCTGGGAATGGATTAAAAAAGTTTTCCAACAAAACCCTCTACTCGCCGCCTTTACCGGCCCTATCGGCTGGCTCATTGCCCTGCTCGCAAACTGGAATAAAGTCAAAGCCGCCCTGATTAGCGGCTGGGAATGGATTAAAAAAACCTTTTCCGGCAGCAACCCTATATCCATCGCCATGACGGCCGCAATGGGTCCTATTGGTGCAGTCATTAATAGTTTCAGGATTCTGCGCTCCGCGGCGACATCCGCATGGGAATGGCTCAAAAAAGCGGTATCAATCAAAGCCCCATCAACACCGCCAAGCCTAGGCATTCCCAACCGCGGCTTTTCCGTCGGCGGCTACACAGGCGCAGGCGGCGTACACGAAGCAGCAGGGGTGGTACACAAAGGCGAAGTCGTATTCAACCAGCGCGACGTTGCCAAATTCGGCGGCTGGCAGGCAGTCGAAGCCCTCCGCCGCGGCGGTGCAGGCGTACTCGCCAACATCGGCAACCGATTGGGCTTGGGCTTTTCAGACGGCCGCAAAGCCGCCCTGCCCAGCCCGACCAGATTTAATGCCGCGCCCCACGCCGTCAGCATGGCAGGCGACAACATCACAATCAACGTTCACGCCGCGCCCGGCATGAATGAGCAGACCCTCGTAAACGCCATCATGGCCAAACTCAACGAGCGCAGCCAAGCCAAGCAGCGCCGCCGCAATTCCTCATTTTTCGACAAGGACTAAATCATGGTTTTATTAGGCAGCCTGGGCATGTTTGTGTTTTTAATGCGCACCATCCCTTTCAACCAATACAGCCGCAGCCAGGCATGGCGACACCCAAACCAATCAACCGTCGGCACCATGCCGCCGTCCCAATACACAGGCAAAGACCCAGAGGAAATGACCATCGAAGCCGAGCTGCGCCCCGAAGTCACAGGCGGCACAGGAAGCATCGAAGCCCTGCGTATGATGGCGGCCACCGGCAAGCCCTACACCCTCATCATGGGACACGGCAAAATCATGGGCAGTTACGTCATTACCAACATCCAAGAGCGAGGAAGCCAGCTAAACCAAGACGGCAGCGCGCGCGCCCTCTCGTTTTCCATGAGCTTGAAGAAAGTTTCCGACAAATCGCTGGGACTAGAAGGCGCAGCCCTCAACGTCGCCGTCTCCGTCGTCCGAAACCTGACAGGGATTTAAACCATGCAATTAAATTTTGATTCCATCAGCGCGGCCGCCCAAAAAGCCGCCGCCAAAATCTTTGACGAAGTCAGCGGCAAAAACGCCCGACACCTGACCCCACAAGCCGAGCTGACCATAGACGGCCGCCGCTTTGGCACGCAGGCAATGAGCCGCATCATCAGCATCAGCCTGACCGACAAGCGCGGCTTTGAAGCAGACGAGCTGACCATCGAACTGGACGACCACGACGGCACAATCGCCATCCCAAAAACAGGCAGCAAAATCACGCTAAAGCTAGGCTATAAAGAAACTGGCCTCGTCGAGAAAGGCGAATATCTAGTCTCCGAATTTACCGCATCAGGCAGCCCTGACCGCCTAAGCATTACCGCGCGCGCCGCCGACCTTGCCGAAGCCCTCGCCGAGCAAGTCGAGAAAAGCTGGCACAAACAGACGCTCTACCAAATCATCGAGACCATCGCAAAAAAGCACAAATACGAATACATCATCAGCAAAAACTACCAAAACCAAAAAATCGAACACATCGACCAAACCAACGAATCCGACGCGTCATTCATGAGCCGCCTCGCCGAGCAGTACGACGCCATTGCCACCGTCAAAAACGGCAAGCTCTTATTTATACCGGCAGGCGAAAGCCAAACCGCCAGCGGCCAGCCCATCCTGCCCACCACCATCACGCGCGCCAGCGGCGACAGCCACAGCTTTACCTACTCCAGCAGCAACAGTTATCAGGCCGTGCGCGCCTATTACACCGACAAAAAGACCGGGCAAAAAAAAGAAGTCCTTGTCAACAAAGACAACGCCTACCCCAATAAAAAAACAGTCAGCGAGACAAAAATCATCAAAGGAAAAGCCGTAAAAGGCAAAACCCAAAAAGGCAAAGCCACCAAGGGCAAGACGGTAAAAGGCAAAAAAGGCAGGCAATACACAACCAAAAAAGTCACGACAACAAAAACCGTGATCGACAATCGCAAAGTCAACACTGAAGGCCAAAAAATCAAAACCCTGCGCCATCTGTATGCCACCGAAAGCGGCGCATGGTCAGGCGCGCGCGGCGCGTTTAAAAAAATCCAGCGCGGCGTCGCCGAATTTAGCATTACGCTGGCAGTCGGCCGCCCCGACCTCTACCCCGAAACGCCTGCCGTCGTCAAAGGCTTCAAGCCAGAAATAGACGCGGAGACTTGGCTGATTACCGAGGTTTCGCATAAAATCGACAGCGGCGGTTATACCGCAGGCATACAATTTGAAGCGCGCATCGTCCCCGACATCACGCTCTACGAAGACGCGCCGACAAACAACTTTCAGCCGACAGGCGAGACTACGGAGATACTAAAAAATGGAAAACAAAACTCATGATCCATATTCATGGATTGACCGCCAAATCCAATACTGGCAACAAAAAAGCCGCGAAGCCAGCGAAGCCGCCGACATCGAGGCATACAACCACGCCGAGCGCGAACTTGCCAATTATCAGGCCATGCGCAAAATAAAATATTAAGACCAACAAAAAGGCCGTCTGAAATTCAGACGGCCTCTGTTTTTAATTCGATTTCTGCTCAAGATATTGCAGCAGACGCAGCCATTTAGTGTGCGGCATATTCGCAAAGCTGCTCATGCTTGGGCTTGTTTCCCATCGCTGCGCGGTTGTCAAAGATGTTTCCGTTATCTCCGCGACCGCCTGCTGCGTCAGCCCATACTTTTGGCGCAGGGCTTTCAGATTATTGGGCGTGTAGCCTAATTCAAATTGGTCAATCATATAAGCTCCCGTGTAGGCGTGATAAGCTCGTCAATCACTCGATGCAATGCCGAAAATTTAGGCTGTTGCAGCGCGCGCAAATCGGCAAATAAGTCGATAAGTTCGTCATCGTGTCCTTTGCTGATAGCCTGTTTGATTTGAGAGAGCAGGCTCAAATAATCCTGTTCCCACTTCTCCGCCCACTCGTGCGCCATTTCGCGGCGCGCCTCTCGTTTTTGGCTCTTTTTGAGCCGCTCTGTAATGCTTGTTCTACCTTTTGCCATAATGCCCCCAAAAACAAAAGCCGCTTGATAAATCAGGCGGCTTTTGTAATCCACATCAAAGATTGATGATATTTAATATAACTTCTTTAGTTTCAACACGCAGCCCAATGGGCTGAAAAACAAGGTTGACTTTAAGCCTAATCATCAACCTTGTCAATGACTTTATGATGCTAATTCGCGCCATGCCTCCGTATGGCCATATTCTTTTTGCTCATACATCAAATCAATAATAATGGCGAGATTTTTGGCTGTTGATTTCTCAATCAATTCTTTTGGGAGTTTATCCCAAAGGATTTTAAAAGTTTGATGATATTGACCGATTTTGCTGATAGATTTTGATTTGGCGTATTTCATTTTTGACCTTTCTGCCGCCCGAAGGCGGCAGTATTGAAAATTAATTAAAAAAGCCCAAGAAATTTAAAATAAGGTTTTTTCTTTTTGATAGCATCTCTTCGCGCGCTGCCAGAATTTTGCCGATGCGTTGGTATTTTAAAAAGTCATCCGCACCTAAAACAGATTTTTCGTCAATCATCGCGCGGCCAAAGAATCCATGAGGTTGGGCGGCTTGATTAAGTTTTTCGTTAAATTCGTCTTGGGCTTTTTTTAAAGCTTGGCAAATGTAGTCATTTTCAGGGTTTAATTTAGAAAAAAGAGCTTTGCGTGCTTCGCTGCTCATGGTTTTTAAAAGATTCGCTTTCATTTTTTGCTCCTATCCGCCCGTAGGTGGTCAGTTGGTTAATCATATTTGGCAGACATTGTTGTCTGTCCATATATGTATATTACCGCGTCTAATGCGGTAACGCAAGAGGTAATTTGTCAATTTATGTAAATTCCTATTGTCGATTTCTTCGGGCGCGTTCCCATGCTTCGCCCGCTTCTTTGGCAATTCGGGGCGCGTTTCTGATTTGCTCCAATGTAAGGCTTTCAGGCTGGGCAATCAGCCGACCGTCAAACACGCCGTCGGCGACCTTTGAAAATTCAAAAACCCAGCCATCTTCATGGCTGGCCGTTTGCGTTTCAAAATCAACCGTCCAACGGCGGTGCCAGTTTCTATTTGGATGAGACATTTATATTTCCTTTCAAAAAAGCCGCCATATTTGGCGGCTTATCTTTTATCTGTTTTTAATGATTTTTTCAATTTCTGAAACCCAGTATCCGCTATGAGGCTTTTTCTCATAACCCTTGATAACTTCGTCAGTAAGTTCAACTTCGCCATATTCTGTCAAAGTGCCGATTGCATATTGATGGCGATAAACTTTATAAGTGTTTCCTGACAGTTTTTCAAGATGATATGAGCCGGTTTTGATAATTTCCATTTTAATTTCCTTACCCCTGATTACCCGAGGCGCGGTTTGCGCGGCTGCGCTGAATCCATGTGTGTATATTACCGCACCAAATGCGGTAATGCAAGCACTTTTTCAAAAAAAATCACACGGACGGAATTTTTTTATTCTTCCAGCGACAGACTGAACATAACAGGAATCCCAGGCGTGATGGCGATGCCGTAAGTGATGCCGTCTTCCGTGTAGGAATCTTTGGCCTGTTCCTCCCGATTCTCACCGAAATCCTCCGCAAGTTTGATGCTCATTTTTAAAAGTTTGGCCGACAGCTCCTTACTTTTGGCGTCGCCGGCGGCCGAGCCGTCAGCAATAGGCGCGGTCAAGATGGCGCAGGCTTGGGAAAACAAGCCCACCAAATCAATGACGTTACTTTCTCCAACGGGCGCGGCAAAAATAAGTATTCCGCGCGGCTTTTTGTTTTCCGGGCTGGCAGAAATAATCATGCTTAGGCTTTCAGAGGCCGTATGCTGATAAACAAAATTGACAGAATCTTTCTCGCCGGTTGGCTGGGCATTTTTCGGGATAGGCTTCGTTTTCGGGTAATCAAAAAGCGCCATTTGACGGTTGATCCGTTGGCGCAGCTCTTCAAAGCTGATGGGCAGCTCTTTTTTAGGCGTGTTGATGGTCAAATCATAGCCTTTCTCGCTGGTAGGCTTGGAGGCGCTGTCATCGGCTTGCAGCGTTTCCGATTTGGTATCCGCCGCCGTCTGCTTCGCCTTGTCGTCATTGCCCGTCAGCAGCGTGCCGCCGCCAAACATGACAAGCCCCAAAACCAGCGCCGCCGCCCACGCGCCGCGCGTCTGAATCGCGCCGGTTTTCCTGTCTTTCAAAAGCTTCGGCGAAATAATGCCAATGACTCCGGCCGCCGCCATAGCGATGCCCAGTAAAGACAACAAAAATCCAATAATAAACATCATGTGAGTTTCCCTTCTTTTTTTCTCTAAGTTTGGTTGATAAAACTAAATATCCAAAAAATCCAACGGCAACACCTTCCAAAATTTGCCGTGAATAAACAAATCGTCAAATTCTTCCGGCTCAATCACAAAGTCGGATTTACTGTAAATAGGATTGTCGCTGGTAACGTGTATCACGCCTGCTTTGCCGCGCGCCAGTCGTTTGATGTATGTGTAGCCTTGAAACGTGAACAGGTACACGCCGCTAGATTCAAAATCGACGATATCGGTTTTGATTAGCGTGATCGACTTCGGCGGTATCGTCGGCTCCATGCTGTCTCCGTCGGGCGACATCAGCTTCACGCCGTGCAGGTTGTCTGTGCCGAGCAGCTCTTTAAGAGCAGATTTCGGAATCTCCAGCGAGTGCAGCAATTCGGGATAGTCGGCATTCAAATGGCCGCTGCCACACGAGGCGGCGACATCGAACAAATCCAAGCGCGCCGTTTCTAGGCCGTCTGAAAAATCAACTTCTCTATACTTTTCTAAATCTTTTCTATACTTCTCGCCTAGACCATCTGCAAGCCAACGAGTAGAAAATCTTGTCTTTTTCTCAAAGGCTAACAGCGGTTTCTTACCTAGACCTGTCTGCCCATTGAACCATTGACCAACAAGACCTTTAGACACTCCGGCAAAGTCTGCCAAGTCCTGTTGAGTGATTAGGCCGTATTCAGCCATCAACTCTTGGAGTCTATCTTTCAAATCCATCACTAAAAATCCCAGCCAAAAAAATACTTAGTAAAAACAATGATTATTTAGAATTCTAAACTATTAATTGTTTAGTATGCTTGACTAGACAAGTTTAGGATTGTATAGTTCACTAAACTTTAAAAAAAGGACAAAAAATGAAGACAGACCAGCAAGTCAAGTTCATTAAAGAATTGGGAGGCGTTTCAGCAGTTGCAAAAATTTGCGGAATCACACGAGGGGCGGTTTCTCAATGGCAAAAAAACGGAATCCCGAAAGCACAAATGAACTTCTTAAAAGAGAAATTCCCCTTGCAATACAAACAAATTTCAGACGGCGTAACCAGCTAAATAAGGAGCAGGAAAAATGAAACACATTGCAAACATCATGCAACACCAATACGGAAAAGATGAAATGACCATTGGTCGAATATTCGAGAGTGGACGCGGAAAGTCTAAAAAGTACATCGCAAGAATGATTGCAGGCGAGGTCATTGCTGAATCAAAAAACAGAGTCGACGTTTGCAATGGTGCCATCATGGCTCATCCGTTTAATTTCATCGATCGACCGATTTAATTCAGACGGCGGGCATTGCCCGCCACACAAACAATCAAATCAAGGAGCAGAAAAATGAAGAAATTGAAGAAATGGCAAAAAAGTGCAATCAAGCATGGACTCATTACCTTACGCGATTGGGAAACAGTGAAGGAGCAAATCCGGATTGCAGGTAAGGAGATGGCAAAAAACGCCAAGAAATACGGCGGCATTAAAGCGGTCAACCGCGAAATTTTAAAAGAGTTAAAACGAATCAACCGCCTGCGCTTCGGCAAGATTCCCCAAGAGTTCAAGCCGAAACGCCGACAGTTGGAATCGAAATTAAAGGATTTGGATTAAATCACATCAACTTCGGCGCGGCCTTTTGGCTGGGCTTCAAGTTTGCGCTTGATGGCTTCGGCAAGCTGGAACATATGTTCAACATATACATCATTGTTTGGACAGCGGCTGGCTTGAGTGGAGGCTAAAGTAGCGGCAAGTTGAAGGATTTGAAATTCAGAAAGTTGCATTTGTTTCTCCGTTAAATGGTTGTGTAGGAGCTTCTATTTTAACGGGGTTATGACAAAGCGGAAAGACGCTTGACCAGCCGGACAGACGGCATAACAAACTAAACGGAGCAAGAAATGTGCAAAACAACTATCGGATACGTCCACACGGTTACAACTGCCACCGTCGAGGTCAAATTCTACGGCGAAGAGCTTGACCTAATAGAATCGGCAGCCTGTGCGGCCAATAAATCATTAAGCGAATTTGCCGCCGAAGCCGCCCTGGAATACGCAGAAATCTACCTGCGCGCCTACGCGGACGCCAAGACAGACGTCGAGCTGAAACACGGTTTAATTTAAAAAAATAAGAGGTGGGGATATGTCAAACAATCAATTAATCATCGTAAACGACAAGCATCAAGAAATCGCGCGTCATGAGCTGACCGACCGAGAAGCCGAAAACTTCCGCCGCGCCGAACCGATGAAACGCTTTCCAAACATCCGCGCGACGGCGACATACCGCAAACACGGCGGCGGCTTAGTGGTTTATGCAAGGGAGAAAGCCCATGACGGTCAAGAATAGAAACCAACACGAGCAAGGCCGTCTGAAGTTGGCGCAGCAAGCCTGCCCATGCTGCGAAGAGCCTTGTGTCGTTTACGCGTCAACGCGCCAAACCATCCTGACGCGCCTGTTTTATTTGCGTTGCACCAATCCCCTCTGCGGATGGACTGGGACAGGATATTTCGAGATTACCGGCACGATCCAAAAAGGCAGCCGATTTTATGCCCAAGAAAGCAAAGAGCCGCCGGAAATACACGGCGAAACGCTCAAGGCAGTTGAAGAAGACATCAAACTCAAGCAGCAGGAAACGCTGCTGCCATAGGGGGGAAAAATGAATCAACCGCAAGCCATGCAAAGCATACGCCAAACACTGGCCGCCGCCAAAACCAAGCAAGCCAAGATTTTTAATGCCCTAGAGCGCGACGCCATGCCGAGCCAGCCGAAACCAGCCTACACAGCCAACGAGCTGGCCGCCATGACCATGACGCTGGGGCAGGTGGAGCAAGTCGAAAAGGTGCAGGAAATCGTCGCCCAGCTCCGCCAGTTGGTGCAATCGGTCAACACCATCAACGTCGCCTACGGGCTGGGGCTGCCAAACCTGACCGCCAACGAAATCAATCATTACCTGCTCGACCTAGACAACCGCGTCAGAAGCGCAGGCTACGCCGCCAACAAAATGGGCGTCGAAGAAGTCGTCAAGAAAATCGGAACCGTACAAGCCAAGCAGCGGCCGCCCATCAGCGACCGACGCGCCATCAGACAAGGAGCTACATCATGAAAATCAGAATCCGCTTCATCCTCGACATCATTGCTATGGCTTTGGCGATTTGGGCGTTGATGGCCATGATGCCGTCTGAAGCCAAAACCGCCGCCGAAACGCCGACAGTCTTGGACATTCAGGCGCGCGAAGCCGAAGCCAAAGCCGCCGCCGACTACGAAAGCCCGGAATACGACCCGACACAGGGCGACGCGGAGGCCGCGCGATGACGGTGCAGGAATTGTTTAACGACATCCCACTCTGGCAAGTCGCCCACATCCTGCCCCACGAAGCGGCGCAAATCGTCGCCGAATGGTTGCACGAAGAAGCGCAACGCCGCAGCGAGGTGGAGTACACAGAGAAAGAAATCGCCGATTGGGCGGCGAGAATCGGGAATATTAATTAGGTTTTATCGGGTAATCCGACAGGCGGCAGAAATGCCGCCTAATGAAGATTAAAAACGCAGGCAGAAAATGAGTAAAAAATCAAAGCAGAGAGAGTTTACATTTAAATACAAGTTTGGCGGTAAATATTGGGTGACTTCTGTATTTGCCGACAATGTTGAAGAGGCGAAGCAGAAGATTCGGGCGCAGGCCGCGGCGGTTTATGAAGGCGAAGTTGTAGCAAGGTTTCCAGTCCTGCCTAAGGCATCTTGGGTTAATCGTTTGATAGGCTGGGTGAAGACCAAATGAAAATACTTGACCCATGTTGCGGCAGCCGCATGATGTATTTTGACAAGCAAGACCAACGAGTTTTATTTGGAGACATAAGGCAAGAAGAGCATTACTTGAAAGACCGTGATTTAGTTCGGCACTTAGAGGTAAAGCCGGACATTAAAATGGACTTTACAAACATTCCATTTGATGACGCGAGTTTCCGTCTTGTAGTTTTCGACCCGCCCCATTTGGTGCGCGCAGGAAAAAAATCATGGTTGGCCAAGAAGTACGGGAAGCTCGGCGAAGATTGGCGGAATGATATAAAAAAAGGATTTTCCGAATGTTTCCGCGTATTGGAAGAAGGTGGAGTATTAATTTTCAAGTGGAACGAAAATCAAATATCAGTCCAAGAAATTCTATCATTGACTGACGAAAAGCCAATTTTTGGACATGTGACCAGGAAACACAAGGCAAATCAAACGGCTACGCATTGGATTACATTTATGAAAGAGGGGAAACCATGAACAATAAACCACAACATAATGAAGCCTACAAAATTATGAACTACGAGCCATACGGCAGCGACGTGCAAATCGGCAAAATCATCGCAACGGCAGACGGCGAAGCAGTCCTCGAACTCAACGCCGACGGCAGCAGCAAGAAAAAGCCCTACAAGACCGTAAATGCCGCCCTGTACGAAGTGCGAAACCGACGCGGCTGGCCGTCAGCTTATTTGGTACGGGAGGCCGCGTGATGGACATTGTTTTCCTGATTGTGGTTTTACTGACGATTTTTGCAGTAGCCGTCGCCCTCGCCCTGTTGGTTTTTTTGTCTGCCTATCTCGTATGGGCGGAAACGCAGAAAGAATACGAAATATGAATCGAGAGCTAGAGGCCAAAAACTTTGAAGCATGGGCGCGAAAGCGCGGCATGAATCCTCAACAAAAGCCGGGCGGCGGCTACTACTCCAGAGAGACCCAAGTCGCCGCGATGGCTTGGAGCCAACGGGCAAAAATAGGCGAAGCAGGCTTTTGGATGACAACGCAGAGCCGGCCGCCTGAATACCAACAGATTTTATTTTTTGACGGCGAGAAAGTGCAGGCCGGTTTCTACGGACAGCGGCAATACGAAAATTTAGAGGGGCGGAAATTCCCCGAAGCAGAGGTCACATACTGGCGGCCTTTCCCCGACAACCCATACGGCCCGATTCGGGCGGACGATTAACGAAAATGACCTATTACCACATGGCTCCGGTATTGGAGCAAGACATACAAAAGACCCTGCCCCACGGCCTGGCCCATGTGGTAATCAGCCGATGGCAGCGCACGGCCAACCCTGCCACAGGGCTGGCCGATTTGGCTGCCGCTGTCAAAGCCGACAAAGAGGCGGCGCGCGCCCTTGCCGCCGTGCGAAATCTACACCTGCCCGACGGCCTCGACCTGTCGGCAGACAATGAAACCATCGAAGCCAGGGCGCAGGCTTTGGCCGCCAAATTTGAGCAAAAAGAAATGCTGGGAATGGGCTACAAGCACATGATGGACGCAGCCGACAAAGAGGGCATCCGCTCCGCCGAAGTATTTGAGCAGCAACTGCGCAAAATCGCCAAAGCGACCGAAAGCGACGATGAAGAGCTGCTGGCCGAAGGCATTGCCGGCATCAAAGGCCGGCTGAAAGAAAAAAAATGGTGGAAGCGCCAGCTTTATAAATTCTTGTATCGCGCATTTGAAGCTGTCATGCGCGAATGCGGCATGGTACACCGCCGCGCAGGTTTGTATATCTCAAACGAGGCATTCAAACGCTTTGAGCAACGCAAGCTCAAGGCGCGCGCATTCTTCGAGCAAGCCGAGGCAATCTGCGAAGAGACTGGCGAATCATTCGTCTTGGCGGAATTGTGGGAGCATTCGATGGCAAATCCTGCCATCCGTCGCATGGAGCTGATGACGCGCATGAGAGGATTTGACGAAATCAGCCGCGTGCATGGTCACTACGGCTGCATGGTTACGTTGACATGCCCTAGCCGCTTTCATAAAAAACTGTCTAAAAACAGCGCGGACAATCCGAAATTTGACGGCAGCACGCCGCGCGATGGCGCAGACTACCTGCAAAAAGTCTGGACGCAAATCCGCGCCAATCTTGGCCGCGCCGGTATCCGTATCTACGGCTTCCGCGTTGCCGAGCCGCATCATGACGCAACGCCGCACTGGCACTTGCTCCTATTCATGGAGCAAGCGCACAAGGAGGCTTTCCGCCGCGTTGTCGCCAAATACGGCTGCCGCGCCGACCGCGAGGAGCTGGGCTTAAATTATTTTGAGACCGACAAAGAGCGCACCGCCGAGGCGCGCCGTCGCCAAGAAGCCATCCTGCGCGAATCGGGCAAGAAAATCAGCCTAGCCCAACTCAAAGCCGCCATGAAGACAGAGGACGAGTTTTGGGAGAATTATTCTTTTCGCTTTTGGCAAAAATCACGCGCGTCGGCTCGTGTTGACTTTAAAGACATCGACCCGGCAAAAGGCTGCGCCGCCGCCTATTTGGCAAAGTACGTCTCCAAAAATATTGACGGCCTGACCAACTCCGGCGAGAGCATGGGCGACGATGACGAGGCAGAGCCAGGCACATCAGCCGCCGAAACCGCAAAACGCGTCGGCGCGTGGGCTTCGCAATGGGGCATCCGTCAATTCCAGCAAATCGGCGGCGTGCCGGTTACTCTTTATCGAGAGCTGCGCCGCGTCCATGTTGATGCCGAAGATTCGCTCCTGTATCGCGCCGTCCACGCGGCCGACCAAGGCGATTGGGGCAAATTCGTCGCTCTCTTGGGCGGCGAAGACTACGCCTTTGTCAAACGCGCCGATTTACCGTTGGCGCTCTACAAAGAGGAAACAGACGAGCGCAACCAATACGGCGAAGAGAAAGCCGCAATCCTGCGCGGCGTCGTCGAACTTGAAACGGGGGAATACCTCATTTCACGCGAGAAAGAGTGGGTTTTGAAATACGGCGGCTCCGCCGCCGCTTGGACTCGTGTCAATAACTGTACGGAAATCTCCGAGGCAGATTTGGCGGCAGTTTCCGGCACGATAACTTATAAGATTCCGTCAACGCCTGAAGAAATTGAGCAAACCCTCGCCGCCTGCGAGGAAATCGACGACCTGCCAAACTGGGATATTTTGCCGGATGAAAGCTGGGATTTTGATTTATATGGTTTCGAGGGCGAAGAACAAGGCAAAGGCCGTCTGAAAAAAGCCGATCAGGACAAAATTATCGCCGCCGCGCGCGAAGCCGCTGACGCGGCTCGTCAAAAATCTTTGGACATTTGGAAATTTAAAGACTACATGCGCCGCCTCGACGGCCTGCGCATGGTCAAACCGCTGACCGACGACACGCCGGTAATCAAACAACAACGCCGCCAACGCTACCAACCGCGCCCACGCGTGTGGACGGTTGACGATGTCTTGGCACGAGGACAAGAGCTGCTGGCTAAGATTGGCGAAGAATTGGAAAAATTGGATTAAAACAAGGGGCAAGGAATGAATGAATACATAACGCTTGAACAGGTCAAGGAGCTTTGGACAATCCCAGGCAAAAAACCGCCATCAACAGCCACAATCTGGCACCGCCGCCGCGCCGGTTTGATTCCACAGCCGAAGCTAGTGGGCAGGGACAACCTGTACAAAAGAGAAGATGTTGTCAGAATGAGAGACGAGTTTTTGAGAGGTTGAGAAAATGAGAATGCCGTCAAATAGACGGCATTTTTTAAAATCTTTATTTGGTATTCTATTTGGTATTAAGTTATTTAATAGGAAATACATTATATTAATCAATAGAATAAAAATATATCCGACACACTTCCTCTCTGCCAGATACTAAAGACACCAGCTAACGGTGTCTTTTTTCATATCTGCCCTTCTTAAAAATATTACATCACACTTTTATTTCTCTTACCTTCTAATCAGCATTCTAAACCTTAATGATTAAAGGCCATCTGAAAGTTTTCAGACGGCCTCTTTCTTAAAGTCTACCAGATCCCGAACCATTGTTTATCAGACTGCTTTTTATCACCGTTCTGCTGCTCGTGATTTTGACGGCGAAATTGCCAAGGTGCTTGCGGATTGTCTTTTTTCCATAAACCTTTACGTTTTTCCTTGGCTTGTTTTTGTGCGGCCGAATAGTCAGTGTAAGCGGTTTTACTTTGTTGTTTTTTGGCATAACTTTCATAATGCCATGCGGCACCATCCCGTATCTGCATCAAATTCAGGTCAATCGTGCCGACTGATACTTGGGCGACTTCGCGCTGATAGCGGTCGCTTTCAAACACGCGCACTTTGGCTTTTTTATTCAATGCAGCATCAATCAGATTGTCTCGTGATTGCGTACCATAAGCCTGATTGATTTCCGGCGCATCGATATAGGCCATACGGATTTTGTGTTTCCGGCCGTCGCTATCGATGATGTGCATGGTATCGCCATCATGGATTTTGATGATTTTTCCGTTGTATGTGTAGGATTGTCGCGATGACTTTTGTTTCTGTTCCAGTTTGGGTTTAGCTTCGGCTTTGGTGTCAGATGTGGCTTTGACGACATTTTCACCCAGCCATTCATTGACCTTTTCCAAACCGATATTGTCGCCTTGTGCCAATGTTGCGGCAACGCTTACCCCTGTACGAATCAACTCGGTATCGCGTGAGCTATAACCTAGTGCACCTAAAACGGATAAAACAACGGGCAACCATTTTATAATTTTACTGATTTGCATATTTTGCCAAATTGAAGGCCGTCTGAAAGACCTGATGTACTTTCAGACGGCCTTTAAGATTGATTAATCTTCATTAATCCTGACAAGGCAGGATGACTTTTGCGCCTTCTGCCGTACCCAAAACCAATACATCGGCAGCATCGCGGGCAAAAATACCGTTTTCGAGTACGCCGGTGATTTTATTGATTTCGTCTTCCATTTTCAGAGCCTGGTCGATATTGAGGCCGTGAACATCAACGATTTGATTGCCATAGAAAGTAGTATAGCCGACACGCAACTCAGGCTGTCCGCCCATGGCAAGCAGTTTGCGCGACACCAGCGAACGGGCATTTTCAACCACTTCTACTGGCAATGGGAATTTGCCCAAACGGGAAACATATTTGCTTTCATCAGCGATACAAACAAATTTATCGGATGCGCTGGCCACGATTTTTTCGTTCAAATGCGCACCGCCGCCGCCTTTAATCATTTGCAGCGCATGGTTAACTTCGTCTGCACCGTCAACATAAACTGCCAAACCCATCACTTCATTCAGTGAAACTTCTGGAATCTCGTATTTCGCCAAAAGCTCGCTGGATTTTTTAGAAGTAGACACGGCACCCTTAATTTTCTTACCGCTTTTACCCAAAGCTTCAATAAAGAAGTTGATGGTAGAGCCGGTACCGATACCGATGTATTCGTTTTCAGGAACAAATTCCACCGCTTTTTCGGCGGCAATACGTTTGAGTTCGTCTTGAGTTGCCATGTTGTCAGCCTTTCAGTTTAAATAATGAAGTAATTTTAAGCTCTTAGGCTTTAATCAGCAATACTGCCGCTTGCGCTTCAATGGCTTCCATACGTCCCAGATAGCCAAGTTTTTCGTTGGTTTTACCCTTGATGTTCACGCAGTTTTCAGGCAAACCCAAATCTGCAGCGATATTGGCGCGCATTGCCGGAATATGCGGTGCAAGTTTTGGCTTTTGCGCAATCACGGTCGTATCGACATTAACCACCTTCCAACCCAATGCCTGTACGCTTTGATAAGCCTTGCGCAACAGCATACGGCTATCGGCATCTTTGAATTCGGCGGCAGTATCAGGAAAATGACTGCCGATATCGCCCAAACCGGCCGCACCCAACAGGGCATCGGTAATCGCATGCAAAAGCGCATCAGCATCAGAATGACCCAGCAAGCCTTTTTCAAACGGAATGTTGACGCCGCCGAGTATCAAATCTCGACCTTCGACCAACTGATGGACATCGTAGCCCTGTCCGACACGGATATTCATGTTTGTTTCCTTAAATAATGGGTTTTGATTGTTCAGACGGCCTTGAGCAACAATCTAACGATGTATTCGTCTTGCGGTAGCGTCAACTTCAAATTGCGCGTATCGCCCTGTACCAAGCGCGGTCGGATACCCAGTTTTTCAACCGCTGATGCTTCATCCGTAATCTCACTTAAATCATCAACTGATAAAGCACGCTGTAACAAAGCCGTCTGAAAAAGCTGCGGCGTTTGCGCCTGCCATAACCCTGCGCGTGCAACGGTTTCATCAATATGATGACTGCCGTCTGAGCGCTTGAGCGTATCGGCTACCGGTATGGCCAAAATACCGCCTTCATCATTCTCACCCGCCTCATCAAGCAAACGTGTTAACGCTTCAGCAGGCAGGCAACAGCGGGCGGCATCATGCACCAAGATATTGTCTTGCACCTCGGCCAAATCTTGCTCTAATAAAGTGGACACACCATTGCGTACCGTTTCGGCACGACTTGCGCCGCCTACTCGAAAGACGCGTACTTTCTCAGACAGGGCCGTCTGAAAAACCGAATCTTCCGGCGAAAGAATAACGGCAATTAAATCTATACGGGAGTGTTGCTCAAAGATTTCTATGGTATGTTGCAATACGGTTTTACCATTGATTTCAACATATTGTTTGGGTTTTCCTGCGCCAAATCGTGCACCGACACCGGCAGCAGGAATCAAAGCAATATTGCGGCGCATCATGCTGACGCTCCAGCATTGGCCTCATCAGGCGTTTCGGCCTTGCGCCATACACACGCTTCGCCTAAATCATCCAAATATTTTTCATGGGCGGCCAACTCGTCCGCATTGGCTTTGATGACTTTTAACTGTGATGTCCGTTTGGTTTCCGCAATAACGGTTTGTTTGACTTCACCCTCTTCTTCCGCCTCACCGCCCATCAGGTCGAACTGCTGACGCGTCATGGCAAGATAGACTTCACCCAAAAGCTCACAGTCGATTAACGCACCGTGCAAGACCCGTTTGCTGCGGTCAACGGAAAAGCGGTTACACAATGCATCCAAGCTTGCCTTTTGCCCCGGAAACATTTCACGCGCCATAGCCAGCGTGTCGGTCACTTTGCAACCCAGTTCCTCGATAGAAGGCAAACCCATGCGGCGGAACTCCATATTCAGGAAGCCGACGTCAAACTTAGCATTATGGATGATCAGCTCTGCGCCACGTATAAAGTCGGCAATCTGTTTACCCACTTGAGCAAACGGCGGTGCATTCTTCGCTTCTAATACTTCAATCGTCAAACCATGCACCTTCGCCGCTTCCTCCGGCATGTCGCGCT
>ERZ773265.201-NODE-201-length-38734-cov-135.341839_pt1 | contig 38734 bp, 46 predicted proteins | sample MGYA00580512_ERZ773265 | MGnify/ENA primary metagenome ERZ773265 (study PRJEB29015, sample SAMEA2738169) | human oral metagenome | biome: human oral; feature: human-associated habitat; material: saliva | place: China | collected 2183 ... | reverse complement strand
CGATGCGGGCTTCGATGTCGAGGTGAACGCGCTCGCCGGTGGGGGTTTCGATGCGGACTTCTCGGGTGATGGTTAGCTCTCGCCAAGCGTCAGAAGAATCTGAGTGGTGGAGCTTGTCGCCAAAGTTTTTGAGAATAACTTCACCTTCAGGGCATGCGCGGTCCCAGTGGCGGATGTCTACCTGAGCGATCTCCTCGGCACTGTAGGCGGCTTCGCTGAAAATTCCGCGCTCCAGAGCATTCTCGTTGCGGTCATTGGCGATCTTGGAGGCCAGTTTGGCCTGGTCCCAGCGGTGCGCGCCATCAACGGCCTGCTTTTCCAGCATGTCCAGGTCTCGTTGGTGGTGGTTTGTGAGGATTTCACGTAGCTTTTCGTTTTCGATGTTCAGGCCGCGTTCCAGCGTTGCTGTGCGCTTTGCGATGGCGCGCTGCAGAAACTCCTCTCGTGCCTTCGGGGATGCGTAGAACTCTCGCTGCGCGGTCATGTAGTTCAGGAATTGCTCTTCGAGCATTCGGCGGGTTTCTGCGGAGATTTTGCCGGTTTTTGCTGCCTCGGCCTTAGCTAAGGCGATGGCCGCTTCGTACTTGATGCGGGCCTTGAGAAAGATCGGCGCGTAGTGGCTAAAACACCGCGGTCCGGGCTTCCAGTCGCACATGATGGAACGCTCCTCACTAAATATTTACAGTTGGGACATAGACACTATTTATTATATTCTTCCCTTTCAAAAAAAGGCATTTCTAAACCATTTATGTACGCATAAGTGCGCTACCGCCCCGGTAGATGGGGTGCTTGTATAGCCAGGCGGCGAGCGCGGGGTACAGGTGAAGGTGTGGGTCTTGGCTGATGAGTTCGGTAGCGTCGTGGCGTGCTTTGCGGATGAGTGGGGTGTTGTTGAGGGTGAGTAGTTTGAGGCCGTTGTTGCCGGCTTGGCGGGTTCCGATGATTTGTCCTTCGCCGCGGGTTTGCAGGTCAATTTCTGCGATGCGGGTTCCGTCGAGGGTTGAGGCGATGGCGTACAGGCGGGTTTGCGAGGTGGTGTCGGTTTCGGGGTTGGCGTAGGTGATCAGGTAGCAGTAGCCGTGGTGTCCGCCGCGGCCTACGCGGCCTCGGAGCTGGTGTAGCTGGGCTGCTCCGAAGCGTTCGGCGTTCATGATGGCCATAACGGTAGCGTTCGGGACGTTCACACCCACCTCAATAACGGTGGTGGAGATGAGCACCTGGGTTTTATTGGCTGCGAAATCGTCCATAATTGCTTGCTTCTCTTCGCTGCTCATCTTTCCGTGGAGCACACTGTAGGTCAGTGTCGGGCACTGCCGGGTGAGTTCCTGAGCGATTTCCCATACGGTATGCGGGGTGGTGGAGGCGGTATTCGGGTCGGTTTCGGGGTTCGGGTCTCCTGGATCAATCTTTGCCCCGACGATGAACGCTTGATGACCTGCCGCTGCTTCGTGGGCAATGTGCTGCCACATGCGCTGGTACTGGTCAGGGGTAGCCTGCGGTGAGATAACGTGCGTCTTAATCGGCTGACGGCCTGCAGGTAGACCGGGTAGCTTGATGATTTTCAAATCGCCGTAGGTGGTCATGGCGACAGATCGGGGAATGGGTGTTGCGGTCATGTTCAGGGTGTGCGGGCGGGTCGGCAGCTTGTTGAAGGTGTCTCGCTGAGCGACGCCAAAGCGATGCTGCTCATCAATGACCACCACAGCGAGGTTTGGCCACTTGATGCGTCGGGAGAACAGGGCGTGAGTGCCGATCACGATGGACGGAACACCTGATTTGATGTGCTCTCGGATGGCGCGCGCTTGCTCCGGATCGGTAGATCCGGTGAGCAAATGAATCGTGAGGCTCGGCGGCAGGCTCTTACGGAAGGATTCGTAGTGCTGCTCGGCTAGAACCTCCGTAGGTGCAATCAGAGCAGAGGTGTACCCATTGTGGGCAGCATGCAGCAGCGCAAACGCCGCCACCGTCGTTTTACCGGCTCCCACATCACCCAGAAGCAGCGCGTTCAACGGGTGCGGGTTAGACTGCCCCGCCAGAATCTCAGAGACAGCAGCCTTCTGCCCATCAGTGAGACTGTACGGAAGCGAGCGGACGTACTCATCAAGAACCCCGCCTGCAGTTTTGGTCAGCGGGTAAGCGCTGGTAGCAGCATTGCGGTGCCGCGTTTGCGCCAGGGTGAGCTGCATAGCAAACGCCTCGTCATAGGTGAGTCGGGTGCGTGCCGCGGCGGCCTGCTCTTGTGTGGCAGGCAGGTGAATTTTTTGATGAGCCTCACCCAGCGACATTAGGTGGTGGCGAGCGCGCAGGTACTGCGGAAGGTAGTCAGGCTCGGGGCTGAGGGTAGGAATCAGGTGGGCTACTGCTGCTGCAATGGTGGCGGCAGGTACCTTCTTGGTGGCCGGGTAGGTGGCGGTGACCGGCTGCAGCAAAAGCAGCGGTGCCTTCTCGTAGATTGGCTTGTCGATGGTGTACCCGGTCCCGGAGTATCCGGTGGTGAGGGTGCCTGAGATGAGCAGGCGCTCGCCGGCGGTGATGTCTTTGGATGCCTCAAAGCCGTTGAAGAAGGTGATGGTGACGGGTGCATGCCCGGGGCTGTGTCCGTCGTCGGTGGTGCCGGTGACTAGAAGCATTCTCCGTCCGGTGCGGGTGGCCTTCAGGCGCTTTGAGGTGACCGTGACGTAGCAGGTAATCGGCTGGTTCAGGTGGTGGGGTGCTGGGTTTACGAGCGGGCCGTTAGTGGTGTAGCGGCGCGGGTAGTAGTCTCTCAGATCTGCCAGGGTGTGCAATCCAAGGTGGGATTCCATGGCGGATGCCGTCTCTTCGGGCAGACAAGCCCATAGCGGGGTGTCGCCACTGCGCAGCTGGTGCGGGCGTAGAACGTCGTTGAAGGGGTCGGTGAGCAGAGTGGGAAGAGTCATGAACGCTTACAAAGAGAGAAGGGGTAGTTGGGTTAAACGATGGAGCCGGCTTCCTGGAGCTCCCCCTATCCGGGGGTTTTGTCCGGGAGCCGGCTATATGCTCACGCAAGGTGAGACTAGGAGTGCGCAGAAGCGGGGCGGTGCGGTATCTGCTCTTTGATCCAGGCAACCGCCTGATCCACCTGCTGAGCAGAAACCATCTCAGCATCAGGAGAGCCAAGGGCGACATTCCAAGCAGCCTTCGCCGCCTGAACCGCCTCCGCGGCAGGTAATCCTAGACCCTGAGCGCCAGCAACAATGGCGCTCTTCGCCTGGTTCGAGGTGTACTCGGTCGGTGCGCTCGCAACCGGTGCCGGCGCGCTTTCTTGATGCAAAAACGCCTGGTTCGCAGGTGCAGAGACAGGCGCAGGGGCAGGATCCACGCTCATCTGCTGCTGACCGACGATCTGCGTCTGATCCTGATGATCCTGAACCGTAGCGGGTGCTTCGGGTGCAGGCTCTTGCATCTGAGGCTCAGGAACCGTAACCGGTGCCGCGACAGCCGGGGCGACGGCTTCAGTCGGTGCGCTCGCTTCTGCGTCACTGCTTCCCGGGGCCTGGCTGCTGTGGTGAATGGCGAGCGCCTCGGGGTCGGTAATGGGGGCGCTGAACCCCTTGGCGGGTGCACCTCCAGCAATGAGGTGCGCGTTGGAGGGGACAGGATTCAGGTCTGTGCTGGCAGCCTGGTTCCATTCAGCACCCCAGTTCGGCTTGGTGGTGTCGAATCCACCGTCTTCAAGGTGAGTGAGTACCCAAGGGGCGCGGGTCTTGGGGGCGTTTGCGTCCTTGTTCTTGGCGATGAGGACGCGGTGCCCAATGAGACTGACGGCCTTCTGGTAGAGGTGCTGGCCGTCAAGGTTTCCACGCAGAGGTGCGGTGCGGACTTCCTCCTCCAGCCAGGGGCCCGAACGGTCTTCCGGGTTGGGGGCAAGGAATCGAATAAATCCGCGGTACGCAATCTTCGGGTCAATATAGGCGGCTACGATGACGCCGTAATACGCCTTGCCGTCGGGGTTATTGCTGTAGCACGCATCAAGGGTGCGCAGCTTCTCGATGATTTCGTCCTCGGTAGTGAGGATGGAGTACGCCCGCTCAGTGACAGCCATAGTCCATGCTCGACCGGTGAGGGTCGGATCCGTGGTGAGAACGGCGGAGTTGTACACTTCGCGCAGTCGCTCATCTGAGGAGGGCGGGCGCTTTGCCATGATGTCTTCTTCCTGAAGTAGCTTCTGCAGAAATTATTCTGCTATGTCTTTCCTAATCCTAGATTATCAGGAAAAAATGCTATAGGCACCTATAGCGTCCCAATAGAAAATACTACTTTTTGCGGCGCGTCTTCAATCGGGGTTTACGCGCGAGCGCACCGGTAATGGTCCGCCTCTCGATGTACTCCGTCAGCTCCTTCTGCACGCTGCTTGGCGCAAGAACATACAGCTCAATACACGCCTGCAACACAGCGCTCGCACTGGTTTTGTTCTTATGGGCCTGCTCCATGAAAAGCTCACGCATGCCCTTATGTGTGCGAGTGACGATCTGCCCGGTCGGCACCTCGCCCTTCTCCTCGTACTCCAGCTTCTGCGCCTTAAACTCGGCATGTTTGAGAAGCTTCTGCGCAATCTCCTGCTGCTCACGAGACGTGTACGGCTTACTAGAATGGGTGTTCGAAACCATGAAATATAAGAGGCCTTCTACTGGACAGGTCTAACAAAAACCAGCCCCTCAACACAAAGCCTTCGGTCTCTACCAGTATATACAAAAGTGCCCCTCCTTTCCCATATCCCACAAGGAATCACCAGGAAAAAGAGGGGCACCATCACAGAACCCTACAGGTACCCCTAAGACGAGGCACCATTACGGCGACGCGCCACCACGAACCAACCCGCAGCACCCGCCACCAGACCAATCACCGCCACAGGGAAAAACCAACCCCACGACGAATCCGCAGCAGGCTCAACCTGAGCCGACGAACTCGGAGAAGCCACAGCCACCGACGGCTCCGGAGACGACGACGCATCACGAGACGGAGCACCAGCAACCGGAACATCCTTACCCGCATCCTGATCCTTCACAGAACCACCACGCGAAATCGGAGCCGCCACAACCGACGAACCCGAAACCTTCTCAGAATCCGCCGCCACAACCGACGAACGAGAAATAGGCTCAGCCACCAAAGCCGAAGAATCACCCGGCTCTACAGCAGGCGCCTGACGCGCAGCCTCAGCCGCCTCACGCTCAGCAGCAACAGCCGAAGCATCCTGCCCAGCACCAGAAGACGCAGAAGCACTCGCAGACGGACGAATCACCTCAACATGAGGATCCACCTTCTCCTGCTCCTTATCCTTCTGCTCCTGCTCCTTCTTACGGGACTCCGGATCGGTATTCACAGTGCCCACCGACGGCGCGGGCTCATCCGGACGCGCAGAAGGCTGCGCACTCGGCTCAGCCGGCGAAGAAGACGGCTCAGTAGTCGGCTGCGCACTCGGCACCGGCTCCGGATCCTTCGAAGGCGCTACCGACGGCACCGGAACAGGAATAGGAACCGGCACAGGCTTCACACTCGGCTCTGCCGTCGGCTCCGGGCTCTTAGTAGGTTCCGGATTCTTCGTAGGCTCCACAGTAGGCTCTGCCGTCGGAGCCACAGTCGGCACCGGCTCAGGGCTCTTCGTGGGCTCCGCTGTAGGTTCAGCAGTCGGCTGCTCACTCGGCACCGGCTCAGGGCTCTTAGTAGGCTCCACGGTAGGCTCTGCCGTCGGAGCCGCCGCCTCACGAACCCTCACTCGCTGATCCTTCAACTCATGCCCCGCGGAAGTTGCGGAAACCGTGTACTCCCCCACGCCCAAAGAACCAACGGGTACCTCAAGACGCACAGACCCCGCAGCAGTCACACGGACCACCACCGAATACACAGAACGGCCCGAACCATCACGCACCACAAAAACAACGGACTCCCCAGCCTCAAAACCCGGGTACTCCAAAACCAGCTGATCAGCCACCGTCACCTCAAGCACCGGCAACTCACCAATCACAGGCAGCGCGCTCGGAGACGCGCTCGCACTCGGAGAAGGCACCGGCGACGGCGACTCATTAGCGAGCGCAGCAGGAAGACCAACCGCCGGCACCAAGACTGCAGCAGCCATCACAGAGCGCAGCTTGTAGCTCTTGCTCATCATAAAAACCTTTCTGACTATGCCTGATTTCCAGGCAGAAGAATGAGCGCGTTACCGCGCTGAACCAGCAAACCTGAACTGACCTGCGCCATAATCGCCCCGCTAAATTTCACACCACGAGCTTCAGCCGGAGCATAGACGAGAGCCGACCCGCTCTGATCCTCAGTAACAATGACCTCGCCCTTGATCTTTTTGACCACGACATCAGCAGGCAAATCATCACGGAAGGATCCATCAGCCAGTCGAATCACGAAGCGACCGAAAACAGCAGTTTTACCGCCCTGGCCAACGCGCAGAGGCCGAACCGTGATGCCGTTTGCGGTCTTCTCGGCTGCATCAGACAAACGCATCTGCTTCTGTCCCAGCAAGGAACCGTCCGCGGCAGAATGAACCGCCAGCATAACCTCTGCTGCCTCATCCTGGGTGTACACATCCTGTGCCCACAACGACACAATCTTGCCGTGTCCCGCGCCAATCCAGGAATGAACACCCCAGCCCTCAGCAACCGCAGACAAAGAAGCCGTAGTCAGCTTCTTACCCTCACGATCGGTCACCAGCACCGGTGCGTCAAATGCGACCGAAATCAGGCCCTCAGAATCAGCAGCCAACGTCGAATATGCGCTCTCTTCAGGACGCTTAAACTCCGCCAGACCATCCCTGAGCAACACGGAGGCTGAAGAACCCGCCAAGACAGCAGTCGCAGAACCCGACCCTGAAATTCGAGCACCCTCACGCACCTCAGCCTCAATCAGCTTGTCCTCAGCACCCATGCCCTCAACGAACACAGTTAGCTTTCGACCCGACTGCATCACCAGCGCAGCCTTACCGCCAACCTGCGTATCGAAAGCCAGATCCAACTCGCCCCCCAGATCAACGGTGCGGACTAGAGTCTTACCGGCATGCTTAGAGAACGCATGAATCTCTACCTTCGGTCCATTAGCCACCAGAACACCAGCCTCTGCAGCGAAAACCTGCGCGCTCGCTGAGACGGGCACGGTCCAGGTTCCAGAATCGGCATATCCGGTCAAGGTTGAGACAGAGCGGACCTCATCGTTTGAGGTGTCCTTAGACTTCTTGTTCCCCATTGCACCCACTGCTAGTGAGCCCAGCAGAAGAACACCTACGCCGGCGCCTCCCGCCAGTAGATTTCGACGGGTCAGAAGCGCCTTCACGCTCCTCTGCTCGGTCTCGGTGGGCTGCTCAGCTTCTTCTCGGGGCTGACGGGTGGGGATAACGCCACGTATGCGGTTGAGCATTGAGCTGTGTGCCGTTTCGGTGGGAGTGTGAGCCTCCGGAGTAGACACGGTAGCTTCCTGAGTATTTACGGGAGTTTCCGGTTCTGCAGGGGGGATTTCCTCTGGCATGCGCTGAACCGGCACCGGAACAGGAATCGGCTCATCCGCACGCTTTGCAGCAGGCACAGGCTCTTCAGCCTTCGATTCCTTCGATTCCTTCGGTTCAGGCGAGGAATCAGCCGCGTTAGCTTCCTGAGTATTTACGGGAGTTTCCGGTTCTGCAGGGGGGATTTCCTCTGGCATGCGCTGAGCTGGTGCCTGAACCTGAGCCGGCTTCGGCAGTTCTGGACGCTGCGCCACAGGCGAAGGTTCTTCATCCTTCGGTACAACCGCCGCCGCCGAATCCGCTGCTACCAGGCCGTACCCGCTCGGATCTTTAACCATCCGCTCCTTCGGTTCTTCCTGCTTCTCCTCTACCGCAGGTGCGGGAGCCTCCGCCTTCTTCTCCTGACGCGGAGCAGAAGGCGCGACAAAATCTGCAGGCTTCACTGGTGCCGGGGGAGCAAAATCAGCCATCTCTGAAGGCGCCACTTGAGCAGTAGGCGCATCACCCTCACGCTTCACGGCAGACTGCAACGCATTCACCAGCGAAGACGGCTTAGAACCGGGCCTCGACGGAACACATTCAGCTGCAAGGGCGACGGAAATAGGCAGAACCCTACCAATTGCGCGTAGCCCCTGAGTATCCTGCCTCATCAGATCCTGCAGCTGCTTAGCGGATTCTGGCTGACGATACACGCCAAGACCCGCCAACTGGATAGCTACTCCACTTCCCGGCGCCGGGATAATAACCCTCTCCGGGGAAATTCCGCCGTGCACCGGCCCCGATTCAGAACCGCTTGCTTCCATCGGAAGCTTCACGACGCTTTCCGCCAGACTGATTAGCAGTGCGTTAGCAGCACGCACACCAAATCGGGCAGTCAGATCAGGGATTTCAGAAAGCAGCTCACCGTTGAGGGGATACCCGGCGGTCCTAATGACGCTGCCATCATCGAGGGTAACTTCGGGAAAAACTGCGGGCTTGAGAATCTGCGGAGGTACCGGTACAGATTTCAGGGTTTTTGCGCGCCCGCGGATCTGCTGCAGGTCTTCATCAGATCGGCTGGACACCTCCACGAGCAGAACTCGGGGAGCTTTAAGCCTCTCCTGCAGGGCTGCGGTCAGCACTCCTGAGACAAATGTCCGTCCAGATTCTACGTACCTAACTCCCCCGCGTGTGGGGAGCAGGACTTCAGAGACGCTCCCGAAAAGCTCGGTGATAGCCATTTAAAAACACTCCAAACTGGGGTGAGATTACAGTAAAATTTACAACACTTAGTATATACTAAAACGCCCTTATCCCCTAGTGAATACAAGAAACAGCCTGCTTTGAAGAGTGTAGTAAACTCATTCAAAGCAGGCTGTTTTTCTTAGGCCTTGAGTAGCTGAAGGCGGTCATCGACAAACTTGCGGATTGCCGTGGAGTAGTACCATGACGCCGGGACCATAACCTGTCCCTTGCCTCGCCCGGACGCATATACTCGCCGTGCCTCATGCCGGCAGGCTTGCGCTACATCCTGCGACCAGCGCATTTCTCGTCCCAGAGTCTTAGGGCTCGAGGGCTTCTCGCCAGGATCCATGTGCTGCTGAAGAGCGGCAGCGTATTCGATTCCTTCCTCTCGAGTCGGAAGGAATGCGCGAAAGGCTGCCAGCATGTACGACTGAAGAGGCATTCGAACGCCGACAATCCGCTCCTCGGTATCGCGTAGATCCTCGAGCATCTGCAAAGCATCAACGTCAATATGCAGACAGGTGCGATTCCAGTTTCGAGCTTCGCAGGTACATTCGGCTCGAGGAACCTCGACCAGGTGCCCCCGGTCATCGAGAATCTTTCGGCACTGGCAGCGGAGAATCTTAGGCAAGGTGTCCAGGTGCGCAAATTCCTCGGGATAGGTGCGCTGACGCACGCTTGCCTTCTTGTGGACCACGGTCCTTTCATCGGTCTTCCGCGGAGCAACAGCAAGGGTGGCTTTATCTAAAGCAGCCTTACCCTTGGCGGTCTTCTTAGCGCGCGCTTCCGCTTTTGCAAAGGCGTTAGTCTTACCAGCCATCTACTACTACTCCATTTTCTTCAGCTCAAAATTATTACCCACCCAGCGATTCAACATTTCATCGACCAGAGCGAAAACACCCTGGGAGAAGGGAATATTGGGTTTTCCCGCAACCGCAGGAACTTCGCTATTTAGCGGCACCTTGGAGGATTCCTTGGAGCTGATCAGCTTTGACGCAAAATGGTCAATTTCTGCCGAGTCCAAGTAGTCGAGAAGATCCTGTGCTTCCTCTCCGGGGGTCTTACCTCCGGGCCAGTCAGCCAGAATCCACGGTGCCACCTTGACGCGAATCATGCCGGCTGCGTATTCGTGCAGATCTTCAACACGTTCAACAAGGGATACAGCCCCTGAGAAGGCAGGCTCATAGGGAGCGCAAATCGGAATTGCGTAATCTGCCGCCACCAGAGCGTTATCGGTCAGCACCCCCAGCGTCGGGCGCGTGTCGATAATGACAAAATCCAGATCAGGAAGAATCTGAGGAAGGAGGTTGATGATTTTCATCTGTACCGCGGTGACGCGGGCAAATCCGTCTAGATTACCCTCTGCAGCGTCCAGCGGGGCATAGTATGAGGGGATCACCCACAGGTTTTCAATGCGATCATGCTTAACGATCGCCTCCCTCAGCTCTACCTGAGCGTAGTTCTCCGGGGTGTAAAGAATCTCCCCTACCGTGGGGATTCGCTTACCTTCATCAGGTACAGGGTCAATGCCGAAATGGGCGGTAGCGGTAGCCTGCGGGTCAAGGTCGATGAACAGGGTCTTGTAGCCGCGCATCGCCAGGCATGCAGCCACATTCGTCGAGGCGACCGTTTTGCCAACGCCGCCCTTCAGGGATCCAAGGGTGAGGACGGTTGCCATGCCCGTCTCCTTTCCGTGAGAGCAATATTGTCGTGTGTTTATGCCTATTATAGCGCATACAAAAAAGCAAGACTATATACAACATGACATATTATGTCCCAACTGGCGAATAAGCAGCAGGCGGGTTAGGTTAGGGTAGCCTAACCTAACCCGCCTTGCCATTTACAGCGTGGGCATAATCGCCTCTAGAATCTCATGCGCCGCCTTGTGAACGCCTTGCGCCGCCGCCTCCAACACCTTTGTATCCTGCTCTGACCAGCTGGACACATAGGGAATGGAGAAGCTTGTAGCGTCTAGCCCCCATGCCTGAGCTACCACGAACGCCACCGATTCCGCCTCAGTCTCTGCCAGAGAGCGCACGCCGCCTAGATTATGTGCGTACTCGACCGGGCTCACATCGGCGTGCAGAAGGGCGTGTGCCGCCTCGTGAGCAAGGGTTGTAGCTCGACCAAGGGGCGACCGGGCGGCATTGATGCAAATCTTCGATTCCTCATGGACGGTATAGCCGCCCAATTCAGCATCTAGAGTCATAACCTCCACACTCCAGCCGCGCGCGCTCATGAAGCCCTCCAGCGCCTCGTAGAGCCCCCGGTCTTCAGCCGCTGAAGCGCCTTCATAATCGGGCAACTGAGGAAGAGGCTTAGCATCCTCGCCCGCCTCGACCTGAGAGATGTCAAAGACATACGCGGGAACGAAGAAGGTAACGGTTTCGGGGTTGCCCTTCTCATCCAAGATGACTTCGCCGTTCTTATCCTTAGCGGTTGCCGTGCGCGGTGCCAGAATGCGGATACCCTTTTCACCCCTGCGGACGTGGTAGCCGTTTTTCTTCCATGACGCATAGCCCGCGCACAGGGTTGCCTCCGGCTTCTGAACGTAAATCAGTATTTTGTTATTGACGCTGTAGCGGTGGAACCGCGCGGTTGCCTTCAGCATCCCCTCCCAGAACTCCGTGTTATTGAACTCCTTCACAGCATCGTTGAGAATCTCCTGAATCTCTGCAACCTTGACGCTCAAGGGCTGACGTTCCTGACGGTCACTCATGACTGCCTCCTTCTTGGCAAACTATCGTGTTGTTATGCCTTAAGTATGCCAAAATTTTTTTGGGATTTCTATATATACTCCTTTTAATGTCCTTACATGAAAAGTATAAAAACTGCACTCAATGAAATTTTCACTGAGTGCAGTTTTTAGGGCTACTTTCGGACAGGCCATTCACGGGCGCAGGTGATAGTTTCATCCTCTCGAGAGCGGCGCAGATAAGCCTCTAGCTCTTCCATCTGAGCGGGGTACCAGCTCATTTGTGCCCGGTGAAGCTCCGCAGCGGGCACCTCGAATAGCTCAGGGTGCTCATGGGTGAGCACTACGCTCAGTTCGGCACAGGCGCGCGCATCATGGAAGGCGGAATGTGCATTGTCGCCTAGTTCTACGCCGTAGGCCTTGCAGAGAGCCCCCAGGTTGCGGCGGCCATGCCATACGGGGCGAGCGCGGCGGTGCATGGTCAGTCCATCAATGAGCACCAGGGGCGACTCAGGGGCAAAGATTCGGGCGAACTCGGCGGAACCGTTGAGACCATTGCGCTTTGCCTCGTGGTAGAGCACGGTCAGGTCAAATGAGCCGTTAAAGGCCACGAGCGGCATGGTTGCAGAGAAATCAGCAATGACGTGAAGAATGTCGTTGATGGCGGCGCGGGCGGGTGCTCCGTGTGCTTGAACCTGTTCGGTTGAAATGCCATTGACGGCGGTGGCGGCCGCCGGGATTTCAATGCCGGGGTTGATGAGCCACTGCAGGGTGTGGATAACCTCATGCTTGCTGTTGTAGCGGACGATTGCCGCCGAAACGATGCGGTCAGACGATTCAGTAACGCCGGTGGTTTCGGTGTCGAAACCAAAGTAGCCGTCTTCATACCATGCCATTGCGAGTCTCCCTCTCGATACTGTATAGCCGTGTTGCTATGCCTATATTATATGCATATTTTTAAGGGAATACGTTAGATAAAGTTTTGTATGTCCTTATATAGAAATATATAAAAAGATCTGGGAACCCCCATAGGGAGTTCCCAGATCGACAGGGTTACCAGATATTCAATTCGTCCAGCTCCTCGCTGGTCAAAAGATGCTCAGACTCAAGAGCACCCAAGAGCTTGCTGGCAGCAAATTCAATCACCTGCTGGTGAATCTCTTTCTCCGGTGAGTCATGGTGCGGAATGGTGGCCAGATAGTCCGCGGTACTCAACGGGCGGGCATTCTCTCCATCATGCAGGGCGCAGGCGGTCAAAAACCCGACCTTCCAAGTTTTGGGAGTCAGGTACACAACGAACGCGCCGTGGTTCGTATCCCAATGCTCCATCTCCTCTGAGTGCTCCCCTTCCAAGGGGCGACCGGTCACGGCTCCCACGTCATAGACGTTAGCAAGCATGCGCATAAGTGATGCGCGGCTGACGTACCGCGGCAAGTCGCTGAAGGTCGTATATCCGTCAGATGCCACAAATTCAGTGCGCCACTTCTGCATCACCTTGATAACTTCCGTAGCCTGCTGAATCATGCCCTCATAATGCAGCCAGTGGTAATAGACGCTATGGACAGTGGGTGCGGATTCCTCGAGCGATTTCGAGGCGATAATGAGCTGGGAACGTTCCCCCATGATGTCCTCCTAAAAGACATTGCCGTGTTGTTATGCCTTAAATATACATAAGACTAAAAAACAGTTCATATACACACTTATATATGTCCTTACCTCAAAAATAACTAGCGAGCGCGGGCAGGACTTTAGCGTAGCTGCTGGTTTGCTTCTCGAGTGAATCGGTTGATGTGGGCTTTGTGGTGGGTGTGGGCGGCGGTGTATGCGTTGAGGTTGGTGGCTTGGAGGTGACGGAGGGCGGCAGCCTGTCCGGTTTCCCATGCGGAGGTCATGATGTACCGCTCGCACCATTGCTACACCCAGTGAGTACGGGCGGTGAGTGGTGTCTGATCTAGTGCGGAACGGTTATGCCCTGCAAGGATGAGCACGGCGGCGCTGGCGCTCCAGGTGCGGGGGGCGGGTCTTTCTAGATTTCTACGAGCACAGCGGCGATCTGTCCGGTGGGCTGAGTGTAGTGAATGGAGGTTAGGGTGTGGTGAGCGGGTTGATGGTCACGGGTAAGCTCCTCGGGGTTGGTGTTCGTGGTTGCAGATCTGCTGCACTCGCAGAGGCATTAGTTATGTTGCCGTGTTTTTATGTATAGATTGCCCAATGTATAGATATTGCATAGCAAGACCGACAGAGTATGTCCTTTCAGCAAAAATAAGGGCAGCGGCACCCCCCCCATTAGGGGGGGTGCCGCCCGCCCCGCCCCGCTTAGGGCGCGTAGTAGTTCGCTACCTGACGGTTATGCACGTGCTCCCAATCGCACGAAATCCCAGATGCGTTAGCGTAACCGTCCTGTGTAGGAAACACCACGCACAGCACCGCCTTATTTTCCGATAGGGGCACCTTGATAACCTCCGCCTGAAGCGACTCCCCCACAGCCCAGCGCTTAGCGGCGGGGCTTAGCGGGGTGACCGCCGCGCTCGCTGTTTCCTGCGGTGCGAGGACATCAAGCGTAGATGTGCGTGCCACCTGAGAGGTTGCGGCGGCGGTCTGGCTGGATGCCGGGGGGACAATGATGCCACCGATAGCGAACCCGGCGACAGCGCCAAGGGTTGCACTCAGAGCGACAGCGCCAAGCGAGGTACGGCGGGTAGAGGGTGCGGGGGTCTGCATGGGGTGCCTCCTTAAGGCTGGTAGTGCGGCGGTGTTGCCGTGTTGCTATGTCTTAAGTATGGCAGATATAAAAAGGCTAAACAATCCTACATCTCTGTATGTCCCAATCCATAAAATGCACTCCAGGGCCACAGAAAGAGGGGGTCCGACTCGTAAACGAGTCGGACCCCCTGCACACGTGCCAACGAGCAGCCTTTTAGGATCAGCCCCGGCAGTGAAGATCACAGCTAAGCCTATGACTTCTTGGCGCCTTCCGGAACCATATTGGGGTTGAGCGTGACAATGATCGAATCCTTCGGCACGTGCACTACCAGATTCTCACGGTCTAGGTTCCAGTCCTCGGGCTTCTCGTCAGCATGCCTATCGCACTTCTCTGCAGGAACAGGGCTGCCGTACCCTCCTTCCCCATGAAGGAACGTGGCGGCTATGAACCCCCTAATAAGGCTGTCATCGCTGCACAGTTCAGGGTGCTGCTGGATGTCCTCATAGGTGGCCTTACGTGACTTGATGGATTGAATTTCAAGCGTTGCAGCTTCTCCAGCGGCCAGGTCATCACGGAGTCGCACCTCATCACGTGGGATGAGACGGTCGATAATGTCGCCATTCTCTGCCCGATAACGGACGTAGATGTAGGTGACCGGGTGCCCGTCAAAGCTACCCTGAACATACCCCACGGTGCTTAGGAATCCGCCGCTGATGTGCCCTTCAAGGCTGCCAGATTGGATCTGTTCTTTAGACAGCTGAAGGCTGAGCAGCTCGTGCGTGCGCGTGGTTTCTTGAGTAGCCGTGCCGCGGGCGGCATCCCCAAAGAAATCAATCGAGAAAACCAGCATAGCGATGGCAAACGCCGTCACACGGACAAAGACCCTGAAGGCTGCTTCAGAACTTCCCATAGTGATACCTCATTTCTGCTTTTGAGTTGTTGTGCCTAAATTATATCTTTATTTTCGTATAAAAAACAGATATATTATCAGAATGTCCCATTACAGAACATGTTCATCATGAGTCATCACAAGTGCATAAAAAATGCGCCCTTTGCCTATGGAGGCAAAGGGCGCGTCCGCAAAAATCTAACTAGTCAGCCACTAGTGACATTTGATTGTACGGATACATTTGGGCATTCAAATAGGCCAAATACGCAGCCAGATTCTCATACGTGGGCACCAGCGGGTTAGGGTGCAATACATACACGCTCCCATCCTCGCGCAGCTCCTCCACTGAAACATCACCACGTGCAAGCCGGCCATAGTCATGCGCGCTCACAACCTCCACTGCGGCAGCGTCGCTGTATTCCGGAGCGCCGTGAGGCTTCGTGTAGCCAAGGTGTGCAATCATGGCCGGGTTATCACTGAACCAGCGGTAGCCGGTGGCACGGTCTCCAGTATCGACGCGGTGGTAGGTTTCGTGCTTGAGCTCGGGAATGTCGCCTACTAGGGTGCTAAATGCGCAGATGCTTGCCGGCTGGTTTGCCAGATCGACGCCATCGGCGGGGTCTGAAATGCTGAAAATCTGGTCTGGGCCACCGGTAGTAAGGTTCTTGCAGTGAACGCTGTATCCCATGGGTATTCCTTCCTGTATGCACCCTGCGAAGGCGCGGGCGAACTTGCCTCTATTGTATGACCCGGAAGAAATAACCCGGTAAAACGGAAGGGGCCACAGACCTTCTGTTCTGTGGCCCCTTCCGTGCAGCAGGGCGGCCGCGCTCGCCGGGTTTACTGCTGGTAGAACAGCTCCCTGTAGGAGTCGATGTTTTCCAGCGGCAGGAGGAGGTAATCACCGGTGACCTGGTTCCAGTACATGCAGTGCGTGACCTTCAGGGCCCCCTCGGAGGTGAGGGAGAGGATATCGGCGTTATCCAGCTTGGCATCTTCGTCGAGAGACCAGGCCTTGAAATGGTCCTTACGGGTTTCCTCTGAGACGTTGCCGCCGAGCTTGTACCCGTTGGAGTTCAGGTATTCCTGCATCTGTGCCTTGGTGGGGAACGTTGCGGTAGCGAGGCTGCGGATCTGCTCGGCGACGGAGGTGGAGGGGGTGAGGATGGTCATCATCTTTCCTTTCGTTGATGTTTCTATGGTTATAGATTGCCTTATGTTTTGAGTGTTTTCAACTGCTAAGCGTTCTACGTCCCTTCAGCTCGGTATTAAAATTTCCTCCCTGGACCTGTCCCCCTGGCCCGTGCTCTGCTGCGCGGGTCAGGGGGTACTAGGGGCTGCTTTAGCGGATAACGCGGCTGTGACTCTCGGGGCACCAGCAGACAAATTCACCATCTGCGTTCATGACCTCATAGCACGAGCTTGCGGCGGCTTCAGAGACCGGATACCCCAGCATGCGGGTGGTCCATTCACTCACCGCAGGGGCGATAGTTTCCCGCTTGAGGGTTTCTCGAAAGGCATCAAGGTCTGTACCTTCCGGAACCTCACGCACGAGCTCTAGCTCAAAGTCGCCCCGCATGATGGCGGCACGGACAGCACCCCGGCGCTCACCATCGAAAAACTGCTCGAGCACGTCGGCATCATACACAGTATTCTCATGCTCCCAGAACAGGGTGAGGTAGTGGCGCAGGTGGGTGTTTCGGGTGGAGCTGGAGTAGCGCTCGAACACCTCCAGGTACTGAATCTTCGGGGTGAAGCCGCGCTCCTTCAAGGAAGAGAAGGCGGCGTGAAGAGTGGTATCAGGCTTAGCGGTCATGGGGTGCCTCCTTAAGGCTATCGGGTATTGCCGTGTTGCTATGCCTTAAGTATGCCATAAAAACCAATGCCAAAAATTTTTCTTATATATAGTGTCCTTATATATAAAAAGGCCGCCCCGATCTGCATAAACTGCACAGATCGGGGCGGCTGATCTTACCTGCCCTTCCGAGGTGATTAGCGAATTGTGGGGGCCGGGGCGAGGCAATAGCCTGCGTGGTCCATAGCGCTACCAGCAGCTTCCTTGGCGGCACTCAACGCTCGACTGTAGCCCTTCTGCAGCTCCTGGACAGCAGCATCCACTAAGCGACAGGCGACGTATCGGCGGAGCGTCGGGGCCTCAGTATCAATTACCTTACCCACTGCCGCCCTCCACGGAAGATAGGCACCTAGTGCGAGATTGTAGGACGGATCCCCCATAGGCGGGACAGCCTCAAGGGCCTTAGATGCCCTGTCGAGCTCCTCACTGAGGCGACCCTCTAGGGCCTTTACTGCAGCATCTGCAGCTTCCTCGAATGCACGGATTGCTGCGCCGTGATCCGTCCCGTAGACATGGTGCTGGTGGGTGCTCTCAAAGACCACGCGCAGCCTTTCACTGAAACAGGGGCCTGATTCTTCACCAGTGCCAGCACTCATCTCGTCGAGCTTCCTAACGCCCCAACCTTCGCAAAAATCAGCGAAGCGCTGTGCCGCGGTTTCTGCATCGTAGGTGGCGCGCACCAATGCGAGCGCAGCGGCTTCGGGCATGGGGTCGATAACCCATACGCGCAGGATGTAGGTGCAGTGGTGGGGTTTGGCGTGGGTGGTGTATTCCCAGAGGTAGTTGTGTGCGTATGAGTATTGGGTGAGGGTGCCGAGGGGTTTGCCGGTGCTGCGGTCCTGCAGGGTTGTGCCGTCGGGGGTGTAGAGCAGGACGGGGGCGAATACTTCACGGGTGGGGTAGGGGGTGGCTCCTCCAAAAACGTTTTGTTTGGGGTCGGTCATCCAGTCGGTGAAGGCTGGTGCCCAGAGGGTGATATATGAGCCGGGGGTGACGTGGATCTTTTCGGGGGTTGCCCCGTACTGGTGTAGTGCTGCCATGGGTTTTCTTTCGTTGGGGTAACAGGGTGTTTACCCTGTTTTATCGTGTTGTTATGTGTATATAGTATTTTATTTTTTGATGTTTTTCTGATGCAGGGCGCGTTATGTCCTTTAGTGGTATTGAAGGTTCTCCCTGACTGACACAAAGCCTCTGTATCAGTCAGGGATAGCCTTCATGGTGGGTTCCTTGCTGGTTATCCGTTCAGGAACTCAAAGGGGGTGCTAGGCTGCTTTCTTGCAGTGGCATTCATAGTCTCCGTACTTGTTCATGACCAGGTAGCAGGATGCGGAAGACTGGCGGGTGAGAGCATACCCGAGTAGCGCCTCAGTCCAGCGGATCACCTTTGGGGTGATCACCTGCTCAATGACTGCAGCGCGTAGGTCGTACAGGTCGAACCCTTCGGGGATCTGCGGAATCTTGCCAACGGATTCCATGTCGAGGGCGCGGTCTGCGTGGGCTTCAAAGACCTGCCGCCACTCGGAGTGGCTGAGGAATTTCTCGAGGTGCTGAGGCTCGTAGACCAGTCCATCACGCTCCCAGACGATACGCAGCCAGTAGCCCAGGTGGTCGTTCTGGGTGGACTGAGAGCCTGGGTAGCGGAATAGACGCTCTACCATGATCAGGCTCGGGATAAACCCCTGCTTTTCGAGGGTTGCGAGCGCGCCGCTGAGGTCGTAGCCGTTACTCATTGCTTCTCCTTGGGTGCTGAGATATTGCCGTGTTGTTATGCCTATTGTATGGAATCTATAAAAAACCAAACCATGAACTACGTTAGTATGTCCCAACATCAAAAATAGTGGTTTCCGTGGAGCGCTCCACTGCGGAACACCCCACGGAAACCACCATCGGCTAAGCCGCTGCCAGCTGCTTACCCTTCACTTCCACCAGCTCGAAATCTCCACACACGCCGGCGACCGTTTCCTCAAAAAATTCCAAGGCGTGCAACACATCATCAGAATCACCCGAACACTGGGAGTTTGGCATAGAGGTGTAGTCAGCAGAAACCCACTCGAAACCGTCGTGGTTATACGAAGCCGTCTGAACCTCCAGCACGAGATCAACCCACCACCCGGCGACAAACTCCAGCCAGTCCAGCGGACCCATGCGATTCTCGCTCTCACGTCCAGCTCCAAAGCCGATACATTCCGTTTCACCCCACGGGTAGCTTTCATCAGTCTTCACTGCCACCGCATCGGCATCAATGAACGCGCGGGTAAACCGCAGCGCAAACTCTAAACCGCGCTCGCTGATGAGGTTGCGTACCAGGGCGACCTGCTCGTTGTCGTACTTCGTATCTGGCCAGCCTTCCAGGATTCCGGTGGCTGCTACGTTGCACTGCGGTGCGTAGGGGTTATCGGCAAGGTCCATGTCGTCGGTGATTGCAGGGTATGCCACCACGCGGTAGTTTTTGCCTTCGTAGGTTCCGGTGGCGAAGACTTCGTTAAGGGTCAGACCGGGGCGGGGGCGGGTGAAAAGTTCAGGGGTGAAGGCGGGGCGAGTCATGGGGGGCTCCAATCAAGAGAAGATGTAGTGTCGTGTTGTTATGTCTTAATCATGCCAAATTTTAAGAACCAACGCCTGCATGGTACATGTAATGTCCCAACCATGTATATATAAAGCAGCGCCCCTGTAGGTACCGATTGGTACCTACAGGGGCGCGCGTTCTCGGTGGGTGGTCTACGGGCGAGCCCAGACCTTAGCGGCGTAGACCTCCACCGGGGCGTCCATCTCGATTCCGTGCCTCTCGCCGCTTCCAAGGTGCCACACGCCGGGGGAGACGAAATGGTGTGCGCCGTACAGGCGGGTGGCATCGAGGGCTTCAGAAATTGCTTTCTGGTCTTTGAGGATGCTGTGGGTGCCCAGCACAGGCAAGCCGCCCAGGGTCTTCACCGTAGAGCCGTGGGGGATGACCTGTAGGGTCTCAGGCGCGGCGCTCAGGGGTGCCTCAATCTCGCTGTACCCTGCCCAGTCTTCCGTCGCCCAGTCCCAGGGCTGGACAATCCAGCGGGGGCTCTCGGAGTCATTCACTGCAAGCAGGTGTACCGTGCGGCGAGCGCCGGGGCGGAGCCATACGGCGAGCGTGCCGTCATCGGCGGGTCCAATATAGAGGTCAATGAGCTCAAACAGGCGGTCTACTGCCTCATCGGTTTCATTGACCAGCGGCGGGATTCCGGATGCGTCGGTGGGGTCCACGTCTGCCAAATCTGCAATGCGGAGGGTGGGGAGGTCGAATCCGTGCTCTTGCAGGAAGGCGCGTACCGCTTCTTCCTCGGAGGCGGCGTAGAGAATGGAGCGGGTGAGGTTACTGAGAAGGTCTTCATCGCCGGTGTAGAAGCTTTCCTCGAGCCATTCTTCGAAGCTTACGCCTTCGTCTTCGAGCTCTTCGAGTGCGCCGACCATGCACCCGCCAAGGTGTAGGGCGCCGGGTTCATTGGTGGGGGAGGTGCTCAGGGAGAGGAAGCCGTGGTCAGCTTCGAGGGGGTAGAGGCGAATGCGGGTGGAGTCCATGCTGGTTCCTTTCGGTGCTGGTTCTTGCTGGTATCAAGAACCCGGCTATTTGCCGTGTTGTTATGCCTTAAGTATTGCATAAATAAAAACCCGCATATGCGCATGTATATATAATGTCCCAGGGTAAGGTGTTAGTAGTAAGCGGGCACCCCACTCAATCAGTGAGTGGGGTGCCCGCTGCTGATCCGTGCTGAGATTGAGGGCAGTCTATCGAATAGTGCCCGCCGGCGTGAGGTAAGCAATAGCGTCATTAGCCAGTGCTTCCCAGTGCTCATCTGTTGCCTTGAGTGCCCTCTGGTATGCCGCGCGGATAGTCTCTGCAGCGTCATCTTCTGGAGTAGCAACTACAAATCGGGAGACCGTGGAGGCCGCCTCATTGGTTGCCTGGTGTGTAGCTGCATCTCGGCTGCTCTCTACCCTCAGCTGCTCCTTAAGGCGGGCAATAGCAGGCTCCAACGTTGCACGGTATGCCTGATAGAGCTTCTCTCGGTCTGCATCATGGGTGCAGTGCGTATGGGTTTGAGTAAAGATCTCCTGTACAGGCTCTCCTGCAAGCACATTACGTCCAATCATTGAGGGGTAGACCCCCAAGCCAGCAAACCAGCTCACGTGGTAGCTGTGCTGATAATCCCTGAACGTGGATTCCGCGGTATCTGCATCGTAGGCGGCGCGGGCCAATGCGAGCGCGGCGGCTTCGGGCATGGGGTCGATAACCCACAGGCGAAGCACGTTCCCGGCTAGGTATTTAGGGCTGCTGGTGTGGCTGGTGTAGTGCCACCAGTAAGCATCATCGGTCTTGTACTGGGTAAGGGTCCCGTATTCATTGCCGGTGGTGCGATTCTGCAGGGTTAGACCATCGGGGGTATAGAGCAGGGCGGGGGCGACCTTTTCCTGATCGGGGCAGGCAGTCATTCCTCCGAGAACGCCCCTATCAGCTTCGGATATTGCGTTAGTGATGACTGGCACCCAGAGGGCAATATATGAGCCGGGGGTGATTCTGGTCTTCTGTGGGGTGCAGATGTGCTTGTGTAGAGCAGCCATTGAGAGGTCCTTTCTGTAATGCTGAAGCATGTATCCTCTCCTGTTATAGTGTTGTTATGCCTGTACTATTATAGGTTTTTCAAATTGTTTGTACTCATCAAGCTATATAGTGTCCCAACTATTAGAGAAGGGGTGACCGGATCCCCTTAAGCAGCCTGCAAGGTGCTCACAGGTCAGTCAGTCCGCCCTGTGAGCACCTAGTGGATACCGCCCAGGGATACCACCTCGGAAACCAGGGGCATTTAGCGGGAGCCGTAAACCGTATTGGTTACCTGAATCCGCGCCGGGTGAGAGAAGACCCCGTCCGGGGAGTACTCAGGCTCACCGCTAAGGTCTACCCCATCCACCCACAGCACACGCTTAAACTGATGCTCAGAGAGTGCGCCTTGCAGCTCAGAATTACCGGCGATATGGCGGTTAGCCTCCTCAGTGAGCTGTTCCTCCAGCCCATCCTCCAGCGCGCTTGTTCCATACTCACCGGCAGGCAGCGGCTCATACATGCAGGCCCACGAGCGCATCAGTTCATACCGCGCATCAACCAGCTCAATATACGCATCATGTGCCCGGCTATCGGCGGAATCAAACGGGCGGCACAGTCGCTCAATATCGTAATTCCCGTACTCGAACCCAAAACGGCGGCGGTACTCCTGCGCCTCTTCATCTGCAGCCGACATCGCCTCCAAGGAAAACTGAGGTACCGGCACATGGGCCAACGTACCGGCGGTAGGGTGCCACAGCTGCACACAGGGGTTCTTCCAGTGGTCATCAATACCCAAGAAGCAGTCAATCCCGAAGGTCATAGTGAGTCCAATTGTAGAAGCCGAAATGTCGTGTTGTTATGCCTTAATCGTCCCAAATTTCTAAAACTTACCCCTACGCCACACATGTAATGTCCCACCCCACCCAAAAAGCGAGCGCCCCTCACCCATAACTAGGTGAGCGGCGCTCGCTTATAAGCTATGCCAGATACTCCCGCTCTGCTTTCTGCCATACAGAAATAGAGCTAAGCGCAAGCAGTAGGCATTCTCGACGAGCACGGCCAGAGGTTCGGCCTGCCCCGACTAGATAGATTAGGCAGCGTGCCTGAGCCTTGGAGTGAAACGCTTCTGCATCCCGTTGAATCATCGTCATTGCAGTATCTAGCCAGAAGGCACGAAGATGCGTGTGTACCACCGCACTATCGGAGTCTTCCTCTTTCGCGTGAAGTCCTGCGATTTCATGCGCCAGCCGCTCCAGAGCTTCGAGGGAGTGCTCCGGGGCATCCCAAACCTTCTTGAAAACTGCGCCGACATCCTTAGAAAGCAGATTCTGAATATCCGCTCCATTAGTTTCGGACGGGTAGAAAATATCAGGGTGCATTGGTGACCTTTCATCGGTGAGGATACGAACCGGGATTCCAGCTTGTACCGTGTTGTTATGCATTAATTATCCCAAAAATATATGACTAGCACACAGTCAAAACATATAATGTCCCAACCACCCAAACCCCAAAAGCAAGCGCCCCTCACCCATAACTAGGTGAAGGGCGCTCGCCGTGGTTCTGCACCCTAAAGGTTGTTCTCAATAATCTCTTCCTTGCTGAGGAAGAGGCGCAGCGTGTCTTCTTGCCCGCACTCTAGGGCCCAGGCAATGACGTGCTGCCTTGCCTGGGTGATGAGTGCTGCGCGGTCATCACCTTTTGCTAGAAGCGCCATGATGATACTCACTGCGCTTTTGCACTGGTGCTCTGAGAGGAACAGCTCAGGGTGTGCGTAGAGGTATCCCGCGCCAGTACTGAGCCAGGAAGCGGTTAGGTCATCCACCGTGTAATCCGGATAGGGAAAGCTAGGGTTGAGGCTATTCAAGGTCATCACCAGCCGTGAGCCTTCCATGGGTGATAGCTTCCATACACCAAGAAACATGTGCTGGAAGAGGCCAGGGATCATGTGGCTAAGGGTGAGCCTGTGCGCCTCGTTGAATTTCTGGCGGGCAGCTATTGCTCGCTTGCTGAGCTTTTTGGTCACTGGCTTACCTCCTGTGCCTTGTTGATAATCTGAGCCCACCACAGCATAAGCTCGGTGCTTGCAGCTTGAAGGTGCTCCCTGCGGGCGCTTCCCGTCTTCATCCCTGCCACAATCAGAGAGGCTAGGCAGTGCACCTGGTATGCATCATGGAACTGCGCCCTGTTGCGGTAGATCAGGTTCAGGGCACGGGTCAGCTGAAGGTAGCGGAGGCTCTCGCGCACCGCATCCTGACCATAGACGTTCTTCCTCGAAGCGCCGCGGGCACTCTTACGGGCAAGGGCAAGTTGTTTGCCTGCCTGCTTCAGGACTTCGGGAGAGTCCGCGGGGGCATCCCAAACCATCTTGAACGCTGCGCCAATATGTTCTGGAAGCAGCCGCTGAATATCCTCCCCAGCAGCACTGAATGGATAGATATTTTCTTGAGCCATCGTTTGTCCTTTAGAACGAGATTGAGACGCCGGGACCCCGGCTATCTGTCGTGTTGTTATGCCTCAATCATCCCAAAACCCTAAAACTCACACGCACGCTACACATGTAATGTCCCACCCCACCCAAACCCCAAAAAGGCGAGCGCCTCCCACCCACCTATTGAGGGGGGTGAGGGGCGCCCGCTGTGGCTCCGTATCAGGGGGTGTTTCGGGTATAGGGGTGGCAGTAGTACAGGCCGTACACGCGCTCCCAGTTTTCGGCTTCCTCCTTGGTCAGCAGACCGGAATCATCAGCGTACACATAGTTATCCAGCACGTTCAAGGTCGCATCCTGGTCATCGGCAGCAGGGGAGAGGCTCAGCCGCTGCTCATCCAACCCAAAAGCATAGCGGATATACGCGCTCACATTTTCCACGGAATACTCCAGGGGCTCAGCGTGAGCCAAGACCAGGCGGCTTTCTCCATCCTCAATCATCTCCTGAACCTCGCCCTCACTCAGGCTCTGTACCGGAGAATTTATCTCCGCATACGTGCGCAGCAGATGAGTACCAAACCCGGCAAGCTTCTTAGCCTTAGCGACAAGCTTCTCCTCCGATTCGGCGCCCTCTCCCCAATGAAGGTAGCCGTAAGGGGCGTGCATATCCTCGGCAGGCTCCACCACCTCGCCGTGCTCATCGGTCACCACCGAGAAGGTCTCATCTACCCACATGGCAGAGCCTAGCGTGAAATGATCGAGACCATCGAACGCGCATGAGCTACCTACACCCACACCATTTGCCGCCCATTCCGTCAGCTCCTTAAGGGTGCCGACAGCCTGCGCAGTCACGACCCATTCGCCGTCCTGCTGCTTCTCTTCCACGGTAGCCACAAAGTCCTGCTTCTCTTGCAGGGATTTTCCCTCCACAATCTCCTCCTAATGTGAGTATTTCTTCTGAGTGTAGGCGCTCATCACATGATGCGCTGCCGATTGAGTCATTCCTCAAAACGGCGGGCACCCCGCCGCCGCGCTCGCCCCTTTTAGACAAGATGCGCGGTAGCGGCGTAGATTTCCTGCATCCGCTGGTCATGCTCCGATTCGTCATCCGGGACGGCACCCGTGATGAGATACAGCCCGCCAGAACCTCGAGCGGAAGCGTAGAGAATACGGCGCGTATTGTCCGCTCCATGCAGACCCACCAGCTCCGAAATGCTCTTCTCATCCTGAACATACGAAAGAGGAACCAGGAAATTATCATCGGTCACCATCTCCTTTCGCACCAGGCGCAGGCAACCGGGCGTATCGAACTCAACCGCCGCCCGGAAAATATTCAACTCACCATGCTCAGCAATCGAGACCTGCACACAGTAACCTTCATCAGCCTCAGCCTTACGAACACACGCATTAAGCACCTGAGCAACAGTGATATTCGAACCGGGAAAATCGAGTACCTCATTCGGCAAAACATTAGGGCAAACAGCCATCAGTAAGCATTCCTTTCAAAAGAAGGGGGGGGGTAGCAGCTTCCGTCCCAGGGCGAGACGCAGCCTTTTCAAAACAAACACGGCGGGGAGCGCGCGGGTGCTGACAGTGGCACCCGCGCGTATCCCCTCTACAGGGCGAGGGGCGCTCGCTAGTTATCGGTGAAATCCACCTGGTGAATGAGTTCGCCGTGCGAGCGCATGTACCAGGCGCCGCCTACGTCTTCGGGATTCTCGATACCGAAGTGGGAGCGGGCGAAGGGGAAGACGACGTGTGCAAGGTACATGTTCACCCCTGGCTGGCATCGGCACGGGTAGCCTTCGCCTTCATCGTCTCCGTTATTGAACTCCTCTGAGGTCATCGTCCAGGTGGGGAAGGGGTGCTCGTGCATCCACGTTGAGTCTTCATCATCCATGACTCGCATCGTGCACCATAGCTCCGCCATGTCGGGTTCCTCGCCCTGGCTATTAACCTCGTTGGTCTCGACTGCAAACCAGGGGTAAGCGCCGGGGTTCTCGTCAATGAGCTTCTGGTAGGCCTCACGATAGGCGGCGCGGGTTTCGGTGCTGTAGAGGTCAGTCTCAGTCTTAATCATCGTTTCCATGGTTAGCCTCCTTTAGAGAACGCGGTCGGAGACCTTCTCCAGCAGAACGTATGAGCCATCAGGCAAGCGGCCTGCGGACGTGGTGCCGTCAGCATGTGCCACCTCACCACAGCTAACTTCAGCGTATTCAGCGATACGGTAGTGTCCCTCGTACCCATCAAGAGCCGTTGCCTCGAAGAGATAATCCATCGTGAACTTGTTCTCCTGGCACACGTTGCCCAGGTTCTCATCCTCATTGGAGAGGGAGTACCACATCTGCGGGCAACCCCTGTTGAGGAACTTCACGTCGTAGGGGGCAAGTCGCGCCAGGATTAGCTCGGGCGCGGAGCGGGAGCCAAGCATTAGTGCCGGGGGCTCCTCGTGCCCACCTTCGATAGAGAGCATGGCGCGGAAAATGTCTTTACGCGAATGGTATTTCTTGGTCTGACCGTCAATCGTCAGCTCCACAGTGGGTTCACCCAGCGCCGCCAGGTATTCGAGGGCAGCCGCTTCGTTAGAGTCCTCATGAATGGTGGCGGCATCGTACAGGCGGGTAACCGGAGTGGTACTCATCGTGGTTTCCTTTCGGGCAAAGGGGGCAAGTCGCCGGGGAAGCCCCGGCTACCTGTCGTGTTGTTATGCCTTAAGTATGCCAGACCTGAACAACCCATGCGCACGCCACACATATAATGTCCCACCACACCAAAAACCAAAAAGCGAGCACCCCTCACCCTTGTTGCGGGGTGAGGGGTGCTCGCTTAGGATTACGCTACGTTGCCGGAGGTCAGATTATCGAGACCGTAAATGACTCCCTGATAGACGCGGGCAGGGTAGCCCAGCTTCAGGTCACATTCTTCACCGGTGCCGAGGAATCGGAAGAACGGGTTGGTGTAGCAGCTCGAATCATACTTCCGCAGCTCCTTATCCAACTTCTCAATGAATTGCCCCATCAGATGATTTGCTGAACCAAAAACGGCCAGTTCCTCGGGGGTAACCGCTACAGAAACCAGGTAGTTTTCCGCCCAGTCTTCCGCTGCCCAATCCCACAGCTGCACAGCACAACGCGCGCCGTCAGGATCCTCAATCACAATAAACCGGGTGTACGGGTTCTGGCGAGACATTTGGAAATAGGGCACCCCGCGCTCGCCGTACAGTACGGTCAGCGTGAATAGATTCTTGACCTGTTGCACATAGTCAGGGGTGGTATTCATCAGGCCCGGTACGCCTGCAGCGTCCGCGTGCTGCTCGAATCGAATCAGCGGCAGAGTAAACCCTTGGCTCTGCAGGTACTCGCGAATCTTCTCATCGGTGGCGTAATTGTAGAGCACCAAATCCTTAAACTTGGCAGCATATGCACCGAATGTCTCATCAGAGCCTTTCTCTAGCCATTCTTCAAAAGTGCCTCCTGCGGCTTCCAGTGCCTGCTGCTCTTCAAAAGGGCAGCAGGCAATGATTGGGGAGTCGGACGCATCGTTATATTCCGGGCCCAGGTTGAGCGTTCCGTCCGGGCCAGGCTTCAGATACAGCTTGATCGACATGACCATATCCTTTCATGGGGGGGTGTTGTGAGAATCGGGGGCCCCGATCCTGTCGGGTTGTTATGTCTTTATCTTCCCATATTTATTAGCTGTGTGCTTGGTGAATTGTCATTATGTCCCAGTGGCACAGATACCGTATGCGAGCGCGCGCCTCACGGTCTCAGCAAGGGGCGCGCTCGCATACGGGGGGTGCCTTATTTCGGGGTTGACTGTTCGTAGCGGTAGATGAGGGTTCGGCCTTCTTCTCCAGCCTGCAGGGGCGCGGAGAGGGTGCTGGAGACGCAGACCCACGGGGCGGTGCCGGTATCCTCATTGAATCCAGGCAGAGCTACAAGCTTGGCGCGCTCGAAGTCCTCCTGAAACCATGCCGACCCATCCTTGTACAGGTACTCAGTCAGAGCGTTCTCAAAATCTGCAGGGTCTTCAGGCACCCGGAAATGGGAGAGCCACGCCTGTTCATCATCGGCTGTAGCACCACTGACCGCGTACTTCTGGAGCCGGTATCCGTCCAGGTCATCAACCAGGAAACCATCAGCAACCTCAATACCCCCAATAGCAGTATTCACCACCGTACCCTCGGCAGTCTTCACGGTCGCCTCAACCTTCAAAAGCCCGTACCGGTCAAACCCCTGCTCCGGGTGGCTGATAGACATCACCACGGTTGCACGCGCTGTAGACATTCTATTTCTCCTCCTCATCAGGGGTAAGCACCAGGTACAGGATTCGGCGGCCATTCTTAGGTCCGCGCTCGCTGTTGGTGGTAATGCCTGCAGTTACGACGGCATACCACTGCGCAGCAGGAATATTTTTGAAAATGTCATCGTCTACGTCCTGGTCATCATCCCACCACAGCCCAAAGGTTTCATGCAGAAACCGCATGAGCTCATCCTCTAGCTCTAGGCTCTCTGCCTGGCCTTTGGGCTTGCGGAATCCTTCAACGAAGGGGTGACCGCTCTCGGTTACCTCATCGCTGAGCAGGGCGTACTTCTTGAGCGCCTCGAAGCCGTCCAGGCTATCCAAGGCGGTAGCTTGCGACAGGGACAGGCGGGCAGTGTGCTCTACAGGTCCATCGGGCAGGAAAGTGCACACATCCAGCTCCCAAGTTCTACCGATCTTCTCCTGAATCGGCTTCGTTGAGACTTCCACGGTGTAGTAAGGCATGGCGGCGTTTTCCTTTCGAGCGAGGGGCTTTGAGTCACCGGGGAACCCCGGCTATCTGTCGTGTTGTTATGCCTTAATCATGCCAGACCTGAAAATCTTATGCTTGCGCTACACATGTAATGTCCCACCCCACCAAAACCCAGAAAAGGCGAGCGCAGCAGGCAGCTCAAAGAACCACCCACCGCGCTCGCTTGCATCCTTCCTTGGAGGCAGGTTAGAGGGCGTATTTCTTGATGATTTCCAGGCGGGTTTCAGAATCGGCAGCACATTCAACGCCGCCGCCGGTGAACACCAGAACCTCGCTGACGATGGCAAGGAGGTTGAAGCGGGTGTGGGTTTCCAAAATGCCACTGGAGGCGATGAGCTCGGAAATCTCCCGGTCGATAGCCTCATCAAGGCTTCCGTAGCGGCGAGGCTTAGACATAGCGGATTTCTCCCTCATAGACGCTGGAGGGGTGATTAAGATTCAAACCGCACTGGGCACCATTGCCGACATAGCGCAAGTACGGGAACACCATGTGCTTAGTGCCATCAAGGGATAGCCCATCAAGGGCTTCTTCCAGCTCACGGGCACGCAGACCGGTCAGCCGATGCGTGATACCTTCCGGGTTCCCATCCTCGGGCACCTGTAGACGGTGAGGTTCCAGAGGCTCACCGAAAACCTCAGAGCGGACGGTACCGTGCTTTGCCCAGTCCTCGGTGCTCCAGTCCCACTGCTGAATCAGCCAGTACGGCAGGTTGCGCTGGTCATCAACCGCAATGAACCGGCAGATGGCAGGGCGACGCTCCATGCGCACGAAGGGGTTACCCTCCTTGTCGAACAGGAGGGTGAGGTCAAAGAGGCGGTCTACCTGGCGTGCGTAATCTTGGGTATCGTTTGCCAGGTATGGCACGCCGGTGCCGTCCGGCTGGCGCAAATACTTGTCTTCGTCATAGCGGAGCACCGGCAGGCTAAAGCCGCGCTCGTTGAGCCAGTTGTAGACTCGCGTATCGGTAGCGTACCCGTACAGAATCGAGTTCCACAGCATGTTCAGATACTCATTCGGGTTCTTGATGAAATCTTCCTTTACCCAGTCCTTGAAGGTACGCCCTTCCTCTTCCAAATCGTAGATTTCACCGCACCCGTAACTGGCGATATGCACGGAGTCCGGCGAATTATTCGGGCTAGTGCTCAGGGCGAGCGTCTCGTACAGGCTGGTTGCCAAATACAGGTCAATGGGATTCGACATGGCTGCGTTTTCCTTCCGAGCTGGGGGGTGAGTTGCCAGGGAAACCCCGGCTATCTGTCGTGTTGTTATGCCTTAATCATGCCAGACCTGAAAAACCCCTAAACGCGCCACACATGTAATGTCCCACCCCACCCAAACACCAAAAAGCGAGCGCCCCGCAGCTTGAGTCTGCGGGGCGCTCGCTTTGTATTCACTATCTCCACACCCGGACCCTAATCGTAGCGATCTGAAGTCTTTTCAACTAGCACGTAGGAGCCATCAGGTAGACCGCTTGGAGCCGTGGTGCCACCGAGTAGATAGGCGGTTCCGTCGGAGACATTAGCGCATTCGGTGATGCGGTAATGCCCATTGTTCGAGGTGCCCCTAACCTCTGCTGATAGGAGGGCATCTAAGGTCACATCGAATCTGTATTCCTGCATCACTTCACCGAAACTCATGCCTTCAGACGTGAGGCCGTGGAACATTTTTTGCCATGGTTCAGCCGGGGCGACGTCGGCGGGAACCAGCTTTGCTAGGAAGAGGTCAGGGCTGCGCGGCGCGTCTCCCAGCAGGAGGAAGGGTGCGTCTTCCCCTTTGCCGGTCACCGAGAGCATGGCACAGAAAATGGCGTCCCGGCCATGATAGGTGATGCCCTCGAGATCAAAACCCTCATGCTGTGCCAATGCTTTAAGGTACTGCCGGCGGGTACCCTTCGAGACGTCCCGAGTAAGATTGGCGCTCGCATACAGGCGGGTAGGAATGGGCATGTTCAGGGTTCCTTTCGGATTAGGAGAGGGAGACGGTCAAGCCTTCAAGGAAGCCGCCGTGCTTGACGATGAGCTTCTTGTAGGAGTCGATGACCAGCTGTAGCTTCTCTGCGTACACGGTACCGTCTTCTGCATCAATGCGCTTCTGCATTTCCTCATCCACCGGGACAAAAAGGTGGTGGGAGTGCAGGCGGACAATATCTTCGTTCACCTCGGCGCGCTGGGTAACCAGCAGACGCGCCGGGTCTTTCGCACACACATACCCGGGCATGAGCAGGGTGACATCCGCAATGCCGCGCTGAATCACCACACCGGATTCCTGCAACGGCAGGTCGAAATACAGGTGTGCAGACAGTCGCAGCTGACCGTTGCGGGGGCGGCGGTTATGCACATAAGCGTTAATGTGCAAGGTCGCACCCAGTGCCTTCAAGCGGGCGAACTGCTTAGCGTTCAAGCGCCGCGCCGCGCGCTCAAGCTTACGACGGTAGGAGAGGGAGTAGGAGGAATACATGGCACATCCTTTCAAGCCGGGGGGTAGTAATCGGGGGATTCCGATTACATGCCGTGTTGTTATGCCTTAAGTGTGCCATAATCACCAAATACTCACACGCACAAAACCTATAGTGTCCCAGCCGCCAGTAATCAACCCAGCAGGCCCACCACCAAGCGAGCGCAGCCCCCACCTCCCTGCATCTGGAAGGTGGGGGCTGCGCTCGCATATAGGCTCAAGCAGGGGCTAACCCCCATGGGAGGGCGGCGGTAGGAATCCGCCGCGGAACCCAGAACGGGATTCCTTACTGGAACGCTACGGAAGAATCGGCAACCTTCCACACCGGAGACGGCGGAGGTATCAGCAGATTAACCTTCTTCATATTAGGATCACCCTTAACCGCCGCAGCCACCAGAGTCTCCACGTAACCTACCGGGACCACACAGAGGTACCCCTCCTGAATACACTGACAGGTCACATCCTCCGCATCCTCATCTTCGATCACATGAACTTCGGTTAGCGCAGCGGTAAAGCACGACACCGCCCCTTCCTCAGCCTGCGCCATAAACTCCACAAACGCCGGGTACCCCTCACGCTGACCTGCCAACCCGTCATAACGTCCCACCCCACCAAAAAAGGCGAGCGCGCCCCTTACGGTCTCAGTAAGGGGCGCGCTCGCTGTGAATTATGCCTGGATTACCAGGGGGTGATGATTTCGGAGATGTCTTCTCGGGTGAGGTTCAGTTTCTGCAGCAGGCGATCCTCTGCCTCGGTGTAGGGGGTGGCCTCATCGGCGGGGTTCTCGGTTGAAGGGGTGAATCCCTCGTCCCAGTTGATGCGGCTCATGGAGACTGCATCTTCAAGATTGCTGTACTCCAGGGTGGGCTCCGCGTCTTCGCCCAGCTCTTCCAGGTCATCGGTAGAGGCGAGAATCTGAAGTGCTACGTCGTAGCGAGTCTCGGTGCCGCTGGTGTAGTCGTTGGGGTCAATCAAGTTCTCTTTCTGCGCCCACTTGAGAGCGAGGCTGCCACCTGCCTTGAGGTAGTTCTTGAGGGCTTCCTTGACCTCATCCTCAGTGGTGCACTGGGAGAGGGTGGCGGCTGCGGTTGCAACGTTACGAGTGGTCATTTTTTACTCCTAATCGGGTAATCATTTTTTGTTGTGCCTTAATACTAGCACGGAAAAAGCGGTAATTTCAGGATATGTTCTGATATGTCCCATAATCGTAGGGGATAAATCGCTCGCACACAATGGAATCCACCGCGGCACCCAATCCAGGAACCAACCTGCGAGCCACCATAGCGCCCCCCAGCCCAAAAGACTATGAACGCAAGTAGCTACCGTACGGGTGACGGAAGAACCGGTCAGCAATACGCTGCCATACCTCCCGCTCCTCATCCCCAAGCTCTCCCCGTTCCTCACGCCACATAAAGGCCTCCAACACGTGCCACGTATCGGACTCCCCATCGGATACAGGAACAACGCTCAGACGCTCCCCAGAGCCCCCAGAAAGAGCAAACGCACCCCGAATGTACCCCACAACATCCTCAACCCCATAAGGCGCCTCCAGAGCCCGCTGAGCCTCAGCCACAAGACCAAAGAACGGATCCGAAGCACCAGAACCCGCAGCAGGCTTCACCCCCACACCCAACGAAGCCCACGACACCAAACCAGCCAGCGTATCGACCGCCTCCGCAGTCACCCTCCACTCACCCAAACCAGCGTCATATACATCAACCCTGGCACGGTACAACCCAGAACCAGCCACCATAAAAATCTCCTCCAATCACAAACCAAAACCCCACCCGCCTACCTGCGAGCGCAGCCAGCTCTTCCGTGCGGTGACTTAGCCAGGCGCTCGCCTTGTGCAGAGCCACACCAGAAACAACAAGAACAACGTGGGCATCTTCATCTAATGCCTCGCCGTCGTAGACTGTCACAACATCAGGGTCAGAAACCAATTACCCACGCCTCGTAGGGGAGGGGGTATCCCCCTCCCCTTGGATCCAATCTAAAAGCGGCGCAAATCAACACCGAATGCAGAACGAATCTCCACGATGTTGTTCATCATTCCTCGCCAGTCAGACCCAGTCGAGGGAATAGTGACGCTTTTGCCCAGCCCCGGAGTTCCAGACTTCCAGATTTTGTAGTGCCCTGCACCGGATTTAGAAACCGCGAAACCAGCACGCTGTGCACGGGCCAACAGGTCATTAACATGTTGAGGCATCGAACCCACAGGGGTTCCTCCTGAACTCTTCGAGATAGTAGGCTGCCTCAAAATTTTATAATTCAAAGATTTCGGGGTCCCCACACTAACGATTCGATTTTTTCCCTCATGAACAAGCACATCAAAAAGACCGCGGTACAAGGTTCGCCCTTTTTCTGCAGGGAAGGCATCAGCATCTTCCATACTTGCAATCACATTTCCGGGAGTGACCTTGAGCTCCCTACACTGCCTCAACGCACGAGTGCTAACGTACCACCCATCAAGAGCATCTGCGCTCATGTCGATTCCAGCAGATAGAATCACCCGATTCTTCAGGATGGCTACCACAAACAGGCCACCTTCCCGATACGAATATATACCCTTTCCAAGGTCAAGGCATGATGCCGTCGGGGAGGCCAGGATTGCCTCAAATTCTTTATACTTCATACCATTTTGGGCTACTGCCTCCCTTGCAGGCTTAACCCAATTCCATTTACCCATAACGTCTCCTTTCTGTAACAGCTTTTCTTAGTGTGCCTATTTGACCGTAATTCTGTCACGGCCTCCTCAGTGTAAGGAAAGAGCTGTGCACGAACCAGCCACCATAAAAATCTCCTCCAATCACAAACCAAAACCCCACCCGCCTACCTGCGAGCGCAGCGTCCACATTCCCCACAACAGGGAAGAAAGAAAGTGACCACCAGAGCCGATCACTCCCTACTCAACATCTAAGCCTCATCGGCAAACATCACGGAACCAGCAGGCAAACCAAATCGGCGCTCAAACTCGGCAGTAGCAATCTCAGCCAGCTCAGCAACACTATGCTGTGCTGAAACCTCCACATCGAAAGTCACCTCATCATCACCCGCCTGCATCAGCGGAGAAAAAAGAGCAACACAGCTCTTTTCTGCGCCCGCAACCCGGAGCACGAACTTCACCCGAGGCGCACCAGCTGTCGCATGGTAGCTAGGCTCACGGACCAGACGGTACGGCTGCTGCTCAGAAGCGGACAACGATTCCATATCCTCATCCAGCCCAGCGACCCGCAACGCAAACTTCTCACGCACCGCCGCAGGCATCACATTGCAGTCACTCTGCCAGCTAGAAGCAAGAACAGCAGCCAGCTCTTCCATACGGCTACTCAGCCATGCGCTCGCCTTGTGCAGAATAACGTCGGAAACATCAAGAGTAACGCGGGCATACTCGGACACGCTCTCCTCGGTGTAGGGAATCGGGTTCCGGTGCACCACCAAGGCGGCAGAATCCCAATCGTCCTCATCTTCATCTACGGCCTCGCCGTCGTAGACCGTCACCGCATCAGGATCAGAACCAGTTACCGGAGCCTCCGTGTACCAACGCCACAGATTTTCCACCTGATCCTTAGACAGTTCCTGACGATTAGCGTCGAACACGAACCAGCCACCTAGCGAGTCCTCCAGAGGCTGCGACATCGGGGTTTTCAAATCGGGCTGACCAATCCACGCCGCCAGCTCCTCAAGGGTCATCGGCTTATCAGTGGCCCAGCGCTCATTGTAGTAGGGAACGACCTCCAAAATATACTGCTCATCGGTCACCACATCATGACGAACACTCGCAGCAACATCAACCACACACATAAAAACATCCTTCCGTGTAACTATGCCTCAAACATACCCCACACCAAAAGAAAAAACTATACACAACACAACACTGTCCCAACCACCAACCCCAAAAACACCCCACACCACAAAAAAGCCCCCTTCCACACGCACAAAGCACGCGCAAAAGGGGACAAATCCGAAAACGGTTTACACTCACAACCGAGCATACACCACCAAACTAACCATCACCACCAGACCGCCAAACCTTCACCACCGGACGAACCACCAAATCCGCCCCCTCCGGACCACGCACATACGGCATAATCCACTGCACCCGACGCAGCGACCGGTCCTTACCGTAAGCCACCCGCTTCCAATGCCCACGGGTAATCACTCGGTGCTTCAACGTCCACTTCTTCTCCCCAGATTCATGCTCATCTGCAACACCACTGTCAGGAATCGAGTTCGCCAGCAACTGAGCTCCAACCCGTACCGTTCGAACAGGGTAACCAGCCCTAATCGTCTTCCTCTTCCCGTGCTTCCGCTTAGTCACCTCACCTACAGTCTCCACGCCCATTTGAGCTACCGCAGAATCACCCATCAGCAGATACGTAGCACGCACAAGATTCCTCACAACCTTCTGCGTATTTGAATCCAAATCAGCCATCATATAAAAGCTGCCAAACTCATAAATTGAGCTACCCCGCTTGTCTGGAGACGCAATATTCAAAAGCACAAAATCATTCCCTGAAAACGGGGAAGTTTTGACATACCCAATCACCTCACAATGATAGTGCCTGCCATCCTCAATATCCCTTGGCAGATAGAACCCAGTTCCCCGCTCAAAAATCACCACACCCATAGCAGGTATATCCCGCTCACCCAGAGAATCCTCAATAACCTCTTCAGGCACAGAACTCAGAGAATGCGCAGCATCAACAGCGATAGCAGACATCACATCCTCCACCCACACCACATCACTCAACCGAGCCTGAGCAACAGCATTACTCCTACCAATACGCACAAGATTCTTAGCTCCAGAACCGAACTGCAGCGCTCGCTGAGGGTCCTCTAGGACCATGCTGGATCCAGGGATCGGAGATTCAGAGGCAGGCAGGAAGTTCTTATCGAAATATGAACGCTCCACGCACTCTTCGAACTCATCCAGAAGTTGCGGTACATCCCTGATTGCAATGCGTGACTTCTGCTCACTCATCGTTACACCCTTCGTCTAGAAGATTACTTACCTTCATTGTGTCACAGCAGCCTTCCAGAACACCCCATGTAGACAGGGTATGTCCCAAGATAAAATATAAGGGTAGGGGAGGGGGGCACCCCTCCCCGTAGAACCAACCTACAAGCGGCGTAAATCAATCCCGAATGCAGAGCGAATCTCCACGATGTTGTTCATCATTCCTCGCCGGTCAGAACCAGTCGAGGGAATAACCACGCTCCTACCTGCTCCCGGGGTTCCAGACTTCCAGATTTTGTAGTGCCCTGCACCGGATTTAGAAACCGCGAAACCAGCACGCCGGGCACGCTTCAACAGGTCATTAACATCTCGAGGCATAGACCCTACGGGTGTTCCCCCTGAACCTCTCGGTACAGCCTGCCTCAAGATTGAACCGCTCAAGGTGTTTACAGCCCCAACGCTAACTACCCGACCTCTTCCCTCATGAACAAGCACATCAAAGGTTCCACGGTAGAGGGTGTGCCCATTCTTTGCGGGGAAAGCGTCAGAATCCTCCAAGCTTGCAACAACGTTACCGGGGGTGATTTTAAGCTTCCTGCATTGCTGGAGTGCCCTAGTGTTGAAATACCAACCATCAAGGGTCTCTGAGCTCAAATCAAGCCCAGCCCGCAGAATACGGCGGTTGTACCAATCGACCAGAACTGCCAAACCGTTATCTCGATACGAAAACACCCCATTTCCTGCGTCCCTGCACGATGCCGTCGGGGAGGTGGGAACCATCTCAAATTTCTCAAGCTCCAAGCCGCTTTCCGCAGCTATCCTCTTCGGTGAATCACACCAACGCCATGTGGTCACACTATCTCCTATCTACATTCCATATTTCCTTGTGTGCCTATGTTTCATTATTGCCTATCCAGAACATCGAACCCATTTAAAGTTCCACAATGTCCCATTTGCAAAGTGTGCTATCCAAGCACATTCCAGACACTCGCAAACCCCGCAAATCCACCCAGCCTACCAAACCTCGCACAGCACCACCTCAAAAATCCTGCCGCTCACCCACTCACACCACATCATCACCCCACACGATCCGCCATTCATTCTGCCCAACCTCTACCCCATCCACTTAGCCCACAACTCTCAACATCTCCAACTCAAAAACACCTATCCAGCACCTCAACAACACCCACAAACCAAACCCTGCCACCACCTCAAAAACCACTCCTCTTCACACCCCACCATCTATACCTCACCATCCTTCTGCAACACCTCCTTCACCTCAAACCTCCTTCACTCACTCACCCTCCACACAAACCCCTACTCCCACCAACTTCTCCACCTACTTCATACCCGCCTTCACCCTGCCAAATACCTTCCCCTCACTCAACTCAACAAACCTCCTCAACCTCTTACTCTGCCCTAACTTCACCCCTAGATTCCGCCCCTTTATCTGACATCCACACACAAGCACACGACAAGAAAACCTCCAATCAAACCACCCTAAACCCCCTACTTTCCTCTCTTTGTGCGAAATCTTTCTTAGATTCCGAACTGTTGGTTTCATTCCCCCTTCTAGCCCGGTATCCCGGTAGATATAGAGAAATCTACAGAGAATATGAACATTTCTATGTAATATATATTTATGGAAAATACTGACCGCCCTAATATCCTCGCTATCGAGAAGCGCGCTAACGGTAAGCTCACGCAAATTAACTTCACTGAGCTTCATGTTCAAGTCCTGCAGTTCATTGCTCGTACCGGATGGGCTCGAGATATTCAGATCGCCGGTTGGCTAGGTGCCTCATACACAACTGTCACCAAAGCTCTTACCTATCTGAAAAAAGCTAAGCTCGTCAAGTCTGAGAAGACCTATGCGAAGTTGCGAGACTTCGATAGCGATAATTTCAGCGAACGCCAGGTAACAGTTTGGTCAATTACCTCTCGAGCAATGCATGAAGAGATCATCGGAAACTGGAGCGTTGCAGGATACGGGGAGGATGAACTGTGTACAGCAACCCCTGGATCAATCAACAACCTTAGCCAGATTGACCACCGACTGTGCATTAACGACATCGCCATTATCTTTGCCCGATACGGATTTGAAATTGCCTTCGAGAAAGATATTAAGCAGCTTGACGGCGTAGGCTATGCCCGCAGTAAACGACTGAGTAAAGTCTGGATTGTCGGCAATGGAACCCATACTCCAGACTTGGGAATCATCAATCCTAAAGATGGCCGTCAGTGGGGAGTAGAGATTGAACGTCGTCAGAAAGAAACGGAATCCTACGAGGTCATCATCAGCCGCTTTACTAATTCTGGAATGGGTCAGCTGTGGTTCTGCCAACGCCCGGCAATTGCTCGAGCAATCCTTCGCGCCTGTGAAAAGCGAGGCATCACAATGACTGAATACGAATTTGAGTACGGCAATGTATGGGTCTCCGCAGATGGCCTGATTCGCATCTCTGTTTATCGTGGCGGAGTAGTAACTCCCATGCCTGCTGTATATCAAGATTGCACTGACCGGCGACGTATTTTTTGGGATGTTGCAGCAGGGCTCCCGGTAGAGTGCATCAGCCAGAATGAAAAAGGCAGCGTATGGAGATTGCCACTAGGACATAAGCCGCCGATGGGCTTTCCTCCTGCCTCTCCAATTGACCGCGCAAAGACCTGGAACAAACGCAAAAATTAAGAGTTCGA